>ENA-ORCP01001689-ORCP01001689.1-human-gut-metagenome-genome-assembly--contig:-NODE-1689-length-18674-cov-5.307630_pt1 | contig 18674 bp, 14 predicted proteins | sample MGYA00242990_ERZ507991 | MGnify/ENA primary metagenome ERZ507991 (study PRJEB26167, sample SAMN06115496) | human gut metagenome | host: Homo sapiens | place: China:Henan | collected 2015-05-07... | reverse complement strand
GCGACCACGGGCTTTGCCCTTTGGATTCCCACAAGCCTTTGAAAAGGCTTGACCGAAACTTTTATATGGGTGTGCTGCTGCTTTTGTTTCGCTCATTGGGTTTTGTGCTATGCTGCGACCGCGGCGGCTTACTATCCCTCGGTTTACAGCAAATTTAATGCCGCCGCCCTAAATAAAAAAATATAAATATTCTTCATTTTGACATATCTGTGCTTTTATGTTATAATACAACATATATTTCTGAAAGGAGTTCGCTTATGAAACTGCTTCTTAAACAAAAGCTTTTATCTTTCCTTGACAGCTTCAATGTTTTCTATGAGGACGACAGCATTGCTTATACCGTTAAATCCCGCATTGCTCTCGGAAAAAATATGTTTGTCTATGATGCTAACGGTAATAATGTCGCTCAGCTCAAACAAAAAATTCTGAAATTCCTCCCGACCTATGAAATATATATGGACGGAACTTATATGGGCTGTGTTAAGAAAAAACTTACTCTCTTTATGCCCGAATATATTCTTGATTACAAGGGCTGGTCCGTTGAGGGTGATATTCTCGGCTGGGATTTTTCCATTTATGACAACGGCACACGCATTATGACTGTTGAAAAGGAGCTTCTTAATCTTACAGATACTTATACTATCAACATTGCCGATGATGCAAATGCTCTGGAAGGCTTACTTATTGCTCTGGCTATTGACGCTGAAAAACGTGCGGTCATCGGCAGCCACGATGATGATATTTGATCAGCACTACTTATAACAAAAGGACGGCTTACTCAACTGAGCAGCCGTCCTTCCTTTTTATTAGTTATTCTTCTTCTTTCTTTGTTACCTTGATGCCGAGAATGTCAAGGCTCTCGCTGTCAACTTCCGCAGGGCAGGCTGACATAAGCTCTGATGCATTCTGTACCTTCGGAAATGCTGTTACGTCACGGAGACTGTCTGCGCCGCACATTATCATTGCAAGACGGTCAAGTCCGATACCCATACCGCCGTGCGGTGCTGCGCCGTACTTATATGCGTCAACAAGGAAGCCAAACTTCGCCTGTATCTCTTCATCTGTAAGTCCGAGTGCTTCAAACATCTTCTGCTGAAGCTCATAGTCTGTGATTCTGATAGATCCGCTGGAAAGCTCTGTTCCGTTAAGAACAAGGTCATATGCCTTTGCAAATACCTTTTCAGGTGCGCTGTCAAGATACTGTAAGCATTCGTCCATTGGCATTGTGAATGGGTGGTGCATAGCGTCCCAATGCTTTGTATCTTCATTCCATTCAAAGAACGGGAATTCTGTTATCCAGAGGAAATTATACTTGCCCTCAGGGATAATATCAAGCTGCTTTGCCACTTTAAGACGGAGTGCGCCCAGTGAAGAAAGAACTGTGCTGTTCTTGTCTGCAACGATAAGAACAACGTCGCCCTTTTCTGCTCCAACTGCTTCAAGGATAGCTTCAAGCTCGCCTTCACCCATAAACTTTGCAAATGAGCAGCTTGGTGCATCATCTACCCAGCGTACATATGCAAGACCCTTTGCGCCGATACCTCTTACATATTCCGTGAGCTTGTCGATCTCTTTTCTTGTGAGGACTGATGCTGCGTTCTTTGCTGTGATAGCTCTTACTGAGCCGCCTGCTTCAATTGCGGAGGTGAACACGCCGAAGCCGCAGTTCTTTACCTTATCGGAAATATCAACTATCTCCATACCGAAACGTGTATCAGGCTTATCAGAGCCGTAACGGTTCATAGCATCTGTATATTTAAGTCTTGGGAGCGGAACAGGAATGTCGATTCCCATAACCTCCTTGAATTCACGCTGAACAAAGCCCTCAGCCATTTTCATAATATCTTCAACATCGACAAAGGACATTTCAAGGTCGATCTGTGTAAATTCAGGCTGGCGGTCAGCTCTTAAATCTTCATCACGGAAGCATCTTGCAAGCTGGATATAGCGGTCAAAGCCTGCTATCATAAGGAGCTGCTTGTATATCTGCGGTGACTGCGGAAGAGCATAGAACTTGCCGGGGTGAACTCTTGACGGAACGAGGTAGTCACGAGCGCCCTCAGGTGTTGACTTTATCATCATAGGAGTTTCAATTTCGATAAAGCCGTTTTCAGCAAAATAATCTCTTGCAACCTTTGCAATTTTGCTTCTCTTTATAATGTTATCCTGAAGCTTTTTACGGCGGAGGTCAAGATAACGGTATTTAAGACGAAGCTCCTCATTTGTATTTGTATTATCAACGATCTCAAATGGAGGTGTCTGAGCCTTTGCAAGTATACGGAGGTCATCAACGAAGATTTCGACCTTGCCTGTTGCTATCTTATCGTTTACGCTTTCACGCTCACGGACTTCACCCTTTGCCATAACAACATATTCCGAATGGCATGATGCAGCCTTTTCAAAGACTGCCTTATCTGTTGTTTCATTGAATGTAAGCTGAACAACGCCTGTTCTGTCACGGAGAACGATAAATATGATACCGCCCTTGTTTCTTACCGTGTCAACGTAGCCGCCTACTGTAACTGTTTCGCCTGCATTAAGCACCTCGCCGCAGTAATGTGTGCGGTGGAGCCCTGCCATTGTATCTGCCATTTTATAGACTTCCTTTCAATTTTGTTTTAGGGGATCAACCCATATCATTGAGTGTATTGCTGAACATATCAGCAACGACGTTATTGGAAAAATGCTCAATAAAATCATCGCCGATAGAAATTTCCGTCTGCTCTCCCGTTGTCATATTTTTTAGCATTGCCTTGCCGCTTTCAAGCTCGTTATCGCCAAGCACGATAACAAACGACGCACCAATCTTATTGGCATATTTCATCTGTGCTTTAAGACCTCTGCCAACAACGTCATATTCTACCCAGTAGCCTTCGTCACGAAGCTTCTTTACCATTACGATAGTCTTATCAAGAGCCTTTTCGTCCATTGCCGCAATATAAAGATTGCACTTTTTCGCAGGTGCAAACTCGCAGCCCTGATTTTCCATTGTCATAATAAGACGTTCGATGCCCATTGCAAAGCCAAGGGCAGGTGTAGGATTTCCTCCAAGCTGATCGATAAGACCGTCATAACGTCCGCCGCCGCAGATAGTACCCTGTGCGCCGATATGTGTTGAAACGAACTCGAATACTGTCTTTGTATAATAGTCAAGACCTCTTACTATCTTAGGATTTACGGTATATTCGATATTCATAGCATCGAGGTGCTTTTTAAGCTTTTCAAAGTGGTCGCTGCAATCATCGCAAAGGTAATCGAGGATAACGGGAGCGTCCTTTGCAATATCCTGACAGATAGGGCTCTTGCAGTCGAGTATTCTCATAGGATTTTTTTCAAGTCTTTCCCGGCAAGTGCCGCAAAGCTCTTCCCTGCGTGATTCAAAGTAAGCTTTGAGTGCCTTATGATACTCGGCACGGCATTTCGGGCAGCCGATAGAATTGATATTGAGAACAATATCCTTTATTCCAAGGCGTTCGATAAAGGTCTTTGCCATTGCTATCATATCAGCGTCAGCGGACGGAAGTGCGCTGCCGTACATTTCTGCGCCGAACTGGTGGAACTCACGAAGTCTGCCTGCCTGCGGTTTTTCGTGACGGAAGCAGGAAATAAGGTAATAGACCTTCTGAGGAAGTGCTTCATTAAGAAGTCCGTTTTCGATAACTGCTCTTGCAGCACCTGCTGTACCTTCGGGACGGAGAGTAAAGTCATCAGCGTCCTTGCCGTTAGCGGAGCTTTTAGCGGTCACGCTGTACATTTCCTTCTGTACAACATCGGTAGTATCGCCAACACTTCTTTTAAAAAGCGATATATTTTCAAAGGTGGGGAAACGTATTTCCCTGAAGCCGTAACACTCGGCGGTATCGGAAGCGAGCTTTTCGACAGTATGCCATTTATAAACCTCCTCCGGTCTAACGTCCTGAGTGCCTTTAGGTTTCTGTGCTATCAATGCCATAATGATCTCCTTTCTTAAAATAAAAAAAGCCGTCCTTGCATACAAACAAGGGACGACTGAAACAGCGTGTTGCCACCCTAATTCAACGGATATACCGTTCTCATTAGTCCTTAACGCGGAAAACGTCCGTACTTTTATTCATACGGAAGCTCAGAAGTGTCCTTCACAGATCATTCCGCAGCAGTCACACCGTCCCTGCTTTCTCTTTGCCGGAATGAAAAGCTACTCTCTCCGTCGCAGCTTATATCGTATACTAATAATATAAAACATATTTTATGATTTGTCAAGTACAAAATAAAATGTAATACGATAAACTGCATTAAATCCAAGTTTTGCTTTGTTTTTGTTTTTATTAGGGCGGCGGTTTAAGGTTTGCCGTGAGCTGTAAAATGGTGTTCCGCCGCAGTCGTAAGTGCCAAGCGAACTCAAGGAAAGCCGGAACACAGCAAAAGAACCGACCGCGGCGGAAACGTTTCTTACAGTTCACAGCAAAACCCAAACCGCCGCCCCCCAAAAAATAAAAAACAAAAAAGGACTGCCGCAAAAATGCAGCAGTCCGATGATTTTTATGCGTTAGGATTAACGATCTGACGCCAGTCAAGGTCGCCTCTTTCAAGTGCATGAATAAGTGCTTCCGCTGTTGCAATATTTGTTGCCACAGGGATGTTATGAACATCGCAGAGTCTGAGAAGGTTCATTTCGTTCGGTTCATGGGGCTTCGGTGAAAGCGGATCTCTGAAAAAGAGAAGAAGATCTATTTCATTGCATGATATCCTTGCACTTATCTGCTGGTCGCCGCCCTGTGCACCGCTCAGATAACGCTGTATATTAAGTCCTGTTGCCTGAGCAACCATTTTTCCTGTTGTACCTGTTGCACAAAGGTGGTGCTTCGATAATATACCGCAGTATGCAATACAGAACTGAACCAGAAGTTCTTTTTTGGAGTCATGTGCAATAAGAGCAATATTCATTGGTTGTCATCCCTTTCATTTTTCATCTGCGCCTTGCTTTCGGCACAGCTATCCTTGGTTATGCCGCTCAGCTTTACTGAAGGAGCATTTTAAAGCTAAGGGGAACATCTTCGCCCTTAATACGTCTTGAAATAGCGTCAAATGCCTTGAATGCATTTGAGTTGGACGGCAGAGGAATACCCTTGCCTGTTGAAATTACGATGGCATCATCGTTAGGGATAACACCGATAAGCTGTACGCCTACTGTGTCAATGATAGAATCAAGGTCTGTGATAAGGTCAGCTTTGAAAATTTCAGGGTCAACCTTGTTAATGATAAGTCTCTGCTTCTTATTGCCTCTCTTATAGAACTCATCTGACATAAGTCTTGCATCACGGACGCAGATCGGGTCAGGTGTTGTATTGATAAGGATAAGGTCGGACTGTTCCACAACATCAAATACGCTCTCATTTGTACCTGCAGATGTATCAACGATTATGTATTCATAATATTTTCTCATCTCTGTGCAGATATTTTTGATAGTTTCGGCATCGACCTTTGCAAAAGGATCTTCAGGCGCACAGACGATGCTGAGGTTGCTTGCAAGCTTTACCTGAGTGGTTGCTTTATAAATATCGCATTCGCCCTTTAATACCGAACCAAGGTCATATTTAATATCATCTTTTACGCCAAGCATAATATCAAGGCATCTCAAGCCGAAGTCCAGCTCTATAATAAGAGTTCTGTGTCCCTGTTTTGCAAGAGCAAATCCCAACTCAGCACAGATAGAAGATTTACCTGTACCGCCTTTACCGGAAGTTATAGCAATGATTTTAGACATATGAAACTCCTTTCGAAAAATCACGCATAAGAAATCCAATTTCTTATGCGATTAATAGCTACTTTATATTGTACCACATTTTTGGCGATTGTCAAATTGTTTTTTGCATAAACTGCACAATTTTGTGTAGTTAGCATTTTTCTTTTTAGTATTTTTGTATACTTTGTACAGTTTTTTATAAAAAATTATTATTGTTCTGTTACAGAGGTTTCCATATTCGTAATTTCTGTAACAGCAGGTTCATTTTCAACAGCCGCAATGTCACTTACATTGCCTGTATCAGCCAGAATATTTGCTTTTTCTTCGTCCGTTATCTTATCTGCGGGCGATACTACCTTGTAATTTTTGTCATAATATGCTTCAATTATCTGCTTTATCATAAACTTGGAATATTCGCCGTGTTCAATAAATCCCGAAAAGGCTATAACAGGGTCTTCGGATGGGTAAAAGCCTATGAATGCCGAACCTGTATCCTCGGAGGAAGTCATCTGCGGCGTACCTGTTTTTATTGCGCATTGCTCGGGAAGATCTGTGAGAAGATAGTCTGTGTAATAGTCCTTTAAGGCAGGATAGGAATATGGCACAAAATTTGCTGCCTGCTCCATACCCTGAATGACCGTATCAAAGGTATAGCCCGTTTCATCGGGTATCTCTGCCGCAACAACAGGCTGTGTCTTATAGACAAGCTCCTCCATATTGTAGGTATGAACGCTGTCAACGATATAAGGCTTGTATCTTGTGCCGTGGTTTGCTATCGTTGAAGCCTGCATTGCCATCTGGAGAGGTGTTACATAGGTTTCGGACTGACCGATAGCTGCCTGAACAACAAGACCTGCCTGCCATTCAAGGCGGCGTTTCTGAAATGTTTCGGGAGTTGCAAAATAGCCTGCATAGTCGCCTATCTCAATACCTGTATTCTGACCGAAGCCGTAATACTCAGCATAGTTTGCAAGCTTATCTATGCCCATAATTCTGCCAACATCGTAAAAGAAGATATTACAGGATTTTTCAAGTGCGGTTATAACATTTATCCTGCCGTGGTAGCCCGTACATTTTGGCTGATAATCGTCCCAGTAGGTATAGACCTTATTGCAGGTTACAGTAGTTGAGCGGTCGATTATGCCGTAATTAAGACCTGCGGTAGCAGTTACTGTCTTAAATGTAGAACCGGGGCGGTAAAGTCCCGATGTTGCTCTGTTTATAAGCGGAGAATTTTCACCGTTTGCGACTGCCGAATAATTTTCAAGATAGTCGTTTATATCATATGTGGGCGATGTTGCGGCGGCAAGTATCGCACCTGTTTTTACATCTGTCACCACAATTGCACCTGCGTTGCCTGTCATACCCTTTGCATTTGAAGATGTCTGGTGCCGGAGCCAGTAAATATGATTTTCGAGAATCTGCTGCACCTTATCCTGATAATCAAGGTCAAAGGTAAGCTTTATAGTATTTCCCGGGATAGCCTCCTCAGCGACGGTATCCGAAACCACAGTGCCGTTAAGAAGCTCGATGGCTCTTGTTCCGCTTGTGCCTCTCAGCTCGCTTTCCATTGCTTTTTCTATGCCGCTTTTTCCGAGGACATCATTAAGAGCATAGCCTTTCTCCTTCAGCTGTTCATACTCATCGGCATTGATAGAACCCACAGTGCCTATGATATGGGGTGCAATGTCGCCTGACTGATAAACTCTTATTGCTTCTTCGACAATATCCATACCGTCAAGGTTATAGGAATACTCTTTCAGCCTTACGACAGTATCCATAGGAATATCCTCAGCAAGGGTGTAGCGGTTGGAGAGTGAAAAGCTGCGGATATACATTTCATATCTTATGCCTGCAATAATACGCTGTTCCTCGCTTGTATAATCAGCACTTATTTCATACTGATCTATCATTGCGAGTATACAGTCGTCGGCAGTAGCGTAAGGCTGAACGGAGATATTCTTTCTCAGCTTTGCAATGTCGCTGTCACGGTCATCAAGGAACGCATAGGGCTTTGACATTGTTATTGGCAGGGTATCTATCCATTCAACATTATCCTCTTTGAGAATCTTAGCTATGGAAAGAATGATACGGTTCATTTCCTGCTTATCGCTTGGGAAGAATGCTTTTTCTATTATGACATTATAGCCGACCTTATTGCTTACGACCTCATCTCCCGATGCGTCAACTATTTCTCCTCTCGGAGCGGAAATATCCTGTTTTGCAATTGAGGTGCTTTTTGCTTTGTTAAGATAGGATTCACCGTCAACTATCTGTATCTTCATAAGGTCAACAGCGCAGAGCGCCATTGCCGCAAGAACTACTATAATAAAAAAGAATGCACGAAGCTTCTCTAAAAATTTCAACATAACATTTTACTCTCTGACAATATCATCGGATTTTTCTTCAATATAGCTTTCCCTGATAGTTCCAAGCTTATTGTACAGCAGCCTTATAAGAGGGTATATCAGAGCTGCCGACAGTATGGTCGTAATTATCACAGGGAGAAATTCGTGCAGGAAAAGGCTGCCGCCCCGTTCGTCGCCCCATATATAGTAATAGAAAAAATATCGGAAAAAGGTCTGCAAAAGTGTCGCCGCCGAGGCAATGGCTATAACATTTAAAAAATGCTTTCTCATAATAAAATAAAAAAGCAGCGACGACATAAGACAGCACCACATCAATATTATGCCGTTAAGTCCCACCAGAGTACCCTCTGCGGAATCAAGCATAAGTCCCGCAACACAGCCCGTAAGAGCCGAATCAAAGGGGTCTTCAAACACGGATATGCATACAGCCGTCGAAATAAGCAGCAGCGGCAAAGGTATATTCACCTGCACAGTTGTCAGAAAGACATACTCGGCAGCCATAATAAGATAATATATTATCCAGCGCAGTATCTTATTGCGCTTTTCCTTTCGTTTCTTTACATCAATATTCATCAGCCGGCACCCTGTCCATTAAATTCTGTTATAACAAAAACCGTACTTATGGAATTCGGGTCGATAGCAGGCTTTATTACCGCATATTTGGATAAGCCGCTGTCCTCCATACCGACCTGTTCAACAGTACCGATAAGCTGACCCTCGGGGAAGGTCTCGCTGCCCGTTGTAACGATAACGTCGCCTACCTTGATGTCGGCAGTCTTATTGATATAGCTCATTCGGCAAGCACCCTCGGCGGCAAGCTCATAGTCGCCCTCAAGTATGCCTGTGGCTTTTCCTCTTACAGCTGTGACGCCTACGGCTGTTCTTGTGGAATAAAGGGTCTGCACCCTTGAAGTTGTCCTTGCCACATCATAGCATATGCCCACGATGCCCTCAGAGGTTATGACAGGGTCAAACGGCTCAATGCCGTCATCGCTGCCCTTGTCAATGGTAAAGGAGCTGTAAGGGTCGTTGGCTGTCCTTGCGATTATCGTACACGGAGCGGTAAAAACAAGATCCTTGTGTTCTTCCTTTAAGTCAAGCAGCTCTTTGAGCTGGGAATTTTCCTGTTGTAAACGGTCATAGTCCACAATATCGTTATAAAGCTCATTAAGCTTCACTTTCAGCTGTTCGTTTTCGTCGTAATATTTTTTTGCATTGATGTGCATATCAATAAAAGACGTTACCTTTTCCGAAATTGCGGCAGAAGCCTTCTGGAACGGTTCAAAAACCGTGCTGAAAAAAGACGCACTGTCGGAGGAATAGCCGCCTTTTGTGAGAGTATATATCATTACGCCTATGACAACAGCCATAAGAGCGACCAGTATCTTGAATTTTGTTGATCTGAAAAAGTCTTTCACCGTATCACCTCTGTCTGCGTAATTTTAAATTCGGCAGTGATATTCAATGCAGTGGGCGTGGTTCGTCCCACCGTTCAAATATATAGTGTCATTGTCAGTATGCACGTCATTATGCACGCACCTTTGCACACCGCAAATGCCTGTAAATACAAGGTTCGCACGCCTGCACGCCTAAAATGGGATATATATATTTATATGTTTTTTTACAACCTGCTTTGTATGCTGTTAAATAATAACAATAACAATTACACGTATATAATATAAAAGGTGTGCAGGCGTGCAAATGGCTGTAATACGTCGTTTGAAATGTGCGGAATGCCGTGCATAAAGCGTGCATATGTGTGCGGCATATCCCGATTTTAAAATAGGCTGTTGCACCGAATATAAACGATGTAACAGCCCATTCACAGGACAATACCGCATATATCCTATGCCTGTACTGCCTTAAACTATTTTGTATCAGTAATATTTTGAATCGTCGTTGAGGACCTCGTGGAGCTTTTCAATGTCCTCAAGAACCTTGCCTGTGCCGTCGGCAACGCAGTCAAGAGGTGTTTCCGCAACATAAACGGGCATACCTGTTTCCTTGTTGATAAGCTTGTCAAGACCTCTGATAAGTGCGCCGCCGCCTGCGAGAGTGATACCCTGATCAATAATATCGGCAGCAAGCTCAGGAGGAGTTTTTTCAAGTGTTACCTTGATAGCTTCGATAACGTGGGAAAGAGGTTCTGCGAGAGCTTCACGGATCTCATCGGAAGTAACGGTAATATTTTCAGGAAGACCGTTAAGGAGGTTACGTCCCTTGATCTCCATCTGTGCTTCATTTTCGATAGGATAAGCCGAACCGATAGCGATCTTAACATTTTCGGCAGTACGCTCACCTATAAGAAGATTATATTTTTTCTTGATGTAGTTTATGATAGCGGTATCAAAAGCGTCGCCTGCGATACGGACGGAGCGTGATGTAACAATGCCGCCCAAGGAAATAACAGCGACTTCGGAAGTGCCGCCGCCGATGTCAACTATCATAGAGCCCTGCGGCTCGGAAACAGGAAGACCTGCACCGATAGCGGCAGCCATAGGTTCTTCAATGATATTGACTCTCTTTGCGCCTGCATTTTCGGCAGCTTCCTTAACGGCACGTCTTTCAACGGCTGTAACGCCTGACGGGATACAGATGATAACTCTTGCCTTTGTAAAGAAAGAGCCTTTGAGAGCCTTTCTGATAAACTCCTGAAGCATAGTTGTAGTGATCTCAAAGTCAGCGATAACACCGTCTTTAAGAGGTCTTACAGCAACGATAGAGCCGGGAGTACGTCCGATAACGTCCTTAGCCTCCTGACCCACATATTTGGCACGGTCAGTTCTTGTATCAACGGCAACAACGGATGGTTCTCTTATAATAATGCCCTTTCCTCTCATATAAACGAGAGTGTTTGCAGTTCCGAGGTCTATTCCTATATCCTTGGTAAACATTTTAAGACAAATCCTTTCATATTACATATTTTTTATAACAAACTCCGCAAAAGCGGCAGCGTAAAATTCAAAATACAACTGCACAGCAGTCCACATATTATTATATCACTTGAAAACGTCCTCTACAACACTATTTTCCGAGTTTTTTCAAAAAAATCAATTTTTGTTTTTTGTGTCATAACAAAGAAAAGTGTGCATAGACTTTTAGTGCATTTTAGCCAAGTATAACAGCGAATATTACAGTCCCTTGCAGGTTTTGCCGTAAACGATAAGAGCGATGATAACGCAGAGTATCTGCGCCGCATTAACGGAAAGAGTGAACCCGAAAGCGAGCTTGAAAACTATAAGGTCAAGCACCATAGGCGAACCTGTGTCAAGACCGACTGAAAGCGTGTAAGCGAGCCACGACAGAAAGCTTACATTTTCACAAACTCTGCCCAGAATAGTACCGAGAACAATACCTGCAAGCAGGAAAAACAGAAATGCGATGGTTTTTTTAACTCCGCTGCTCATTGACCTATCTCCTTTGCGACATCATAATTTAAAGTATACACAAAATCTGCGGCGGTGTCAATAAAAAAAGCGCAGAGCGGCTGAAATAAGTAAAAAAGGCAGTATGTGTGGATTTCTTTATTTTTATTAGGGCGGCGGTTTGAAGTTTGCTGTAAGCTGTAAGAAACGTTTCCGCCGCGGTCGTAAGTATAGAGCGCACCCCATATAAAAGTTTCGGTCAAGCCTTTTCAAAGGCTTGTGGGAATCCAAAGGGCAAAGCCCGTGGTCGCTCCCGCAGGAGCGAAACTCCCCTGCGCATTCTAACAAGTAAAGCAAAATTAACAGTAAAGCCAAGCAAAACTAACAAATCAAAAGCGCAATGCAGCTAAAAAAGCAAAACCGAGAAAAGTAACGAATACAACTATCTATATAAAACGATTAATCTGCATTGCGCTAATTCTAACGAATAAAGCCAAACTACCCCTTTTCCAAATTTGCGAGCGTAAGCAGAGCAAATTTGGAAAACAAAGCCAAACAATAAAATCTATACAATCAAAGATACCAAGCCAAACCACCCCTTGCCATAAAAGATATATTCAAGCGTCAGCGCAGAATTATCGTTTATAGGCAACGAAACAAAAGTAATGGTTCAATCAGATAGCGCAGCATACCATAATTAAGCTGCGTTCAAGGCGGGAATGGAAACCATTCCCCTACAAAATTATGCGGTATAACCAAGACGGCGCATAAAAGCGGTGATGTTTAGCATAGTTTTGCTGTGTTTTCCGTTGTGGTTGTAAGTTTGGTTTTGTTGTGGAATTTAACTCGCTTATAGTTTTGATGTGTTTTCCAAATTTGCTCTGCTGCGCTCGCAAATTTGGAAAAGGGATAGTTTTGATTTATTCGTTAGAAATAGCGCAATGCAGATTATTGGGTCAGGTCAGATTGTAACTGACGTTACATCTCTCGCACCAACTTTTTAGCTGCATTGCGCTTTTGATTTGTTAGTTTTGCTTGGCTTTACTGTTACTTTTGCTTTATTAGTTAGAATGCGCTGGGGTGTTTCGCTCCTGCGGGAGCGATTTAAGGTGGCTCCTCGCCCCCTTAAAAATCCCCTCGCCAGCTGGGCTCAACCGGACCAGATTATGTGGTGCGCTCAATGCTGCGACCGCGGCGGAAACGTTTCTTCGAGTTTAAAGCAAACCTTAAACCGCCGCCCTAATAAAAATAAAAAGAATACAAAACCAAATAACAGGCTATCGCTTATGCTGCGACAGCCTGTTTGTTTTTACTGTTCAGATGCGGTATAAAGCTTATAATAATCGCCTTTTTTTGCCATAAGCTCGTCGTGCGTGCCGCATTCCGTTATCCCCTTATTGGACACATACATTATTTTATCGCAGTTCTTTATTGTTGAAAGTCTATGTGCGATAATAAATGATGTTCTGCCTTTCAGCAGCTCGTTAAGTCCCTCCTGAAGAAGCTTTTCGGTCTTAGCGTCTATGGACGATGTTGCTTCATCAAGCACAAGTATTTTCGGGTCGCTTATGAGCGTTCTTGCAAATGCTATAAGCTGACGCTGTCCCTGTGAAAGTGATGCACCTCGCTCGATTATAGGCGAATCATAGCCCTCCGGCATATCGTTTATAAAGCTGTCTGCACGGACTGTTCTGCAGGCTTTTTCTATCTCTTCATCGGTTGCGTCAAGCTTGCCGTAACGGATATTGTCTGCGATAGTTCCGCTGAAAATAACGCTGTCCTGAAGCATTATTCCCATTTGTGAACGGAGTGAATGGAGCGTTACTTCGGAAATATCCTGTCCGTCTATGAGAACACGTCCGCCCGTTGTATCGTAAAAACGTGAGATAAGGTTTACGATAGTGGTCTTTCCTGCACCTGTCGGTCCTACAAGAGCAACGCTTTCACCGCTTTTTACATTGAATGAAAGGTTTTCAAGGATAGTTTTGCTTTCATCATATGCAAATGTAACATTGTCAAAGGAAACATCGCCCTTTATCGGAGGCATTTCCTTTGCATTCGGCTTATCGTTTACCTTTACAGGCTCGTCAAGTGTTTCAAAAATACGTTCAAGATAGGAGATAGTATTGATAAACGAGTTGAAAAGGTTGGAAAGGTTCATTATCGGCTGCCAGAATCGTGACGCATAGCCGCCCATTGCAACGATCGTACCAAGTGAAATTGATGCAGGACCTATCACAATAAGTCCGAAGAAGTATATTGCTGCGCTTATCACGGCTGAAATAGTATCAACTGACGGCCAGAGAATGTTATTGTATGTTACCGCAGTCATCCACTTGTCACGGTATGCCTCGGAAAGCTTCTGGAAAATGCCTGCGTTTTCGTCCTCTCTTACAAAAAGCTGAGTTACCTTGACACCTTCAAGTCCTTCGTGGAGATATGCATTAAGGTTTGAGCTTTTGTTTGAAACATCCTGCCAAGCCTTGCGCTGCCTGTTCTTGATAAGACCTATAATAAGCATAAGGAACGGTACGCCTGCGAGAATTACAAGTGCCATCTGCCAATGCATCGCAAACATAAACACTACAATAAACGCAAGGTTGAAAAGCTCAAGCACAAAGTTTATGATACCGTTTGAAAGAACGTCCGAAACGCTGTTTACATAGTTGATTATGCGGACAAGTATCTTTCCGTGAGGTCGGTTGTCATAATATTCAAAGGAAAGCTTCTGGAGATGTGCGAACAGGTCGGAACGAATATCAAAGATAATATCCTGACCTACCTTAGTCATTATTCTTGAACGTATGGTAACAAAAACAATGTTCACAATTATTGTAACAAGGAGCAGTGCTGCCATTAAAAGAAGCTCGGGGATATTCTTGTTCGGTATCGAATTATCAATGGCATACTGTGTGATGACAGGTGAAAAAAGTCCGATTATGACCGCTGCCGCACTTAACGAAAGAGCAAATATCATTTTCCACTTGTACTTTTTTACATATACCATTGCACGTTTTAAATGCCGTATGTCGAAAGGGGTCTCAAGCTGTTCATCAACGTCATATTTATTCCTTGCCATTCAAACCGCCTCCTTTCACATCATAACCGCCGTTCTGCAGGCGGTATATCTCGCTGTAATAACCGTCAGGGTTTTTAAGCAGTTCATCGTGTGTTCCGCATTCAGAGATCTTTCCGTCTTTAAGTATGATTATCTTGTCTGCGTTTTTAGCAGAGGAAATACGCTGAGCAATGATTATCTTTGTGCATTTGAAGTCAAGGTCAGCTAAGTTATGCTGTATCTCCTTTTCTGTTTCAAGGTCAACAGCTGATGTCGTATCATCAAGTATAAGAATTGACGGACGCATTGCAAGTGCTCTTGCAAGAGAAATACGCTGCTTCTGACCGCCCGAAAGACCAACTCCACGCTCGCCGATAATGGTATCATAACCCTCGGGGAGCTTCTGGATAAACTCATCGGCATCGGAAAGCTTCGCAAAGTAATGAACGTCTTCCTCGGACATATCCGTGTCATAGAAAGAAATGTTTCCGTCTATCGTATCCGACCAGAGAATAACGTCCTGCATAGCAACACCGATATTGCTGCGGAGCTGATGAAGCTTCATCCTGCGGACATTTACGCCGTCAACAAGCACCTCGCCCGAACGCACGTCATAAAAACGTGGGATAAGGTTAATGAGTGAGGTTTTGCCAGAACCTGTTTCACCCATAATTGCAACTGTTTCGCCTGAATTTATCTTTATATTTATGCCGTTGAGAACTGTGCTCTTGTCATCATAGCCGAAAACAACGTCCTTAAATTCAATGTCGCCCTTGAAATGCTCCGGCATATCAACAGCGTCGGGACGGTCTGCGATAAGCGGACGTGAATAGTAGACCTCGATTATCTTGTTTGCAGATGCAAGGAAATGCTGGAAGTCATTGATAAGTGTACCGATAGTACGCATAGGGTTGGAAAGCGTCCAGATAAGCGCACCGAATGCTACATATTCACCCATTGTAAGTCTGCCTGTGATAACGAAAATACCACCTGCGATAAGCTGTATAACGGTAAGACCCTGAGCGGTAGTTTCAATGAACGGGAAAAAGTCAAGCCATGTAAGTGCGGCTTCCTTATTTGCACGGGCATATTCCTTGTTTTTATCCTGAAAACGGTCTATTTCATAGTCCTCACGGGCAAATGCTCTGACAACACGGTTTCCCGCAATGTTTTCCTGCGCCTGAGTATTGAGCTGTGAAAGACGTTCACGGAGGTCAACATACTTAGGACCTATCTTGTTCTTGAAGATAACGGATATTATGAAGATGACCGGAGTAAGCGCAATAAGGCACAATGCCATAAGCGGGTCAAGAACTATAAAGTAAACAGATGTTGTAAGGAAAAGCGTTATGCTTTCAAGAAGGGTTTTGATTATCCATGCGACAGTATGACGAACCATATCAAGATCGCCCGAAAGACGTGTCATAAGGTCGCCTGTGGTATTTTTGTCATAGAAAGACATATCCTGACGCTGAACATTCTTAAAGAGGTAGCTTCTTATTTTTGAGAGCATACCCTGAGAACATTTTTCATAGAGCATATTTGCGCTGAACTGGATAGTTGTACGGACAAGAGTAAATACAATAATGCAAAGACAAAGTCCGATAAGAACGTCCTTATGTTCGGCAATAGCCTTTACAGGATCATTGCTGTAAATAAATTCATCGACGATCTTCTGTGAGAAAATAGGATTGGTGATGTACATTATCTGTCCGATGACCGTCAGACAAAGCGCAAAGATATAGCGTCCTCTGTACCCCTTCATATTTTCCCAGATCCATTTTATCTGAAACATTAAAGCCCCTTCCTTTCATAAAAACAATCGGGAATTTTTTATTTAAAGCTGCTCTCAGCAGCCCGTTTCCTATATAAAGTATACTTTATGCCTTTTTTGTTGCCAAACTTTATATTTAGCTGCTAAAACAATGCATAAACAAATAAATGTTAGCGCAATGACTATTATAGCAGATAATTTATAAATGAAAAGGGGTTTTTGAAAAAAGTTTCTTGTTATTTTGACGTTTTTCATCTCTTTTTTTTGAATAGATTTATATACATCTAACATAAAGTATACTTTACATAGTGTTCTAAAACGTTTAATATACATAAATAATGTGCCTGAGTAAAGTGCTAAATTGTGAAAAAAGTCTTGACCTTAAAGTTAAGTTGATGTATCATATAATGGCAATGCCACATAAAGCACACCTGACGGCTTTGCGTGTATTGCCATATTAAAAAAGTGAAAGGAACTTGCAGGATGCACTATACCATAAAGCAGGTCAGCGAAAAAACGGGACTTACAATACCGACTATCAGATACTACGAAAGTGAAGGGATACTTCCTCCGGTCGAACGTGATGGATCGGGCAGCCGTCTTTTCGGAGAGGACGACATAGAATGGCTCAATCTGATATGCTGTCTGCGAGGTACAGGCATGCCGATAAAAACAATAAAGCGTTTTGTGAACTGCTGTCTGAAAGGCGACGATACCATTGATGAGCGTATCGCTATACTTTCCGAGCATGAAAAAAATGTTGATGCACAGCTTAAAATGCTCCAGTCGTACAAAAGCTCGCTTGCATGGAAGATAAACTATCACAAGGAGCTGAAAAAACAGATAGACGGCTGCAAATGACGCTTGACATACCGCTCACTGCGTTGTATAATTTTATTGATCATATTTTGTGAAAGGAAATACATAAATGAATATATCAAGCGGAAAACTCACACAGTTATACGGCGTAAACGCCCTCGTATCACAGCAGGAACGCTATGCAAAGGCAGAAAAGGCTTTCAATGAGCTTTTTGGCTGCAAAGACGGCGTAAGAGTTTTTTCCGCCCCGGGACGCACCGAGGTAAGCGGAAATCATACCGACCATAACTGCGGAAAGGTCATGGCAGCAGCAGTTGACCTTGACGTTATCGCATTTGTTGTGCCAACAGATGACGGCGTGATCACAGTAAAGTCCGAAGGTTTCCCTCAGGACGAGGTAAATACAGCTGACCTTGCTGTATCGGAGAGCGAAAAAAATACATCTGCATCACTTATCAAAGGTGTTGCGGCAGGCTTTAAGAACAGCGGTCTTAAAGTAGGCGGTTTCAAAGCATATACAACATCAAACGTGCTTAAAGGCAGCGGTGTTTCATCATCAGCCGCATTTGAGGTCCTTATCGGAACGATACTTTCAGGACTTTACAACGGCGGAAGTGTAAGCGCAGTAAAAATAGCTCAGATAGCGCAGTATGCCGAAAACGTATATTTCGGAAAGCCAAGCGGACTTATGGATCAGATGGCATCATCGGTAGGCGGATTTATCACTATCGACTTCAAGGATACCGAAAACCCGCTTATCAGCTCTATTGAATATGACTTTGCACACAGCGGATACAGCCTTTGCCTTGTTGATACAAAGGGCAGCCACGCTGACCTCACACCCGATTATGCAGCACTTCCTGCTGAAATGAAAGCAGCGGCAGCAGTTTTCGGAAAGAGTGTGTTAAGAGAAGTCGACGAAGCGGATTTCCGAAACAATATCGGACTTGTCCGTGAAAAATGCGGCGACAGAGCAGTCCTCAGAGCTCTTCATTTCTTTGATGAAAACAAGCGTGTGGACGCTGCGGCAGTATCGCTCAAATGCAAGGATATCGAAGGCTTCCTTGATGTTATCAAAGCAAGCGGAAACAGCTCATATAAATATCTCCAGAATGTATATTCCGTTTCAAAGCCTGCGGAACAGGGAATGGCACTCGGACTTTACACAGCTGAATATGTGCTTAAAGGCAAGGGCGCATCAAGAGTACACGGCGGCGGATTTGCGGGAACTATCCAGGCATTCGTACCTAATAATATGCTCAACGAATTTGTCCGGGCAGAGGAAGCAGTTTTCGGAAAAGGAAGCTGTCATTGCCTTTATATCCGACCTGTCGGCGGAACAGAAGTAACAGAATAAAAAAGAAGCTGTCGCAGAACTAATTGCGGCAGCTTTTTGTTTTTTATTTAGACGCGCCCAAATAAGTGCGAACTCCAAAGATAGCAGCCGCGCCGCAAGCACGGCACAAAACCCGATGAGCCAAACAAAAGTGGCAGCATATCCATATAAAAGTTTCGGTCAAGCCTTTTCAAAGGCTTGTGGGAATCCAAAGGGCAAAGCCCGTGGTCG
>ENA-ORCP01001688-ORCP01001688.1-human-gut-metagenome-genome-assembly--contig:-NODE-1688-length-18676-cov-4.771923_pt1 | contig 18676 bp, 23 predicted proteins | sample MGYA00242990_ERZ507991 | MGnify/ENA primary metagenome ERZ507991 (study PRJEB26167, sample SAMN06115496) | human gut metagenome | host: Homo sapiens | place: China:Henan | collected 2015-05-07... | reverse complement strand
CTTGCTCTTTACCGGTAAACACTGATTGCTTTGTCATCGTTTACGCACCTCCGTTTCTAAAATTTTAAGCCACTTTTGGATTCGCCCTGGCTTGCGCCGCTCAAACCAATAAGGGCCGGCCTGCGGACGCAGCTTGCGATATTTTAAATCTGTATTCGTCGCCACTTTGCGCTCGTACTTTTTAGCCCAGGCGCTGTGTGAGGAGACCCCCAGCATCAACTTGCCGTAATATAAAAAACGAGCGTAAATGATATCCCAGACCAGGTAAGGATCGTCCTTGCCAATACTGCGATTGACGCTCTTTTCAAGATAGCCATTTGCGAATGGCAAATAAGAACTACAGTCCCGGGCAATCTCACTTTTAAGCATCATTCTGCCTTTCCGGACGCGCTGATCCATCTGAGCACTGATCCGCTTGCTGTCAATCTCTGTCTTGATTACCTTTGACATAAGATCTCCACTAGCTGTGCCTTGTTGCCAAACGGACGGATGATACGATAACCCTTGATCGTGTAAGTCTCGCCGTTATGAATCAAAAAATCGCCATCTGCATGCGCCGTCCAGCCAATAGGACTCTTATCCCAGACTTCCGGTTCCTTAAATGGCTGATCACAGTCCGTACAATCCACAACACAGACAAACTCATCGCTGTTGCGAGTGTCCATCTGTGTATGCCGGCTCTTTGCGGTTCCCGCAAAACTAACACGATTTAAAGGTGTAACGATGACCTCTGGGCTTTCCATTGGTGTCTCGGGCAAAGCGTTGTGGATTTCCACGCTGTGTGGCCTTAGCATTCGCGGCGTAAGCATTGATTCACCTTCAAGGATAAATACCCTTGCTTTCTTAATTCACTTAGTGTGAGGCTGCGCGCTATCGGTGACAGCGGCATTCCATTAAAGTCCGATTCCTTCTGCTTCCGATCGGAGTAACTAAACTCAAAGTTCTCCGTTTTTAAGGTTTTCAGATCCGTTTGGTTCTGACCTCCGAAAGCAGCATCAACACCACCGATAGTATGCAAAAAATCAATCTCAGCGCATAACGCTTTACGATAGTCACCCTGCAGCTCAGATAATGGCACTAAATCAACATCAGATAAATATGCCTGCGCAAAAGACTCTACAATCATTTCAGCCAGAGAAGCGAGCTGCGGATATTCTTCATATGTCACGGTTCCCATCCAGATTTCTCTATAGTATTTTAGATCAAGCTGCATGTTATCACTCCTTAGATGAAGAAAGGCAGGACTGAGCCTGCCTTATGCCTCCGGTAAAACAATTGTTTTGGACACAGCTGCTTCAGCCACCATGACAATGTCGTTGATGGTTTTGTGACCTGCTTTCTTGATCTTGATTGGGTAATCCCCTTTGCGCAAGTTAAATACAGCTACGCCTGAATCGTTGGTTTTCAGGATCGAACCGTTAACATCCACCGATGCGCCTTTGACCGCCTTTGCGGATTCATTAGAGCCGTCTTTCACGGTAATTGTAACAGTCTGAGTTGTTACAGGGGTCGCTGGTTCCAGATAAGCGAATGCGCAGCCTGTGCGGTCTTCATTCAGTCTTGTTGCCGGATTCGGTAATGCCCAGCCAGCGCGGAAGACAACACGGATCGCGATCATGTCCTGCTGCGCCAAGTTGTACTGAATTGCTTTTGTCACTGGGTCCTGGATCACACCCTGATCCAAAATCTTTACCGTGATATCCTGACGAATTGCCCAAACCAACTGACGGAAGTCGCCCACGATCATCTGTGCAATGGTTTTGTCAAAGGAGCCGTTTTCCGGGAAGTACATCGGCGCGCCATCCAGCGCATACGGTGTTGTTCCCTGCATATCTGACTTGAAGATAGGCAGACCATCATTTGTCCGTAAGCCTCTCAGCTTAGCCCGCATCCCTAACGCCGCAATCGCTCCGTTAACTGCGTAGCCGTCTTCTTCCACCTTGTTCAGCAGACCGCCTTCTGACATGATTTTGTCATACAGATCCTTTTCTGCCGTATCCGCGACATTGTTACCGGCTTGTCTTGCTACGGTGATGATGTCGTTCTGCCAGGCGGCAGGACGATTTTCACCGAACAGGATTGCCGCGTCAAACCGCTTACCGATAGATTCGTTAATTCGCGGCGTAATTTCGCCGATCAGATCTGTGTCGGCATCGGCGACAACTGCTTCTGGAATTGGCACGATGACCGCCAACTCGCCGGCGTTGATGTAAACATTATCCCACGCCTGCATGGAAGTCTGTTTAAACCCGGTATCGCCGTCCACCCAGTAAGCGGTTGGTAAGGTATCCAATACACGCATACGGGTCTGATTGCTGGTCATGTTTGGCAGCCGACGGCCGAGCTGCATGACGATGGAACTTTTTGGAGCGTCCTGGACGATGGAGTCAATAATCTGCTGCCGGATTAGTGCCTCAGCAGCTTCTCTGTTTGTAATATTAGGCATTCTTTATGCCTCCTTTCCTGTGATAAGCATTCTCAGAGCCTCGTTAGCCTGAGCTTTTTTGTCATCCGGATTCGGCTTCCCTGCTCCGGAAGTGGATGCTACTACATAAGGCGGCTTAGCGGATTCAAACAGATAATCGTTGTCCTTTTTCACCGCTTCCAGTGCTGCCTTGATGTCAGCTTCTTGATTTTTGCTTGTTTTCAGCGTCTTCGTGTCGCCGATCAGCGCGGTGATCGCTTTTGCATTACGCCCGCCAGCTGCCTTAATAGCACTTTCAAGGGCAGAATTAAATTCGATGTCTGACAGCTTTTCCGCGATCTCATTTTCCTTTGTGGACAAATCTGTCTGCAGCTTTGTGATCTGTCCGCGCAGATCTTCCACATTGACGCCATCAAACTTTTTAAGCTCTGCTTTAGTTGTGTCCAGCTGAGTCTTATAGGTATCACGCTGAGCCTTGATTGTATTGATGTCTTTGCCATGCTCGTTGATGATCTTGTCGACCAGATCGGATGCAATACCTAAATCTTCTAAAAACTTTCTTTCCATAATCTCCTCCTGCTACGCTTTTTTAACACGGGTTGCTTCCGCTTGCTCGCCTGCCTTTTTACGCCTTGCGCCAGGGCATAATAAAAGCACGATCCTTTGACCGTGCTGCTATCCAATTCTAAGAAATAACTTCAATGATTCCCTTTGCGAATTCTGCGCACTTTTTCATCATTGAATTTTCGCTGAGATACTCAAGTCCTTTCAGCGTGATCTTTATGCGCGTTATGTCTAATACCGGTGTATCTATGTGAACATAATCTTTACAAGTAACTCCCTCAACATAACCATTATCGATCATCATCTTCAATACAGCGCCCCATCGCTCTCGGGTTATCCCCAGCGCTTCAGGCATAATCGGGGTTAAATCCAACTCACTGAAATCCATGGCTCTCTCTAAATATTTCAATATTTTATAGATAATCTTGAATGTGTCTGCCATTATACGCTTCTGCCTCCTTTCGCAAATTTATCCCCAGATACAGTATTCAATTTCCGGAAATTCATCCTCGCGGCCAATATACTTTGCGAGCTTTGATCTGGCACCACCGGCATACATGCTTGGCTTAGTTTCGCCGCCACTTACAGAGATGATTTCTTCGGTTTTTTTATCGATAACAAGATGACATTTGTTGTTCATATCATTTTCCGGATAATAATCACATTCCAAAGTATCCCCATTATCGATTAAATTTTTTAAACTGACCATAGAATTCTTCACATCCTCTCGTGTAATTGTACAGCTTGTTTGTTGCATCATGGGCCTTATTTTGAGGCATACCCAGTGAAACCAAAGTAAGCTCATACATTTCATGCTCAAGTAAAAGCAGATCATGATCTTGGATGTTTTTTCCTTCAATCAAACGCTGCCAACTTTGAGCCATCTGAAAGTTCGGATAAAAGCGTTCCTTACCGTTATCCAGCTCATGCTCTTCTATAAACGTATAGTACTTTATCCTCTTAATTAAATCAACTGGATAACCTGTATTTTTAGAAATCTTTTCGCAATCGCTTTTCATTTTACGAACTGATTCATAATAAAGTGCGGCATGTTTGTCTGCTCTCTTAGAGTACGGATCTAAAGCCCCTGTAATTTTAATATCCGAAAGATCAACTTTACCATCAATCAAGCGAAGTTTTATCTTTTCATTCGCATAATTCTTTTTCAACACATCCGGATTAGCCTTGATCAGACTATCATTTCGCTTTTTCCATTCTTTGACTTTCTCACGTTCTTTGTTCGCCTCATAACCGCCGGCTTCCAGTGTTTTCTGCCGGCGTGTCCATTCCCGGATCATCCGCTCATTGTAGCGCTGCTCCTGCTCCAACTCGTAGACCCGCTCAGTTTCCTGCGTGTTTAGGGGTTCGTAGGCCCGTTCAGACAATCCTTCAAAAAATGGATAAAAGCTATGCCGACAATTCCATCCACCAAGTCCCGCTCCCGTGCCGTAACCTGTAGAGCTGATAAAGTCTGGATAAGAGGTCTGCTTCTGTTGCCCAGGCTTCACCCACTCATAGACTTGACCTTGCCACTCTGCATGGCTTGGCCGGGCACCATAATGGGCCGTAACCTCGACCAATTGGGCTTCCATCGCAAAAAAGTTTGCCTCTTGAGCTTTAAGCGCTGCCTGATTAGTGCCGGTCCTTACGGCTCGTCTTACGATCACATCGGCGTGCTCGCGGCGGCCGCTTGGCGTTATCGCAGAGGTGATCCCCTGCCGTGCTAGCTGCTCGATCGCTGTCTGTGAGGCTTGCTGAGCTGTGTAAAAGCCATTGGTCACCTGCAGATAGGCTTGATCAATAGCGTGCTCGTAAGCCCTGCTGGCATCTGCTGCATACGTCCTGGCAAAATTACGCAGCTCGCCATTGGTTGATTTAACACCATCGGCGATAAACTTTGATATTAACTCTGATGTATCCGCAACAGAATTAAGCAAGCCCGTCTCTGCCGCAGCTTTAAAGATCACATTGTCCGTATCAACAGCGGCTTGGACTGACTCCCCGATGATACGCTTTACCTGCTTTTCCGATAGCTTCAACGTCTTGCTAAGCTGCTGCACAATGTAATCATATTGCACACCGATTTCTTCCAGCTTTCGCTTATTCCATGCTGCAGTGGAGGGGAAAGCGTAATCGTTTTTAACGATCCGCTGCGCCATGTCAGCCAGCAACTCGTCTTCAAGCTCCTGCCAGATTTTTTCGATGTCGTCTGTCAGATGGCCGAGTTCCTGCGGACTAAGCATTAAAATTCAATCCTTCATCCTCGGTTTCGCTCGCCGATTGGATCGCTGCTTTCGCCTGCTCCTCAGTTTCTCCATACCACTTGGCTCGGAATTCCCATTTCTGCATGATACCATCGCGAACCTCCTGCAGATCCTGCTGGCGTTCTTTTTCGGCGTCCATCACAATGCTGTCATCCCACTTGTACGACACCTGATAGTTGCCTGCAGGCGCTAGCTTGTACAACGTAGCGTAAAAGTCCATCGCGTCGATTAAATCATCCAATGCTGTCTGCAAAGCCATCTGAGCGTCACTGACGAAAGCATAGGATCGCTGCTTGCTGGCTTTGATCTCCTCGGCAGTTTTATCCACACTTTGCGGATCCGACAATGTACCATAGGCCAGATTACAGCTGAACTCGATGGATCGCAGCTGGCTGTTCAGACCGTTAAGATAGGACTGCTCGCGAATATCCGGGCTGTAAGTATCCAGCAGTGGCTTGTCCCGGGCTCCTGTCTCGTATTTCAGTTTCCGGTACAGACGCTCCTTGCCTTTCGGCATAGCGCTGGTCCCGTCAGGATTGTCCTGCAGCATAGCTTCCGACACATGCACTGCTGTTTCTTTTGCCTCAAACTCCCAGTTAAGCTGTGAATACCTTCGATCCGCTTCGCGAATCTTAGAGATCGCCCTGGAGTATACCGAGGCGCCGATCGGACTGTTGCTGTCAATGTTGTTGGCCAGCGGCACCCGAAAATAGCCGATTGGCAGCTTGTTGACATCACCAAACACGACAGATTCCGCTAATCCTGTCCACTGGTCAACAGTAGCCAGAGGAATCTCAGCGCCCAGCTGCTCTGCCACTCGGCTGTGATAAGCTTTATTTTTGATTTCCAGCTGTCCTTTGCGCAGCGTATGCACCTCAAGCCGGGTGTAGTAATCAGCACCGCGGAATACCTGCTCTGCAAACACACATTGGATCAGGCGTCCTGTATCATCATACGAAACAGGGAAAAAGCAATCCGCCTGAACCGTCTGAACCACAATCCCGCTCGCTGAAACATAGGGCTTAAAAACAAGCCCGCCTTTTGCGCATCCCATTTCGACCGGTTGGCGAATGTGGGACAACACTTTCTGATAAGTCGCATTGAGATACTTCGCCCGTCCGCTGCCTTCAATGTCGGATTTCAGTTCCAACGTGATCAGCCTGGCCATTTCAGAGGCAATGGCGGGAGCCAGCCCCATGCTTTGAGTAATCGCATTGAGCCAGGGCGCATCATCTTCAAAGAGCGCTGTCCACAATTCAATGCTCTGCGCCATCTTCGAGGTCAAGCACATGTCCCCCATGAGCACACCATCACTTTTCAGCGCTGTGCGGATCTGCTCAGCCGCTTTTGTAAATCGCATTTCATCACCTCCTACTCATACCGGATAAACCGGCTGATTGATCTTTCGACTGTGTACTCAAAAGCATCCAGACTGTCGATATCGCTTGTACCGTCGTCAAGACGCTCGTTTTCTGTTAAGTTTTTCGGATTCCAGACCGCTGATCGGAAAGCTCCTGCCAGTGTGTCGCAATAACCTTCCATCAGCTGCAGGCGTCCCATAGCCATCAGTCGGGTTGTTAAGTTGATCCGGTCATTAATCGTTGTTTTCAGCGCATCAGTAATTCGCAGCCAGGATAACCCTGACTTCCGCGCCGAGGTCCTTAAGCCTGCAATTAATGTCTGCTCGGCGTCATCGCAATAAACGTTGGTAATGTAACCAAACCGGTTAATGATCGCCAGGCAAAAATCAATAAACAGCTTACCAAGCTGATCCGGATCAATGTCCCTGTTTTTGCAATCAATCCGCTGCGATGATAGAACCACTGCTTTCTGATATCCGCGGGTGATTGCTGTCGCGGCGAAGGCATGAGCTGATCCACCGCCGCCGAAGTCAACGCCAACGTTGATCTCCATGATGTCCTTGGGTTTATCCGGAGTAAAGAAAAAGCCGTCCTTGCGCTCGCAGGATTCGGCAAATTGTCGATAGATCAATCCCTCGGCAACCATTCGGCGGCCGAGAATGTCCCGCATATACCAAATACTCTGGGGATCATATTGACTCTTGATCTCAGCTTTTCGCTGATCACTGATCGTTACGTTGTCATCAATCGTAAAGTGCTCATAGTTGCAGCCTCCCAACAGTTCCCCTGTTTCCGCCCGCTGTCTGTACCGATCAATATATTCGGTGTAGATCGGAGCGTTTGGGTTGTCGGGGTTCAAGTCCCAGAACACCTTGCGCCGCCGTGCAGCAAGCTGTCGGTTAAAAGCTTCGCGGATCGTATCCTGATGATGCAGATTGATTTCCGTAGCGATCCACATGCCATAGGAATTACCACGAATTTTTTTATAACTGTCCGCTTTCGCGCCACCAGAGAACAAGACAATCCGCAGCTGCTGGTTGGTGGAAGGACCTTTGATAAATAGCGCCTCATTGTCCTTGTACTTACCCCAGTGACACTGTCCCCGGAAGATATACTCCAGACCGAAGCCGTTGGCGTCACCGATATTCAGCTTCGCGTTGGCCATCGTGCTGCCCGTTGCCAGATGGATCTTGTCTGGCGTTGTTTTCAATTCATGTGCAAAAGCAAAAACGTTGTCAACAGTCTTGCCAGCACGCACAGCGCCTTCCGCAAAGTTAAAGGTGTTTTTTGTACAGTTTCGGATATACTCCTTGTGCTTCTCACCGAAGCAAAAGGCGATCTTTTTACTTTTCCGCGCCATAGACCTCTGCCTCTGCCTCGCTCAGATCTTCAATCTCTTGGTCTGTGCCGGTTAGCTTATTTACCTGAGCCCGCAGCAGCTCAATCCGCGCTTTCTGCTCCTGGTTGGCCATGCCTGTGTCCACCATCGCGTCATACTGCTTGATCATATTGGTCAGTGTCTGCATCGCCCGGGACTGCGCCGATAGAAAGGTAGCCTGTTTATCCCAGGCCTGCTGCACTTCCCAACGCTCCCAGATGACGTTACCTGATTTTTCTTCGATCTTCTCGATCGTCTTGTCCTTTTGGCTTTTGACGTACATCAACTTCTGCGCCCGCAGAATGGCAGCATACTGGATCTGAATATTTTGCCAAAGCACATTAAGTGGATCCATTTCCTCCAGATCCTTTACCAGTTCCAGCGTCTCCGCCGGCAGCACCTTACAAAAAAAGCCGTGCTTGACGGCATGCTGATTTCCCGGCGGACCGGTTGCGTTATGGTTGCCAGGTTGGCCGCCGCGGTGTTTTTTGGTTGCAACTTTCTCTGCAACTTCGGTTGCAACTTTTTTGGATCCGGGTTGCAACTTTTCCGCGCGCCAGTACCGGGTTGCCCAGGACTTAACTGCGGACAGGGACACGCCAACCTCGTCGGCGATCTCCTGATATTTTTTACCTTGCAGATAAAGCTCACGGGCCAGCTCGCGTTTTGGATCTACAGTCACGTCATATCACCACCTCCAGATTTATGTCAATGCGTCATGTCTAAAATTAAAACCCCGCAAGGCGATACGCGGGGCTGTGGGTTTGCAGGAAAGTTAGAAAGCAGAGGGGAAAAGAACATCCTGCCGCATCTAGCTATCGAGCTGGAAACCAAAGAAAAAGCACCCCGCTAAGAGTGCTTTTCTGAATCATCTTTCTTGTTACGATCTCCTAGAAACAATTTTATGATAGTTCCTACACCAGTTATCAAGGCTACTAGGCCACCAACATCTTTGTTATTTAGCAGCAAAATTGTTCCCACTACTAAGGTCACGATGACTGTCAAAAATGAGAATATAGCTCCTAAAAGACTATCTCTACCCTGGAACTTCAAAACTTTTTCTCTGTGTTCAAATGCTTTCTGCTGGTCCTTTTCGGCCATCGCTACGATTCTTGAAGCCAGACCTTTTTCAATATCTTCATAGCCTTGAAGCATTTGCGGCGGAGGGAGCGGTCCCTGATATTCAACCGCTTGCAGTGTCATAATCGCTTTTTTCTGTTCTGGATCCAGCTGATCTACAACGTTCTGCGCTTTTTCAATTGTTTCTTGAGCTGCCTGGACAGATTCAGGTTCAAGGACTAAATCATTTGTCTTTTCTTCTGAAGGATTTCCCATAATCATCTAAAGCCTTTCTTATGCGCTCTCCTGTATTGATCCACGCTTCATTTACAGACTGTTGTCTAATAGCCTTCACGTAATTGATAGACTCCGAACTGCGCTTAGGGTACTTCATGCCTTCGCGAAAAGACTTGCTTACTCTAATCGTCATACCATATCATCCTCCACTTTTATTATACACATTTTCGCACAGTTCGTAACGCTCTACAACTGAAAGTTTTATTACAAATCATAAAATATGTCTTTTTTTTGGTGTTTTTCAACAAAAAAGCACCCATCGCTGAGTGCTTCCGCAGATGGGTTCACTTAGAATTCATCCACCGCTAGTCTTAATTTAATCCTGTGACTTACTCCCATTCGGGAGCCCAGCGTTACTCCGTGCCCGGCGCAAAGGCATCTCATCACAGGCTCTGGCGCTGGCAGCATATAGGATGCGTCCATCCGTGTGCACTGGCCATAATTACCGATCTCGCGCCGATCCCGTATCGTGGGGACGCTACTATCGACAAAATTTCACACTATCATTATATCACGTCAACCCCCGACCAATGGGGCAACTTTGATTTTCTGATAGCTTTTTTTATCTCTCGATTTACTTTTCTTCGCAGTGTAGATCTATCCATACCCAGATTTTCAGCCATACTTGATTGAGAACTCCCCAAGACCAGAAGACTGAATATCGCATCCTTGATAGAGATGCCATTGATCTTTTCATCGCTCATATGATCAAACACTCTGTCAATAGCTTCTATTCTTGTTTCAACAGCTACTAATTCGCGGATTTTCTTTTTTCCTGCTTCCCAGATATCAATTTTTTCATCATGTTTGGGATCTCTCGCATTTTCGTAAATCACCTCTCTCATTCGAGGTGATTTAATACCCAATCTGTCGTATATACTTTGAGCCTCGTCGTCCAGGATCGGCCTTATTTTCTGCAGATAGATGTAATCCCTCGCTTCTCGTTTGAAATGTTCACACTCATCTTTGATGGTTATCATCTAATCCTCCTATTCAGTTTTTTCCTCATCCGCTGGCTCCATCATAAATGCCAGCAGCTTATCAGGATTGGAGCAGATACCTAATAAAGCACAATCCTCACAGTCGTTATGCGCATTTAGGACACACGGATTTGCTCGACTAAACTGCTTGCACAGGGCCGCGGCATACTTATCAAGGTTGCGCCGGTTGCTATTACCGATGCCGGCAAACACCAGATTATGGTCATCGATATACTCGTTTGCGAAAATCTTGCGTGGATTGTTGCCGTAAAACTCCTGCATACATTGGACATTGTCATTAACTGCGTCAAACTCAATGCCCTGCTCTCGGCACCAATCAACGGCATCTTGTAATCTGACACCCTCACGCATAGTGTTGAGGATGATCTGATCGCCGTTAGCCTTGCATTGCTTGGCGTACTCGACAACCGGCTGGATCGGCCGGATGATTTCCGGCCATTTTGTCACTGCCAATGTGCCGTCAAAGTCAAATGATACAATCTTACTCATAATTTTCTCCCTCTCTCTACAGCCCGCAGCTTGCGTCTGAGCCTTGCCAGATGGCGCTGCAGGTCTCTTTTGCGCATCGGCGACATTGTATCCCTGATCTGCTTTTGCGTGGCCAGGATGGCCGCCTGGATCTCAGGAGGGGTCATCACCTGTCACCTCCCATCCGATCAATCAGTAGCACGATCGCTACAAACGCGACGGCAAGCAGCGCGGGGATCATTTTGCCCCCCTAAGCGCCGCCATGCGTTTAACGGCTTGATGATATGTACTAAGATCCTGCTTACCGTGGATCCATCCTTTGGCATCCCGGATACTGCCACCAGCCATCTTGATCAACCGCGTCCGCTCTTGTTTAGTTAATCCGTCCCATCCAGCCTTGGTCAGTTGGATCTTGTAGTTTTCATGAGCATTCCGCACTTCTAGGACAAAATATATCCCACTCATCGCTATCCCTCCAATCTCTCTACTCGTGCCTTGACCGCGTCAATCAAGGCCTGTTGATTTGCGTCTTTTGTCTGCAGCCGCCGCAGGATGTCCTCGTCAACAGTACCCTTGCAGACGATGTGGTAGATCCGCACAGACTGCCGTTGTCCTTGACGATGCAGCCGGGCATTGGCCTGCTGGTAAATCTCCAGATCCCACGTCAGCCCAAACCAGACTACAATATGGCCACCATCCTGCAGGTTGAGTCCGTGCCCCATGCTCGCCGGATGGGCAAGCAGCAGCTGGATCCTGCCGGCATTCCAATCCGCGATATCATCGGCGCCGTTTATGCTGCGCGGCTCGTAATTGGCAAACCGTTTGAGCAGCCGTTGAAGGTCATGTTTGAAGCTATAGAAGACCATCACCGGCTGGCCATTAGCCTCCTCAAGCAGCTGCTCCAGCTCGTCCAGTTTGGCATCGTGGATCGGCTGCCAGCTGTGATCCTCCAGGTAAACAGCACCGTTGGAAAACTGTGTCAGCTTGCCCGCCAGGACGCCCGCATTGGCCGCTAAGAGCGGATTATCGCTGTCCATGAGTTCGAGGTACTTCTCACGCTCGAAACGGCGGTAAGCAGCCATTACAGCTGGCGGAAGCTGGATCTCCCGGATCAGATCAATCCGATCAGGCAGTTGCAACCAGTCCGCAGCCGTCATGCTCATGCACACGTCGCTGATCTTGTCATAGATCTGCTGCTCAGCTCCGGCAATCGGAATGTAATCGTAAACGACGTAGCCGTTACGCCGACCAGGGATAAAGTACCGCTGCTGATAAGCCCTCATCGTTTTACCTAATCGCTCACCGCGATCGATCAGGTAAAGCTCCGGCCAAAGGTCCATCAGGTTGCGCGGTGCTGGTGTCCCGGTCAGACCCACAAAGCGCTTGAACAATGGCGACAGCTTTTTAAGGGCTTTGAATCTTTGCGATTTTGGATTTTTAAACGATGACAGTTCATCCACAACCACCATGTCAAAGGGCCAGCGGTTACCGCATTGCCGTATCAGCCATACAACGTTATCGCGGTTGATGATGTAAATGTCCGCCGGGGTGCTGAGTGCCTGTAATCGTCGTTTTGCGGATCCAAGCACTTTGCTTATGCGCAGATGCTGCAGATGATCCCACTTACTGGACTCCCGGCTCCAGGTATCCTCAGCCACTCGCAGCGGCGCAATGACCAGGATCCGACCTCTCGCGATCTCGAAGTAGTCGTAAATCAGCTGATCGATCACCGTCAGTGTGACTACCGTCTTGCCAAGGCCCATGTCCAAAAACAAACCGCAGCGCGGATGATCCAGTGCGTACTGCTCAGCGATTGCTTGATACTGGTGCGGCTTATATCTCATCTGGCAGAACTCCACGCATCATGCTGTCCACCAACAGATCAACTTGCTCCAGATTTTTTATAACGTACGCTTTTATCCTTTGCTGGTTAATTTGCTTAACCCGCCATTTTTGCGTATCACTCAGCCGGCCACCTTTGGGGCGCTTGAGTTCCGCGAAACAGATCAAGCCATCCAGCATAACCACACGGTCAGGCACGCCAGTGGTGCCCGGACTCACGAACTTCCAGGCTAAGCCACTGAGATCATTAATTCGTTTTTCCAAATACTCCTCAACTTTTTTCTCCGGATCTTCATGCGCCCGCGAATTCCTCCGAGCTACATCCAATGTCATGCTCATCATCCTCCTTTTTCGCAAAAGGTAACAGGTAACACGCGCGCACGCGCGTAGGTATATGCGTATTAGGTGTACCTAGGTGTATATGTGCACTCCTAAATATCTACATAGGATAATAATTGTTACCTTTGTTACCTTTTTACGTTTTAGCCTTTTATATAAGTCTTTTTTGCGGTAACAGTTAGGGGTAACAATCGTTGAAAGTCTGTTACATTTGTTACCTTTCGAGGGTAACAGTTTTTAAATCTGTTACCAGTGTTACCCTGTTTGTTACCCGCCATTTTTAACCCTCGTGAATCCTCTTTGCGGCCCGTATAGCTTGCCAAACTTAACCAGTTTTCCGATGGGCTGCCATCCTGTAATTCCTCTCAGGATATCGTGAACAAGAACGGCGACAAGATCAACGTAGCAAAGCTTGCTGAGAAGCTGGGCTGCCATCCTGTAATTCCTCTCAGGATATCATTGATTTCGCGTGACTGAGAATTGGTTAGCCCCTTGGTATCTCCGTCGAACAGCTCACACCACACCTCTAAGGCGCATACTCTTTGCCGCTGGACTATACCCTCTCCGGGGCTTGTAAAGTCGTCACCTTTTAAGAAGTTACGTCGCTGATATAGATCCATCTGAGACCAGTTCTCAGGCAGCAGCTTCTCCAGATATTCCTCAATCAGCCCTGCTTTGGCATTAGATTCTGTGTGTTCCTGCTGTCGTTTTAGCGCTTCCTTTTCCATCTCTTCATTGAGATAAAGTGGTTCATGCTGTTTAAAATGATACTTGGCCTCAGCCCATATTTGCTCAACCTCACCCTGATTAAGATCATCGAACACACTTTTTTTGCGTGAATACTTACCCACCTCGATGACCCAGAATCGACGATTACCGGTACGATCCCGCAGGAACTCGCTGTCGTTGGTTGTCCCAAAGAATACGCACTGTCGGGGATAGCTGACTGTCCTCTTGGCATACGCCATCCGGTAGGTGTCCTCTTGCTTGCTGATGAATTGTTTAACCGCTTCTACGTCGGCTTTACGCGTGGCCGTTAACTCGGACATCTCCAGCAGCCAAACGCCCTGCAGAGCCTCGTAGGCCTCCTTACCGCTGACTGTGGTGATCGTGTCACTGTACCATGGATCGCCCATTTTTTTGATCAGAGTTGATTTACCGATGCCCTGGATCCCGGTTAGGGTAGCCATGTAATCAAACTTACAGCCTGGCTGATAAATCCGTGCTACTGCTGCGGTAAACGCCTTGCGCGTGACCTGACGGATGTACTCACAGTCCTCAGCGCCCAAATAGTCAATAAACAACGTATCCAGCCGAGGGATGCCATCCCACTCCAGCGGATCCAGGAAGGATCTCACCGGATGAAACTTATTAGCCTCATGGATCAAGGCCAGGGCATCAGCGCACTTTCCGGCGCCAGTGATCTTATAGACAGTCTCGATGTAATGCCGCAGCCCGGCATCGTCCGTATCCGTCCAGGACTTGCTGTCCCGTTCTTTTGTCCAGGGTAGAGGGCCAGACACCTCTGGTCGGTGATTAAACTCGTTATAGCCGCCTAAATTAGCCAGCAGCTTATCGTTACGCATGATCCTTAAAAAGTTGTCGCTGGTTGGCAGGATATTACCTTTACGGTCAACATCCAGCTCCTTGATCCAATCCTTGTCTTCTGGATCCAGATCAGCGATATCGGTAAAGTCAATAGCTGCCTCAGCTAGACGATCTTCCTGCAGTGTCTTGCGCGTCTTCGGATCAGCGGCTGCCATATCCATCATGGCGAGATAAGACGGCAGCTTATTAGCTGGTGTATCCACCTTGGCATCATCGTCAAGATCGCCATACTTATGAATCCTGACCAAGTCAAACGCATTGCACAGCTTGCCTGATGCCGGATCTGTACCGTGATTGCTGTAGGCAAACTTGTCATCATACAACACCAATCCTGCAGCTGTAGACCCGCCGGCATAGGTGTACCGGCCAGGTATGCTGCACGGTAAGTAAACATCAGACAAAAATGTCTCTATAACTGCCTCGATCGAATAAGTGCGGCAGAAGGCGCCAATCAGTCCCTCTTTAGTCAGCGGATCGCCCTGGCGCTTGGCCTGCTTGTGGACAATCTCACTGACACGGCTGGACTGCGGCCAGAAACTGACATCACGCCAGTCTGGATAGTTGGCCAGAACCGTATCAGGATCCAAGAAAGGACCATCTTGATACTTATATACAAACTCGCCATCCTTGCTGGTACTCGGCCAGTACATCAGCCGGCTGGGCTGATAGGTCGTATCATCAAACTGATCGATGCCAAGCTCCTTGGCCACCCAGCGGGCTATTGCCTCGTACTCCTCCGCGCTGACTTCCCGAGCCATCGGGATGATCAGACGAACTCGCCACGCCTCCGGCTTATGCTTGTGCGTCGAATAGATGCAGCAGGCATAATCATTAAGCAGCGTCAGATCATCCCAGAAGCTCGGTAGCGCGTTATCCACGTCAAGAGTAAGGACAGTCCGGCAAAGCACTGTATCGCTCTTACGCTGCCCCTGTGCGAGCCAGCCACCGACAAATCCGCCGACATCCTTGATCTCATCCTGGTTAGGCTTTTTGAGCTTGGCATACTCGGCCATCGTCTCCCGGGTGCGATAAGTCTCTGACAGCTTTTTACAGAGGTCACTCCAGCTGATTTCGATGTTTTTCCACTTTTTTTCTTTACGGGATCTCCCCGTCGCTATTTTCAGCTGCATAGGTCATCCCTCCCGCTTAGCTGCTACGCTTCATCCGCTGCAGTGATTGCTCCGCACACCCGTAACGCGATAATTTCTTGTCTAACGCTTTCAGCCGATTCGGGATTTCTGAATTCGAGTTTTTGCAACCAAGGCTCGTAGTCTAAAACTTCATCACTGCCCATTTTTCCGGTAATCGTGCCGTAAATACCATTTGTCTGCAAATAAAGGTAAAAGCAAAAACGTCTTGAAGGGAACTTTTTACGATATCCGTCTTCCGTTGCCTCATACCCGGCTTGTGTCAATTTATTAATATCTATGTTGTTGATTTTTAACATTTTTTTGACCTCCTTAGTCTTTCAAATAATAGTCTGACGTATACCCAGCAGCGGTCAGATATAGATCAGGCGCCCAGGCAAGCTGCGACCCCATCAGTTTACGGATCGCCGCCAGGTGCTGATCAGCGTCTTGCTTTGATACCTCTACAACAAGTTCATCGTGTATATGTGTAATGATCTGATATCCTGCAGCTGCTACCTTGAGCAACGCCTCGGCCAAACAGTCCCGCGCGATCGCTTGGACAATGTTCTCGACCAGCTTCCCGCCATAGCTTTCATTGGATCCCCACACTCGCTTACCGGATTCAATGCCGGCGTACTTTATTTTCCCGTCTGCAGTGACATTCGGATTAAAGTAGGCAAGTTGACGGCCGGAAGGCAGCTGAACGAACAAATAACCTTTGTCGTGTTTGAAGCTGACGCCATGATGTAGCTTGACTGTTGACCGGTCGGTGATGCACCTCTTTGCGCACTCCTCAACATCGCGCCATAGTTTGACAATATGAGGATTAGCCTTGCGCCAGGCTTTGACCAGCTTGGGCAGATCCTCCTCAGGCACGCCCATCTTGAGAGCACCCATTGCGATCAGCGCGCCGGTACCCCCTTGGTACCCAAGCGCAAGCACTGACACCTTACCGCGCTGACGCAAAGGCTTGTCGATCTGATCAATAGGTATTCTAAACATCTGGGAAGCAGTCATTTTATAAATATCACCATCATGGGCAAATACGTCCATTGCCCACTGCTCACCCGCTAGCCAAGCGATTACTCTCGCCTCAATCGCACTATAATCAGCGATGGCCAAGGTGTTGCCCTCACCAGCAATAATCGTTGTGCGGATCAGCTGTTTAAACAGCTCACTCATGGATGGGTAAAGCATCTCTAACGTGTCAAAGTCCTTGCGCTTAACTAAAGTACGAACAGCGTCAATTTCGGGCAAAAGGTTCTTGCTTAGGTTTTGCGGCTGAAGGATCTGCCCGCTCCATCGCCCAGTTCGCGAGGCTCCGTAATATCTCAGAGTGCCGTGAACTCTGCCATCGGCACAAATGCTGTTTTTTATCGATTGGTACTTTTTTATAGATGCCTTGCCAGTCTCCAGACGGTTGTTGATCACGATCCGGACTGGATCCGGGATCTCGGTATCAAGCAATGCCTCCAGCGTCTCTTTGCGGATATCCGGGATGTCCACGCCCTGCCCCTGGATCCAAGACAGCAGCTGATCCCGGCTGTTGGCATTGGCCAGACCGGTAATCTCCGCGGACTGATCCAATAGATCGGCTGCGTGCAGATCGTTGTACTCCAGCACGGCGTCAACTAAATCCATGTCGATCTGAATACCACGATCATTGATCCGCTGGTCCTCTCTGTAAATCAACAACTCATTGGCCAGAGGAGGAAATTGCTCTAAATACTTGCCAATCGCTCGCTCCGTCTCGACGTCCTGCTTGCAATACTTACAAAACAGATCCCATTTGTCCATGTCGTGGTAAGGATAGTTGCGCGTGCGCTCTCCGTTGGCCTTGGTTGGCTTGCAAGGCTTAGAAAAGTAATTGATCAGCAGTGTGCCGGCCTTATCCTTTTGTTGCTCTAATTTAAGCAACGCAGCGACATCGCCCAGTCGGCCAGGCAGACCAAGCTGTGCAGCGTGAGCCATCGTACACCACCACTGCCTGACATCCAGTTGCGTCCCCAGGTGTTTACCGATGCACACTCGCTCAAACTGAGCATTGTAGGCTTTTTTGAGAACCGTCTTATCCGTTAGTGCCTGCACGACATCCGCCGGCAGCGCCTCACCGCAAGCTAGGTCAACAAGCTCCACTGGCCCATCGTCAAACGCATAAGCAAACAATAATATTTGAAAATCAGGGGCGTCTACATATCTGTAAACGCCCAGTTTGATGTCAGTGCTGCTGTAGGTCTCAATGTCGATGGACAGCTGACGCATAATGCTCACCTCTAGTCAAAGAGGTCGTCATCGTCGTCAACATAGGCGCTCAGGTCTACACCCTCTAGCGCGTCATCAACTGAGATACGGCTTGCCAGAGGTTCACCATTGCCTGTTTTTACAAAGCCTAATAAACCACAAGCGATGCCCCGATTGCCGTTGCTATCGAAAGGATAGAAGCTCACAACGCCAAGGCCGTAGCAGCCACTGTAAATCTCTGTCTCGTTTGTGATTGGACGCTTATTGGCATCAACGATAAACGGTGGATACTTCGTCGTGCAGTTCGCATTGATAAAGTAGGCATCCTTATAAGCCTCATCATCTGGACGCTCGTCATCACCATCGCGCAGTGGGAGTTTCAGCTTACCTGGTTTCTTGCCACCCCATTTTGAGGTGATGCCCTGCTTGATCGCATCTTGCACAGCTTTCTCGATCAGCTGAATTGTTTTTGTATCTTTTTTCGAGATGATGAACGATGCGGAGTATTTAGGATCATCCCCATCATTGATTGCTGCAGGGGCAATCAAGTGTTCATAGCTTAAACGGACTTTACCCGTTGTGACGATTGTGCTTCTTTTTTCTGACATTTTAGTTTTCTCCTTCTATCCCTTCTGGGATTACAATGCTGTCAATTAACTGCTGTTGCTGGTTGTATGGTTTACGCTTGTTTGACTCTGG
>ENA-ORCP01001687-ORCP01001687.1-human-gut-metagenome-genome-assembly--contig:-NODE-1687-length-18684-cov-11.713226_pt1 | contig 18684 bp, 16 predicted proteins | sample MGYA00242990_ERZ507991 | MGnify/ENA primary metagenome ERZ507991 (study PRJEB26167, sample SAMN06115496) | human gut metagenome | host: Homo sapiens | place: China:Henan | collected 2015-05-07... | reverse complement strand
GAAAGCAGAGACCGGCACGCTGACGGCCAGCGCGGCGACACCGAGGGTAACGGTGATGATTTTGGGAAAATGCTTTTTCATGATAAAGTTCCTTTCTATGTAGAAAATTGATAGGCGAGCACGGCCCGCCCGCGGAAACATGAGGGGCGGCGGCCTGGGGAAGGTGGGCTGCCAAGGGGTGCGGTGGGAAAGGTGCATGGGTGATTTAGGCAACATTGTCCTGGTGGTTGTAAGTCTCAATGTACTTGGTGACGGCGGCGCTGTACAGGTTGTCCAGAGAGGTGTAGCCGTAATACTCCCAGGTTTCCGTGCTGCTGCTGAAGCTGTACTTCTGCACGCCGGAATCAATCTTCACAAAGGTGGTAGGCGTGTCGTAGTCGTTCAGGCCGCTTGCGATATTGCCGTCGGCGTCCTTGCTGACGTTATTGAAGGTGATGTACCAGAAGAAGGAGTCGTCCGCGTCGTAGGTCGTATTCAGCTCGCTCGTGTAATCGTGGTGGACAGTCACCTGATACGCGAGGACGATCCGGTCCTTGTCGCCCCAGCTGTCTTTGTTTTTCGGGGTCAGGATGTAGTTGCCCAGGTAGGTCATGCCCTTGAAGGTCTGACCGTTGGAAAAGCGCTGCGCAGCGTAAGATTTAAACACATCCTCCGCCTGATTCTGCAAACTGACCAGCACGGAATCGGAGAGCGTGTCCGCACTCGTCACGTACTCGTTCAGCCCTGCCACCGTGAAGGTCTTTTCGGTCGCCTGGGGCATCGCGCCGTACTTGCCAATGCAGTCGCTGAAATCGTCGCGATTGCTGTGGACAGTCAGGGTCACGGTGTCGCCGTTGGACAGGCCGCTGTTCTCATCCAGGGTGTAGTACAGGCCCTGCGCCTCGGCGGCGGTGGGCAGGCTGTTGACGGTGGCGCGGCCGTCGGGAGAGATGCCGCTGAACTCCACATCCACGCCATCGAAGGCGTCAAAGGTGTTCACGCTGGCCAGGCCGGATACGGTGTAGGTGATGTCGGTGTACTTGACCTTGACGCCGAAGGCCTCCTCGGCCTCGTCGGAGTTGTCGTCCCAGGTGTAGGTCACGACGTCGCCGTTGGACAGGTTCTTGGTTTTGTCGGCGCTGCCGTTGGCGCAGGTTTCCACAAAGAGGTCCGTCTCGTAGCCGTCATACAGGCTGGCGGTCAGGCTGCTCAGGCCGAAGGTGTCGTCCTTGAGGTTCTTCATCTGCTTTTTGAAGCGGGTGGTGATCTGCTTGCCATAGTCCTGCTCGAGCTTGTCGGTGTCGAAGTCGATGTTCAGCTTGCCGACGGTGTTGTAGCCGTCCGCCGAGAGGGTCATATACTTGCTGACATCAATGGTCGGGGTGCGGTTGGCGAACGCCCAGCCACCCGCCGCAACGACCGCCACTGCGGCGATGGAAACGAGGACCTTAGCGGGATTGTGCTTTTTCATTTTCGTATTCTCCTTTGCATTATTGACTGCGCTGCCGCAGTAGGGGCAGAAAGTGATGCCGTTCTGGATTTCTTTACCGCAATGTGTGCAGAGCATGGTGTTTTTCCTCCTGTTTTGTAGCTGACAAGTGGTTTTTGCCGTGGTATAATGTGGGTAAGGTTTGCGGGGTTTTGCTTGTTTTGTTTCCTTACACCTAAGCAATAGGGGTGGGGGTTGGGAAAGTTAAGGGAAATTTTAAAATTTTTTGGGATTTTTTTGGAAAAGTTTTAAAAGGCAAGGTTTATCGCTGCCCAACACCGGGCAAAACCCCTTCAGGTCTCCCCTCACCCATCCACATCCCCCGGAATGCTGCGGGCCGGGCATGCCCGGCCCCTACATCTATACAGGACTTTAACACTATGCAATAACGGCACACGCCCTCGGGAGGGATAAATCCCTCCCCTTCAACTCTACCCAGGAGGCCCCCTTCATGCACCCCCACACCGCTACATCTGCCATCCTCCGCCGTGGGCTGACCATCCGCGACTTGCAATGTCCACCTGCGGATGCCGACACGGTCACGTCCATCACTATCGACGACACCATCCGTGCGGCCAAGGGCAACTTTGGGTTCGTCTATGCCGCTACCGGCGACCGCGAGCTTTACCGGGAATGTCTCTTGGCCGAAAGCTACGCAAAAACGCAATACGTCAGCTGCGCCATCCACCTGCGCCGCGCATTTGAGCTGCTGGCCTTCTACACAGTTGGCCGGGCGCTCTGCACCGTCACACCGGGTCTGACCATGCCCGAGGCCAAGGCCCACGCCAAGCAGTTTTACGAGAGCGACCCCCGCTGCTTCAACCCCAAATTGCAGCTCTCCCTCGTGCTGGCGGGGCTGGGGTACATCGACGTCGTCTTCAATGAGCGGTTCGCTTTCTCCGACAACCCTGCCTACCCCGGCTGCAAAAAGATGGTGGATATGCTCTTCTCGCTGTACAGCGACGCGTCGGGCATGGCCCACACCGGCAGGGATGGCGGCCACCGGGACTGCAGCTGGCTTCTGCGCCGATTCTACACGGCGGCGGGAATGCTTCTGCAAGTCGATGTGCCTGCGGCGGACTTTTTCTCCGCCATGGATAGATTTTTACACAGGTACGATGCTTCTGTTGTGCCGCTCGAGAACTACTATCCCCTCTCCGCCGCCGTCTGCCGTCAGATGGACGTCTGCGCGGCGGGCGACAGCCTGCTCTGCGTCACCGATGAAGCCGCGCCTACCTTTTATATAGCGAAGCACGTCACAGACGATCCGGCCGTCGGGCGGGATATCGGCTCGCTGCAATCGCTCTGGCGCGCGTCGGAGCAGACGCCCGAGAACGTCCTGATGGACGTGGGCCCGCTGGGCGCGGGCGAGGATCGCTACCACTTGTTCCGCATCGTGGGGCGGCCCTACGCGCTTTCGACCAAGGTGCTGGCGGGCCTGAACAGCACGCAGAAGCGTCAAATTATCAACGGCATCGTGGGCAGCATCTACACGTTACACCATTTTATGCCGCCGCTGCCCCACCGGGGGCTGCGCCCGGGCTGCTACTACGTCTGCCGCCAGGGAGCGAACTGTCGCGCTGTGCTGGCGCTGTTCTCGACGATAAAGGACAATACAGCGGAAAAAACGGTCTATGGCGAGCTGAACAGTCTTTTACAGAATGTGACCGACCGTATGTACATCGCGCCGGAGCTTTCGGGCGGCAGCGCCCGGCCCGGGGAACTGACCAAGGCGGACATCTACTCGCTGGGGCGGCTCATCGCCTTTGTCTACACCGGCGAGCCGCGCGCCGACCTGGACGATCTGCGTATCCCCTGCGCCATGGTGGAGCTGGTGCAAAAGCTGACCGACCCCGACCCCGCGCGGCGGCCGGACATCGACGCGGTGCGGGCGCGACTGGAAAACGGCGGCGGCCAGCGCCTTGTCTACGGTGCGGCGGCCTGCCAAGGCACCCGCCCCCGGCAGGAGGATGTGCTGTTGGCTAACGGCACGCTGACCGCCCGGCCGGACTACACCCTGGCCGACACAGCCCCCTGCCCGGCTGCGTTCGCAGTGCTGGATGGCATCGGTGGCGGGTACGGCGGAGCCGAGGTCGCCCACGCGGCGGCCGAAGCGCTGGATCGCGCGGCTGCGCCCTACCTGCACATGGAACTGGCCGACTACACCCAGCCCCTGGCCGCGATTTTTGCCGATGCCGAGCGGGAGACGAAGCAGTTCATGGCCGAAAACGGATACACCCGCAGTGGTGCATCGGCGGCGCTGGTCATTGCCGCGTCGCAGGTGGTCTACACCGCGAACCTCGGCGACAGCCGTGTCTATCGGTACACCCACGGGGCATTGACCCAGCTGACCCGCGACCATCGGTTTGCCCTGGGCGGGCGGCATGAGCTGTACCAGTATTTGGGAGCTTCGGACGAGGACACGGAAATTTCCCCTGCCATCGGAAAAATTGACCGTGTAGCCGGGGAGCGGCTGCTGCTGTGTACCGATGGGGTCAGCGGGAAATTGACCGATGAGGAATTGGCCGCGTTGCTCACCGCCCACCCCGATGCCGGGGAGGCGGCGACCGCCATATTGGACGCTGTGCGGGAGACTGCGACGGATAATGCGACGGTTTTGGTTGTAAACCTATAATAAGCTAACAACCCGTAGGGGCGGGGCTCTGCCCCGCCCGCAGCGCAAAGATAAGCAGCCGTTTTGTCGAAGGTTGCGGGCCGGGCATGCCCGGCCCCTACATGGCGGTGGCGTTTTACTGTTGCAATAGCGGCACCCACCCCCGGAAGAGATAAATTTCTCCCCTACACCTCAACGTTGAAAAAATGGATACAAACACTTTTAACAATCTCATCTCTCAAACATGGCCCGACCTCCACGTTGCCTCCACCCTCGGCGGCGGCACCTTCGGCACGGTATACGCCTGCACCAAAACGGACGTCGTCACCGGCGTGACACAAAAAGAGGCTGTCAAGGTCGTCCGGGTCGATTTCACGCCCGAGGACCGTGCCAACGCCGAAGAGGAAGGCATCCCCTTTGCCGACTACTACCGTGCCGTCAAGGAAAAGCGCCTGCAGGAGATCCGCTGGATGGTCGCGCTGAAAAGCCCCCACATCGTCCACATCAACGGCTACACTGCTATCGAGGAACCCGATCTCTCGGCGCTGTACATTTTGATCCGCATGGACTGCCTGACCGCGCTGGACCAGCTGCGCCCCGCTCACCTGGACGACACCACCGAGCAAGCCGCCGCCCTGGCCGAGAAGGTCGCGCTGGATATCTGCGACGCCCTGCGGGTCTGCCACCAGAACGGCGTGCTGCACCGGGATATCAAGCCTGCCAACATCCTGTGCTCCGACGCCGGGGATTTTTATCTGGGCGACTTCGGCATCTCCAAGGGCACCGCCCAGCAGGCCAGCATGACGTCGTCTGGCACGCTGGAATATGCCCCGCGGGAGGTCATGACCGGGCAGTACGACCACCGCGCCGATCTCTACTCGCTGGGGTTGGTACTCTACGCGCTGGTCAACCACTGGCGGGGGCCGTTTCTGCCCGCGTACCCTGTGCCCATCACGCCGGGCGACCGCAACCAGGCCCAGTACGCCCGGCTGAACGGTACACCTCTTCCCCCGCCCGACAACTGCCCTACCGCACTGTGGGCCGTCATTGCGCGGCTCTGCGCCTTCGCGCCGGAGGAACGGTTTGACTCCGCCGAGGCCGTGCTTGCAGCCCTGTGCGACCCGGGGACGCCCGCGCCCGCACCTGCCCCACACCGGGCACACCCCCACCTGCCCCACATCCGCCACCCGCGCCGCCTGGCCGCCGTGGTATTGGCCTTCGCCGTGGCCGTGGGTGTTGGCGTCGGGCTGTACCGTCGGCAACAGATGGCCGCGCCGGATATCTCCCTGGGGGCCGGGCGGGACAGCACCGACGCCGCCCTGGCCCAGGCGAGCGACCTGTTGCAGGGCAACGAAAACTTCATGACCGCGCACAATTTGCAGTTTTGCAGCGACCGCACCGTCACGATACCGGGCGGCGCGTTGGTCTACCTGACAGACCCGGCCAAAATCGAGAGCGACTACCCCGGCTACACCACCGCCGCCGACGCCGACGTCGAGGCCGGGGATTTGACATTAACCTTCGGCGACGTGACTGTCGAGGACAACGACGACGGCACCGTGACCTACACGATACAGCTGACCGAGCGGGCAGACATCACCCAGCGCCGCACGCAGGATGCGCCAATTTATGGCGTAGGTGCGCGGTTTGCAACGGTGCTTCCCTTCGATGCCGCCACTGGACAGGTGTTCCCCAGTCTGACCGAGGACTGGACGCCCCACCGCGCCTACACGGTGCAGATGACCGCCACCGTGGACGGCAAGACCTACGAAATGCCCATCAATCGCGACACGACCTGGGAAGTGGAGAGTGCCGACGGCGACGTGGCCGCCACCGAGCAGGTGGATGACCTACTCGGCTACGGCGTGCCGGGGCTGATTCTGCGCGCCGCCTACGTGAAGCAGCAGACGATTATGATTAAGGCTCCGGCTGCATCGGATTTAGGGCTGCTGGTATGTACCGCGCCCTATGACGGCTACACCGAGGGCGATTATGAAAACACGCCCCCAGTGCAGGCATTGGCGGACACCCCGGACTTTGCGGGGTATGATAAGTATTGGTATTTTGATTTGAACGAATTGACAAAGGAATGATTCCAATGCCCCCTCTTTCCTCCCTCATCTCCCAAAAATGGCCCGATATCCAAATCGACGCGCCGCTCGGCAGCGGGGCGTGCGGCACGGTGTACGCCTGCACCAAAAAAAGCGCGGTCACCGGCATTGAAAGCCGCGAGGCCGTCAAGGTCGTGCGGGTGGAGTTTTCCGCTGCCGCCCACCGCCAGGCCGAGGAGGAGGGCATCCCCTTCGACGAATACTATGCCCGCATCAAGGCGGAAAAATCGCGTGAGATCGAACTTCTTGTTAACCTCAAAAGCCCGCACATCGTCCACATCAACGAGTTCGACGCCGTGGAAGAACCCGACCACAGCGCGTTTTACCTGCTCATCCGCATGGATCTGTTGCAGGCGCTCACGGCCTTCCGGGTGGACCATCTGACCGACACGCCGGAGCAGGCCGGCGCCTACGCCCGCAAGGTCACGCTGGATATCTGCGACGCCCTGCGCGTCTGCCACGAAAACGGCATCTGCCACCGGGATATCAAGCCCGCCAACATCCTGTACGGCGCGACCGGGGACTTCTACCTCGGGGATTTCGGCGTGTCGCAATACGCCGCCGCGCCGGACGCTACGCTCACGTCGTCGGGCACCGCGCGGTATGCCGCGCCCGAGCAGCTGACCAGCCAAGCCGACCCCCGCAGCGATTTGTACTCCCTCGGCCTTGTGCTTTACGAGCTGACCAACCACTGGCGCGGACCGTTTTTGCCCGCCTACCCGGCCAAACTCACCGCCGAGGACCGCTACAACGCCCAGTGCAAGCGGCTGGCCGGCGGTGCCCTGCCCCCGCCCGACAACTGCCCGCCCGCGCTGGCCGCCGTCATTTTGAAACTGTGCGCCCCGGACCCGGGTGACCGTTACCAGTCCGTGCAGGAGGTGCTGGACGCGCTCTCCCCCGCCGCCGCACCTGCGACGATGCAAAAAAAGAAGCCCCGCCGCCTGTGGATAGGCGTGGGGCTTGTGGTGGCCGCTGTGGCCGTGGCGTGGCTGACGGCGCGGGTCAGTATGGTGCAGCGTGTCGATGACACCGGCACCGAAGTGGAGATATTCGACACTACCGTTTGGGACTACGCCCGCAAGAACAACATCACCGCCGGTGACGCCACGCACGTTGGTTTCAACGGTGGGGCGTATAATTATCCCTGCCAAACCAGCGGCTTTTTTGAGTATTTTGAACCTGACGGCGTCACCGATTGGGGCGCAACGCGGCTCTCCGCCACCGTGACCGGCGCGGAAAAAAGCGACCCCGACGCCGACGGCAATGTGACCTATACCGTCACCTGCGCCGCCCGCGCCCGGATGGATTTCACCGTCGCCGAGGGGGCCGAGCCGTTTTTGCCCGGCCTGGACCTGCGCGTATTGGAGCTGATGGACCTGCGCAGCGGGTACACCTTCCCGCTGGGCAATCTGAACGGCCCGCAGGAAACCACCCCGCGCAGCATCAACGTCGCCGAGGACTACACGTTTACCTGCCAGGGCCAGCCCATCACCGTGCAGGTCTCCCGCACCGAGCAGTGGGAGTACACCCTGCCCAACTACACCGTCCCCGGCGCGTACCAGACGCAGGTGGTCGTGTACTACACCTACACCGTCACGGTGCCGCAGGCGCTGGACAGCCTGGCGCTCTACATCGACACAACGCCCTACACCGGGTACAGCCGCACGCTGGATACCGCCGGAAAAACGCTGGACCAGCAGGACAGCTTTGCCGGGTTTGAGAATTACGAGTTCTTTGCTTTGGACGATGTGGTTTCGGATTTTGCTGACCTGCCCGGCACCGAGGCCCCCGACGCGGACAGCTATTTAGAGAAGATGGGCGCAAAGTTCACCACCGAGACGAGCTTCACCGTGCCTAACGGCGCGGCGGGCTACCCGACGAACCCCTACCGCGACTTCGACCCCTTCCGGCAGGAGGATATCGGCGAGGGGAACTCGCTCGCCTTCGGCTCGGGCAACGCAGATGTGACCATCACCGGCGTGACCCGCAGCGACCTCGACGCCGACGGCAGCTTGACCTACACCGTCACCTTTGACACCGCCGCCACGCTGCAATACGGCTTCCCCAAAAGCCTGCGGGACGACGGCACCATCACCGAACTGGGCATGGGCCGCTGCTTTGCGGGCTTTGGCCTGCTGGACGCCCAGACCGGCACGGTGTTTGCCCCCCAGCAGGGCGCGGGCAGCTGGCCGTGGAGCGTGCCGTATTTGGGGTACAACTGCTACACGGTCGTGCTGGGCAAGCAGCCCGACCCTGATAACCCGCACGGCGACGCCCCCGACCCGACGCGGGACGAGCCCTGCCAGCTGGTGCGCCCGCTGACGACCTACACCCTGGACGACGGCCGCACCTGCCGCCTTGGCTTTGCCGAGGTGGGCAGCTGGGATTTTGGACAGACGCAGGTCGGCCAGGTCGACCGCGACGGCACGCCCTGGGTTCTTGCCGTCAACAAAAGCACGATGCACGGCGTTTTACAGATAAAAGTGGATGCCGGGTATGACGATTTGGTACTGTACTATAATGCGCAAGGCTTCGGCGAGAATGACGTGTTCTCCTATGATGTCTGGGCCGGTGACGGCGAGGATGGGCCGCTGTATCTGGATGAATTGGGGTATTTTAAGGGGATGCAGGGGATGCGGTTTTATCGCTTGGACGAGCTGGTTTCCCTGTTCGCCGAGGGGGCGTAGGGGGCGGCATCCCAGCCCCGGGGCAAAGCTCCTTCGGCCACCTCCCCGCTTACGGGAGGAGGCTTTCTCCCTGCACGACCTCGACTTTAAAAATGTTCAGCGTGTCGGCGTCGGGGCAGCTGAAAATTGCCTCGCCAGGGTTTTGGCCCGGGATGCTGCCGCCGTAGCGCAGGATGTCGATGTACAAAAATGCGACGTGCATCGCCATGGGGCAGATTTCGCCGCGCTGGGTGTCGAAGTCCCAGCTGTCACCCACCTGGTGGCCGCGGTGGCAGCCCACCGGGCCTTTGCGGTCGATGAGGGTGATTTTCACGCGCGGGCGGCTCATAGCACCACATCCTCCAGGCAGGTCTCCAGTGGGATGCCCTTATATTTGTCCTGGTTGTCGGCGTTTTGGGCCAGCATTTTGCTCACGGTCTGCATGGCGGCCTGAGCGGCAGTTCTCAGCGCGTCACCGCGCAGAATATGCCCCATGAACACCGCCGAGAAGATATCGCCGGTGCCGGGGAACCGCACGGGAAGTTCCTCGTAGGGCAGAATAAAGTGCTGGTCTGCTGCCGCGTCGTAGCCGACGACGCAGGCAATCGGCTCCCAGCCGCCGTCCACCAGCATCCGTGCGCTGGTAATGAGCACCGACCCCGCACCCAGGGCGTGCAGCTTGTCGGCCAGGGCGTACAGTTCCTCCCGCGTGGTGCCACCGCACTGGTAGGGCACGCCCGCCAGGTAGGCGGCCTCGGTGTAGTTTGGCACGATGTAGTCCGCCGTGGCAATCAGTTCCCGCATTAAGGCGACAGTTTCTTCGCCGACGCCGTTGTAGAGTTTGCCCTCGTCGCCCATGATGGGGTCTGTGAAAATCCGCGTGCCTTTGGCTTTTTGCGCGCGGCAGAAGTCCCGCACCAGCTCGGTCTGCGGGCGGGAGACGATGAATCCGGTGGACACTGCGTCGAACTGAAAGCCCAGCGCGTCCCAGACTTGCAGGGTGTTTTTCATGTAGTCGGTGGTTTCGAGGACTTCAAACTTGCCGTAGTCCAGTGTGTTGCTGACCAGCGCGGTAGGCAGGCTGCAAACCTCGTACTGCATATGGGAGAGAATGGGGATCATAGCGCTGAGCGCGACCTTGCCGTACCCGGCCAAGTCGTTGATGAGAAGCAGTTTGCTCATAGAGGAGATCATCCTTTGTTGTATATGTTGGCATGTGTAAGGAGCAGCGTCCTCGACGCTCCGCAGAGGGATCAACCCTCCCCCTTACAACTTTACAGATAAAAGGGTTGTATGCCTGTATTGTAGCATGCTTTGCGGGCGGGGGCAACCTATGATATAATAATAAAAAATGCGAAACGAGGTTTCCTCCATGAAAATCCTACTCACTGGCTTTGATCCGTTTGACAGGGAGATGGTCAACCCGGCGTTTGAGGCAGTGAAGCTGCTGCCGGACACGATTGCCGGGGCACAGATTGTCAAGCTCGAAGTCCCCACCCAGTTTGTCCGCGCGGGCGAGGTGCTGGAAGCCGCCATGGCGGAACATAAGCCCGATGTGGTTATCTGCGTCGGGCAGGCGGGCGGGCGCGCGGCCATCACGCCGGAGAAGGTCGCTATCAACCTAATGGATGGCCGCATCCCGGACAACACCGGGTATCAGCCTGTGGATGTGCCCATCCGGGCCGATGGGCCAGCCGCCTACTTTGCCACGCTGCCGGTCAAAGCCATGGTGCAGCGGATGCAGGACGCGGGCATCCCCGCCGCCGTGTCCTACACCGCGGGCACCTATGTGTGCAATTCACTGATGTACACGCTGCTTTTCCTTATCGACCGGAAATTTCCCAGCGTGCGGGGCGGGTTCATTCATGTGCCCTACGCCATGGAGCAGGCCGTCAACAAGCCGCTTGGCACCCCCAGTATGGATTTACGCCAAATCTCCCGCGGGCTGGAAAAGGCCGTGGAAGCCGTGGTAATATGCGGCCGCGACACCGTCGTGCCCATGGGCACGACCCATTGACCATGGCCGCACAAGGAGGTCAATCCCATGGATGTATCCCTGCGAAAGGACGCTGACGCGATTATTTCTGCCAGTCTGCGGGCGGTTCTGCCGGATGAAGCGGTGCGCCGGGCGCTGCAGACCTTCCAGCCACGGGGCGGGCGGGTCGTGTTGGTCGCGGCGGGCAAGGCCGCGTGGCAGATGGCCCGGGCCGCGGTGGAAACACTGGGCCGGGTGGACGGCGGCGTGGTCATCACCAAGTACGGCCACGTCAAGGGCGCACTGCCCGGCGTGACCTGCTGCGAGGCGGGCCACCCGCTCCCCGACGCGAACGGCTTTGCCGCCACCGAACAAGCGCTGGCGGTGGTGCGTGGGCTGACGGCGGCGGACACCGTGCTGTTTTTGCTTTCAGGCGGCGGCAGTGCGCTGTTTGAGCAGCCGCTGCTCCCCGCCACGGAATTACAGGACATCACAAATCAGCTGCTGGCCTGCGGGGCGGATATCGTCGAAATGAACACAGTCCGCAAGCGGCTTTCGGGCGTGAAGGGTGGGCGGTTTGCCCAGGCGTGCGCCCCCGCGCAGGTGTTCAGCATCGTACTGAGCGACATTCTCGGCGACCCGCTGGATATGATCGCCAGCGGCCCGGCTGCGCCGGATTCCTCCACCTGCGCCCAAGCGCTGGCCGTGGCGGAAAAGTACCATTTGACCCTCTCTGCCCAGGCCCAGGCGCTGCTTGGCCGGGAGACGCCGAAGGAATTGACCAACGTTACAACGCAGATAACCGGCAGTGTGCGGCAGCTTTGCGCCGCCGCAACCGACACCTGCCGGGCGCTGGGGTACGAGCCGGTGCTGCTGACCGACCGGCTCTGCTGTGAGGCGCGGGAGGCGGGCAGTTTCCTCGGTACGATTGCCCGCACCCACGCCGGGCAGGGGCGGCGGTTGGCCTTTATAGCGGGCGGCGAGACTGTGGTCCACCTGACCGGGCACGGCTTGGGCGGGCGCAACCAGGAGCTTGCCCTGGCGGCTGCCCCGGCGCTGGATGGCCTACACACGGCGGTGTTCGCGGTGGGCAGCGACGGCACCGACGGCCCCACCGATGCCGCAGGCGGCTATGTGGACGGCGGCACGCTGGCCGCGCTGACCGCCCACGGCCTGACCGTGTTTGACACGCTGCAAAAAAATGACGCCTACCACGCTTTGCAGGCGGCAGGCGGATTGATTTTTACAGGCCCCACTGGCACAAACGTCAACGACGTGGCCGTGGCGCTGGTGGCCGGGGATTAAAGCGCTTTTTTCTTGTAGCCGCAGTCGCAGTACGGCCCGCCGGAGGCCGACGTGTACTGCCGTACAAAGTTGGCCACACCATTGGCCTCGCTCATCGTGTAGTCCAGGCGGCACAGGGCGAGCGGGTTTGCAATGGGAATATATCCACAAGACCCCGGCCCCGGGAGGCGGCTAAAGCTCCCGGGGCCGGGGTCTGTATGATTTGTGCGGGAATGGCTTAAGTTACATTACTTGCCCAGCGAGGCCAGGTAGGCGGCATTCTGCGCGTCAATCTGTTTCTGGAACGCGGCCACAGCGGCGGCGTAAGCGGCCTCGCGCTTGTCAGCGGCGGCCTGTGCCTCGGCAGCGGTGGCGTAGCGGGTCTCGGGCGCGGCGGATGCCTTGGGCGCAACAGCGGCAATCGCACCGCTGCCGACATAGCCCTTCACACCCTTGGGGCCGACGACGGTGGTCGTCTCGTTGCCGCAGGTGTCGCAGACGTAGACGTTGCCCTGGCGGGTCCAGTTGTGATAACCGCACTTCTGGCAGGTAGTGTACTCGATGCCCCAGGTGCCGTTGGCGATGGCCTCGTCGATTTCCTTCTGCTGGGCCGTGCGGGTGTCAACGGCGGGGGTGTTGTCCTCGGAAGAAGCGGCAGGGGCAGCGGGCTTCACAGTGTCGGTCTTGGCATTGTCGCCCTTAGCGGTATCGTCGGCCTTGGTGTCGTCCGCTTTGGTAGTATCGTCGGTCTTGGTGTCATTGGGCTTGGTGGTGTCGCCGGCGCCGGGGCCGGTGAAATCCCAGCTGTCGTCGGTGGACGTCTGGCCGTCGCCGGTAACGGTGACGGTGGCCTTGTCGATCTCGCCGCCGATGAAGCTGCGATCCATCAGGGTGACGGTGCAGGTGCCGGGCATCATGGCTTCATAGGTGACGGTGGTCATGCGGCCGGTGGTCTCGGTGCTGACATATTTCAGCACACCCTCGGTGTCGGCCATGTTGGGGCCGTGCTCGATGTACTCGCTGCTCAGCAGCCAATCCATGTAGCCGGAGTAGCTGAACGACCAGGTCTGGCCCACGCTGATGGTGGCGTCCGAGATGGAGTAGACCTGATCCGCGAAAGCGCCGGTGGCCATAGCGCAGGTCATGGTGAGGGCCGCGCCCATGGCGGCGGTGGTTTTCAGTAACGCAGAGTGTTTCATAATAAAATCCCCTTTTTTACGTTTTTTGTATGTAAAGCGGGTGGACATCCGATCGGCTGCTGTCCGCCCGCCCATACACGGTCGTTGTCTGTATCGACTGTACCCAGTATAGCAGGCGGCCCGCATTTTTTGGGGGAATGTGTATGAAACGTCGTCGAATGCGTATGAACGACCCATCCCCGCCCCTTTGCAAGGTGCAAAGGGGCGGGGATGGGAGGATTTTGTGGTAATGGCGGCACGCGGCGTGTAGGGGCGAATTCCATATCTGCCCGCGGCGTAAGGGTGGGTGGCCGTTTGCCCGACAGTTGCGGGCCGGGCATGCCCGGCCCCTACGGGGCAGAGGTGTTTTAATGCGGCGATAACGGAACGGTTGCTGCCATCAATCCGCCATGACATACTCCTTATACTTGTAATCCGCTTCGGTCACGGTGTCGAAACTGTAATCCTTCGGCACTTTGGCAACGGTGTAGGTGATTTCCTCGGTCAATACACCGTCGGTGTAGGCCGTGCGGCCAATGATGTTGCCGTCGTCGTCATAGGTGTAGGTGTAGTTCGTCACCGTTTCCTCGGCATCGGTGTGGCTGGATTCGTGTGCTATCTCGTTGCCGCCCATATCGTAGGTATGGCTCTCATAGCCGCTTGCCAGCTGAGTCACATCGCTAAACTTGGTCAGCCGGACGTGCTCGTAATCATGGGTGTAATACTCCCAATCCCAAACTTTCTGCGCGGTGATGCTGCCGTCTGTGGCGTAGTAGCTCGTCAGCGCCGGCTTGCCCAAGAAGTAGGTCGTCTCCTCGGTCTTGTACTCATCGACGCCCTCGTACTGGGTGTACACTTCCTCCTTGCGCAGCACACCCTCCGGTGAGTAGGTGCGGTAGGTGTGGGTGCGGCTGCCGTAGACCCAATAGTCGCTTTCCTCGGTGTAGTCCTCGTCGGTATACGTGTAGGTATAGGTGGCCGCCACGTAGCCCATCAAATAGCCGGTCTTGCTGGTTATGCGGCCCTGGTCGTCATAGGTGTACGTCCAGTCGGTGACGTTGCCGGATTCCAGCGGCTTGTCGGTGTCGTAGTGGGTCACGTTGCCGTGGTCGTCGTAGGTGTAGCTCTCGGTGTAGAACAGGTCTGGGTTGTAGGCCTGGCGGGTCAGCAGATTGCCGTCCTCGTCGTAGGTGTTGGTGTAGGTCTGGCCCATGCCGCTGGCCGACGTGATGTTGCCGTGCTCGTCATAGGTGTAGGTGCTGGTGTAACCGTTGTAGGCGTAGGTTTCGGTGTAGTCGGTCAGTGCGCCGTCGGCGTTGTATTGCAGGGTGGCCGTGCCACCGGTAAACTGCGCATAGCTTACAATTTGGGTCGGCAGCGAGACGGTGATGCGGGTCAGGGCTTCCAGCCGGGATGCCTGTGCGCCCGTGTCCGCGCCGAGGCTGGCGGCGGCGGTCAGGTCGGCCTGCGCGGCATCGTAGTCGCTCATGTCCATATAGAGGTCGGCGCGGGTCAGGTAGACGTCGGCGTTTTCGGTGCCCAGTTCGTCAATAATATAGGTCAAGTCCGACGTAGCGGCGGCGCTGTCGCCCAACTGCACATACGCCTGTGCGCGGCCCCAATAGGCGGGTTCGCTGCGGTCGTCCACCCGGATGGCGCGGCTGAACATGGTAACGGCCTGGGTGTATTCGCAGTCCGTCAGGTATTTTTCACCCATCGTCAGCGCCCATTTCATCCGCGGCCCGGGGGCGAAGATGAGGAAGAGCATACCGAGGGCCAGCAGGATGAGGATTATGGCGATGATGGCAAGCGGGTTGATTTTGCGTTTTTGGGGTTGGGTGGGCATGGGGGAACAGCTCCTTTTGAAGGGGATTTATACGATAAATGGGTGGTCACGGGATGGTAGCGGGCCGGGCATGCCCGGCCCCTACAACTCTACGATGGTTCAATCGGACAATAACAGATTATTCGTAGAGAATCTCGCCAGTGGGCGTGAAGAAGTCGTTGGTCGGTTCGGCGATGTGGTTGTCCATGTACCCATAGACGCACTGGGCGCTGTCCATAGTAAGGCGGCCATCCACAGTGCGGGTGTAGGTGATTTGGTAGCCCACATCATCCTGTGTAACGGTAAAGTAAGAAGGCTGCCCATTCTCATTGAACTCTATATAGGCAACCGAGTCGTAGACATAGGCGCTCAATGTATCAGGAGTGCCATCCTCTTTCAATGTTAAGTTAGTGACCTCCAGCTGAAATGGCGTCCCCACCGTCGTGGCGACCTGCGCGGCATCAAAGTCTGCGGTGGCTTTGCCGTCCGCATAATCAATGCTGATGTCGTAATCCTTGGTGAAATCATCGTAGATGCCCAGCGTGATATGGGTCAGGCGGCCATCCTCGTCGTAGAGGAAGTCGCCATTCGCGCCACCCACACCCGTGGTGAAGCGGAACTCCCTTGGGTGCTCGGCTTTTTCCTCTTCGGGGGCTGCGGTGCTCTCCGGCTCCGGGGTCGGTTCGGGGGTGAGGGCGGCAAGGGTTTCCTCGGCGGCGGTCGTGTCTGCGCCAAGGCTGGCGGCAGTGTCGAGGTCGGCCTGGGCGGCGTCGGTGTTGCCCAGCATCGTGTAGGCCTCGGCACGCTGGATATACACATCCGCATCGTCGGTGGTCAGTTCGTCAATGACAAACGTCAAATCCTCGACCGCGGCGGCGGGCTGGTTCAGTTGGATATACGCCTCGGCGCGGCCGAGATAGGCGAGTTCACTGCGGGCATCCACCCGGATGGCGCGGCTGAACATGGTAATGGCCTGGGTGTAATCGCATTCGGTCAGGTATTTTTCACCCATAGATAAGGCCCATTTCATCCGCGGTCCGGGGGCAAAGATGAGGAAGAGCATACCAGCCGCCAATACAAGCAGGATGACAGCGACGATAGCCAATGGGTTGATTTTGCGTTTTTGGGGTTGAGTGGGCATGGGGAAACAGCTCCTTTTGGGGGAATTTATACGATAAATGGGTGGTTGGGGGATGGCTGCGGGCCGGGTACTGCAGGGCTGCAAAGCAAACTGGCGGCAGTCATTATGTTATCGTCAGGCGCAGTTGGGCGTTGCCCATTTTGATGATGCTGCCGTCAGTCAGGGAACACTCGGTCGTGATTTTTTCGCCGTTGACCTTTGTGCCGTTGGAGCTGCTCTGGTTCACAAGCACCACATCTCCGCCGCGCAGGCAGAGGTCACACTGATGGCGGGAGATCGAGGGGTCATAGTCCAGCACGATGCGGCATAGCCCCGGGTCGCGCCCGAGGGAGACCGTACCGTCCAGCGGGAAGGTGACTGTGTGGGCCAGGTCGGCCAGGTCGGTCAGGGTCACGGTCAGCGGGGCGGCGTCCCCGCCAAAAATTGCCGCGGTGCCGCCAAACATGGTTGCTTCAGCCATCATGGTGGCAGGTGCGTCCGACACGGCGGGCTGCACCGGCAGCGGCGCGGCGTGGGCGGGCTTTTTGCGGCGCAATGCCATAAACGCGGCGGCCAAGGCGGCCAGCAGACCCGCGCCGCCCAGGGCAAAAGGCAGGACACCGGGTTTGTCGTCATCGGGGGCGGTGGGCTGGACCAGGGGTTCCGGCTCGGCAGTCGGGGCGGTGTCGGCAGTGTCCTGCGGCGGGATGGGGGCATCCCGCCCTACATCGGAGGTGGTATTGTCCGCCGCCGCAAACGGCATGGTCAGCGTCAGGGCCACGGTGTTGGCCCCGCCGTCGGAAAGCTGCATCGCCCGATCAGAGCCATCGCAAAGGGCAGCGGGCAGCGGTACATCTACCCGCACGCCGCGGTCCCAGGCGCGGATGCCGTTGACGATGGCGGCTACGTCCTGTGTCTCGCTCAGTGCGTAGGTGCCGCCGTCGGTCAGGCGGGCCAGGGCGAACAGCTCCTGCAGCTGCGCCCGGGCGGCGTCGGTGTCGTCGTCCGCGCCGATGATGTACAGCGGGAACCCGGCCTTGCGGATGAGGTCTGCCAGTTCCTGCCGGGTGTAGCCGTACTGTTCTTCCTCGGCACCGGTGGTGATGAGCACGACCCGCGTCAGAGCGAGGCTGTTTTGCTGCACCAGGCTGTCCAACACGCGGTAAACGCAGTCGGTCAGTTGGGCGGTGTGGTCGTTGTAGGTCAGGCTATCCACCACGGTTTTCAGCTGCAAATAGTCCGTCTCACCGTCACAAAGCGGCGTGACCTCGGCCCCGATGGTGTCCAGCGTGAACGTCTCGCCGTTCAGGCGCGTGCCGGCCAGGCCGTTTAAAATATCGTGGATGGTATCCCGCTGGCTCTCCGGGATGGCGGCAGAGTTGTCCAGCAGAATGACGGTGTGGGCAGGGGTGTCCAGCCCGGACAGCGGCGTGGCCTTGGCGGGCGTGACCGGCGTGTTGCCCACCATGCAGGTGTAGGCGGCGTCGGCGCTGCCGCTGCGCAGGTACAAAACGGCGTCCTGGCCCTGCACGGTGCCGTATACCCCCGCTCCGCCTGCGGCCAGCGCGGGCAGGCCAAACACCCAGGCAACCGCCACAGCCGCCGCCAGGGTCAGGAATTTGTGTTGCATCTTATGCCTCCTCCGCCAGTTGGCGCAACGTGCGGGCGGCGGCGCGCAGGTCGTCGGTCACGGCCTGCTGGCGACGCAAAAACTGCGCGGCAGCGTCACTCTGCCAGGCCAGGTGCAGCGCGGCGGCAGCCTCTTCCAATGGGGCGGCAGCCTGGCGCTCCAAGGTGTCTGCCAGGGCGGCCAGCTGTTCGGCAGTGCGCGCGTTTTTCGTTGTATCGTTCATATTCAAGTTCCCTTACAGAATAAATTCCGTGGGCAGGGCAGGGGTCTCGTCCCCGGCTGCCGCGCCCAATGTGTCCAGCAGGTCCGCCAGCTGGCAGGTCTGGGCAGTGAACTGGCGGCGGAAATTTTCCGCCGCAGCGCCAGTCCAATAGGCCCCTGTGCCCCCGGCAATGCGCTCCAGTTCGGCCGCGTCACGGCGCAGAGCGCGCAGAGTTTCATCGTAATCTGCCATCGTTGCCCTCCTCACAGTCGGATGCTCTCGACCGCGCGGGTCACGGCGGTCTCGCAGACATCGTAGGTAGCCTGAATCTCGTCCAGGCGGTCCAGCAGGGCGTCCAGCCGATCCAGCTGCGCGGTCAGCGCGTCGGCGCGGGGGGCGTCCAGCGCGGGGGCCAGCTCGGCGGCGGTGCGCTGCATCGCGGCCAAACGGTCGCTGAGGGCGGTGATGTCCTCGCCCAAGCGGCGGGTGTTTACCTTCATATTTGCTGCCATTCCTCTGCCCTCCTTATGCGTCGCGGAACCGCGCCATGACCGTCTCGCCCAGCATCGGCGTCAGGGCCGGGGCGGGATCCGGGGCGGGCGGCTCCATGC
>ENA-ORCP01001683-ORCP01001683.1-human-gut-metagenome-genome-assembly--contig:-NODE-1683-length-18708-cov-6.124792_pt1 | contig 18708 bp, 10 predicted proteins | sample MGYA00242990_ERZ507991 | MGnify/ENA primary metagenome ERZ507991 (study PRJEB26167, sample SAMN06115496) | human gut metagenome | host: Homo sapiens | place: China:Henan | collected 2015-05-07... | reverse complement strand
AGTCACATGCATTAATTAAGAGAGAATTATTGAACATACATATATGTGCAATAAACAAATATGCACGCAATTTTCACAAAACATTTTGATATATATATTATCTTTACGAACAACAAAAGTAAACTTGAAACTTTTACCATGAAAAATTTTATTTCAATCTTATTACTGTCAGTTTTCTCATTCCACCCGATACTTGCACAAGAAGAAGGGGCTATTCGTAACTATATACAGATAGGCAAAAGTGATGGAATATCCAATAATAACATCAGATCTGTACAAGATGATATTTACAACCGTATATGGATAGGGACAGAAATGGGATTGAATATTTATAGCAACAATTCACTGACTCAAGTAGAACATTTTTCGGATATGAATGTCTGTTCGTTATTCGATACCGGTACGGAAATGTTAATCGGAACTCATAATTTTCTTGAAGCTTATAATTATACATCGGGCACTTACACCCGAATCAAATACAACGGATATGAGATAACCTATGCCTTTTCTATCCTAAAAGTAAAAGAGCGGATTATCATTATATCTAGTGGTTTTGCCTATGCTTATCACGACAATCAAGTGGAACTTATAAAAGATACGATTCCCTGTCATTATGTAGCAGCGGATAAATTTGGAACTCTCTGGGGATATAACGAAGATACAATTTATCGTTTCGACGACCAATTCAATATAGTAAAAACATATAAATTAAATAGTCCGGATAAATCACCATTAATCGTTGGATGTATATATCCTGACTCTAAAGGATGTATCTGGTTAGGAACGGAAAAAGACGGATTATTCCGATATAACCGAGTTACAGACGAATTCTACAAAGAAGATTTAAGCCAATATGGAGTACACGAAATGGGATATATCGGAAGCATCGGAGAAGATAAATACGACCGTTTATGGATAGGTCATCGTAATGGATTGTCCGTTTACGATTATACTAACAACTATTTTAAATATTATATGCTGGAAAACAGTTTTAATATCCAACTTATCACCATTATCACTCATATTTTTCGGACGAAAAAACAAGATATGGTATTAGGTACTCATTTCACAGGTTTCTTTGTCATAAATGAATTAAACTCCAGTATCAAATTCTATAATTTAACAGAGTTCAATAATCAGACAGGAGGAATTACCAGTAATGGGATCACAATAGATAACCAGAAACATCTTTGGGCAGCAACCAACTGTATGGGAATCAGCGTCCTTGATAAAAAAGGAAAAATACTCAAACAAATCAACCAAAAAAATTCGGGAATTAACAACGACATCCTTTCCTTAGAATACGATAAAAAAGGAAATATCTGGGCCGGTTCATCCTCTGCAGGACTCTATAAGATTGATAAAACTTATAAAATCAACCGATATATACACCAAAACAACGATACCACTTCGCTGGCCGGACGAAGCGTACATGCGATATATGCTATCAATCAGGATAGCTTAATGATAGCTACCAATAAAGGACTCAGTATTTATCATTATTCCACTAACTCTTTCACCAATATACTTACTGCAAAAGTCCAAGACTACGCTTTTACCAATCTGTTGCCTTATAAAAATAGAATATATGGTGTACATTTCAATTCAGTTTTTTGTTTCGATCGTGATACAAAACAAATTAAAGAATATAACCTGCTTAAATATAATGTATTCTTAGAAGCCGGATATATTGATAAAAATGGTAAACTCTGGTTAGGAAGTTCCAAAGGAGAATTATATCTGTTCGAAAATGGTAAACTCACACTTTACCTAAAAAACAAAGAAAGGATAGAAAGAATCAGTAATATCTTAGGAGATAGTCTGGGTAACTTATGGATTACTTCATGCAACAGTTTCTATTGTATTACCCCTACCAAAGAGGTAAAACACATTAATCTTTCATGGGGACTGGGAGATAACGAGTTCAACGTACGTTCTTGCTATATGGATGAAAATAGGTTTTATTTCGGCACTTCAAACGGATTGGTAGGATTTAACCCTCTCCAAATAATCAGCCAGGAAGCACAATCCCCATCTTTATATATAGCTGATTTCAAGCTTTTCAATAAGATTGTTGAACCGGGAAAATCAAATGTACTCACTCATCATATCAATCACACGGATAAACTTATACTTGAAAACAAAGAAAACTACATATCCTTTGTCATTAATTGCATTGATTACAATATCAACCGAATTATTCCTTATAAATGTATTTACCAGCTAGAAAACTTCAATGATAATTGGTATGAACTCAATTCTGCTTCTAATGAAATTATTTTCACTCAACTGACTACCGGAAATTATAAACTACACATACGATTGCAGAACGATAATGGAATGATACTAACGGAAAGAACTATTGATATTAAAATTAAACCTCCTTTTCTTCTTAGCACACCAATGCTCACATTATATATTTTAATTTTAATTATCATTATCGGATGGATAAGACACATTGTACGTAAACGACATACTACAAAGGAGTTGATTGCCAAAGTAAAACGTGAGAACGATGAAATAACCCGGATCAACGCCATGAAATTGGACTTTTTCACTTTCATTTCCCACGAATTCAAAACTCCTTTAGCTATTATTTCAACGCTCCAAGACGAAGTTTTACCTCCTACCTTTAATTCCGATGATGATGCGGCTATTTTCAAACGTAATATCAAACGTTTGGAGTATCTTATCAACCAACTAATGGAGTTTCGTAATATGGAGTCGGAACACACTTCGATCGATTTGAAAAAATATGATATTGTACCTTTTCTTAAAGGAATATATGACGCATTCGCTCCTTTATATAAACAAAAGGAAATAGACCATCAATTTATTTGCGATACAGATACATTACCCATGCTTTTCGATACGGATAAAATGGAAATGCTAATCGGAAACCTGTTGAGCAACGTTGCCAAACATACACAGCAGGCAGGACAGTGTTACATGAAAATCACTACTACAAACTCCCATTTGACTGTAGATATATTCAATAGTGGCGAGTGCCTGACCGAAGAACAAAAAACAGCTATTTTCCAACCGTATAACCGTACAAATATTTATTCAAATAGCGGAATAGGTCTTGCTATTGTAAACAGCATTGCCAAATTACTCAACATTCGTGTTTCCGTCATTGCCATAGAAAATGAAGGAAATATCTTCCGGACAGAAATACCAATCATACAAAATGATAATATAGAAATCAGCAGCACCAACAATCATACAAATATTGTGGATAGAATCATAGACGATACTCGTTATTTCAGCCAACAAACAGGAACCATCGAACCGGAGAATGAAATCAAAAACCAATTCCAGATTTTAGTAGTCGATAATGATAACGACACTAAAACCATCCTTAAGAAGAAATTACAAAAGTATTTTCATATTCTTACTGCATCTAGCGGCAAAGAAGCACTCCTACTATTAAAATCTCAAAATGTAGATATCGTAATCAGTGATATTATCATGCCTGAAATAGATGGTTATGAACTTTGTAAAACTATCAAAGGAAACACTAACACCAAACATGTTCCAGTAATTCTCATTACTTCAGACTTATCTGCTGAAGCCAAAATAAAAGGATTCCAATCAGGGGCTGATGCATTTCTATCTAAACCTATCAGTATTCAAGAATTACTCCTCCGGCTGGATAATATTCTTAAAAATAAGAATGTACTGCGTGCTTACTACTCCAATTTCAATCAATTATCCGTAGAACCTGAAGCTGTTAATAACGCAGACGAAGCGTTCATACATGAAATCACAGAATATATTTATACTCACCTTAATGATGCAGAATTGTCTATCCAACAGTTGGCACAACATGTGAGTATAAGCCGCACACAACTCTATCTAAATATAAAACGACTGACCGGATATACCCCTTCTCAATTCATGCTTAATATAAAAATGAAAGAAGCTAAAAAACTGATCCAAAACACAGATATGACCTCTTCTGAAATATCATACAAACTAGGATACTGTAATCCTAACCATTTCAGCAGACAGTTCAAAGAATATTATGGAAGTTCTCCGAGTGAATTCAGAAAACAATCATAGGCGTAAATAAAATAATCCCCTGCCGGAATTAATAATCTATCCGACAGGGCTTAATTTATTATCCTCTTATACAATCAAAACTTTATTCCAAAGTACGCACACAACGCACATTTACCATCTTAGATGCAGTGCCATCTCCTTCAACCCAAGGACGTGAAAGATAATGCCAAGGTGTAACATCACGACTCCAATCAAATACTTCATACATATAGGCTGTTGTCTCCGAACCGATAGTAGTCGTCCAATATCCTGCTTTTCCGTCACCTCCGCCCAAATCTGGAGTAGGCACATTACCATGCCAGAATTGTCCCGCAGGAACCAAACTAAGTCCACTGTCATTTGTTATATCCGACAGATTATTCCAATATTGAGTAGACTTCAAGTGAATGGATGGTTCAGCCGGATAGGTATTTAGAAGTTCTTTCCACTCGGACATTGTAGAAATATGCCATCCATTAGGACATACCCCCTGTATTTTGGTATCTTCACTGGTAGTAGCTCGTTGCCAATCACGGAGAGCCGTTGGCCATGTATAATATTGCCCGATTACTTCTGGATCAGAAACAGCCCCATCCGTATATGTACGTGATGGAAGATCTATGGTAGTAAACTCTGTTCCGTCACTATAACAAGTAGCACGTAAATTTTCTGCTATCCAGAGACTATTACCGATCTTCACTACCGGATACGTTTCAGGTTTAGCAGCATCCCGAAGGTCTACCAATGGTTTCATCATACCTGTCAATACAAGACTATGAATGTCTGAAGCTTCCGTCATTACATCCACCGTACTAGTAATACGCCAATAAACAGTACGTGTTAGATAAGAAGCATTTAATTCCGATAAGAGTTCATCCAAGAGACTATGTGTGAAATCTACTGACTTCGATATAGACAAAGCTTTTATTTTAGATTGACTCATATCCTGATTCAGACTATATTCGATAGCATAAGTTACATTACGAACATTACAATCCCAAGTAACATTTGTCAATATATCATCAGGAGTCTGATAAGATAATACATAAGAAGTTGCATCAACCGGAAAATTAATCAATGATATAGGTTGTGCTTGAACGGCCGAAGCAAACCGGCGAATTATAAATTCCCCCTTTTCTTCGGCAACCGCACGCAACGGATCATTTGGAATAACTTCCCAATAAAGTTTCTTTTTTTGAGAAGCTACCATACCAAAATTCAGATTCAACAACATATCCAAATCCTGTTGTTGCATTGAAAAACTTGTTTTTTCTCCTGCATCAAATACCTCCACTATATCAAATTCCGCATCATACAGTTTTATCTTAAAAGAAACCCCCGTCGTGTCACATTTCCATTTGAATTCAAACAAATCTTCTGCATGTTCAGATTCAAGAAAAACCGTACTTTCATTTTCAGGAGATAAAAGTGTTACCTTCGCCGGTTCACGTATAAAGCGAGTCATTGATATTTCGCGTACCGCACTGTTTTCTATCGGATTATTCAAATTACCCGTACCCGTCACTTTCCAATAAAGAAGAGTTGATTTTCCTAAATCTACTTTCTGTTCCTGAAGCCATTCATCCAAGTATTGGTTAGTAAACGAATAAGATTGTCCGTTTCCACATTCTATCTGAAGTTCATCTTCAAAAGATTCATTTGTACTGATATGAAGTACATAATCATTCACGTGTGTCTTGCAACTCCAACTGAATGTCACTTCTCCTTCAGGATTTTCTTTATCCAATATTACTTCTCCCGTAGCTTCCGGCTGATTTAATAAAATCACATTTGTCGGAAGATTGCATCGTGTAATAGTTAATTTATGTACCCCTTCACACCAACCAGTTTCAGGATCTACTACGTTCACAGTCCAATATACATTAGTAGTCTCACCGATTCCTATATCCATAGAACTTAATATAGAATCTACCTTCATAGTAGAAAGATAAAAATCACGCTTGATTCCTGTAGAAACTTCTACCTTCTTTCCTGCAAATTCATTATCAAGTCCGATAACCAGATTAAAATAAATAAACTGTCGTTTGGACTCCCATGAAAAAAGATACATCGAATCAGGTTTTTGGTAATTTAATGTCCAAATAGCTTCATTTTCAGGAGAGGTAAGAAATACAGGCTGACGTCCTACTTCATAAAAGTCGTTCTCTTTGTCACATCCTACCAGAAAAAACAGCATCAGACAAACTACCAGACCAGCTTGCATTATATATTTTACTACATTTCTCATAGTATTTCATTTTTAATGATTATAAGCACCTATATTATTTTTATTTCCTACTGGATTACCCCATAAATCATTCGTTATCGGGAAGAATCCTCCATCATTAACTTGTGTTCCTGTACCGATACAAGGAGAACCGGTAGCCAATTTTAATCCGTTCAACACTTCTTCTTTGTCAATAAACTGATTATTCTGAACAAAATCTTCAACTAGTTTCACAAACTCTGGATTTACATCAATATTTCCTGAATTGTATTCGCCCGTACCGGGTATATCCGTATAACCATAAATACAGTTATTTTTTAATACCATTCCTTTATTATCTTCAAATTGACCGCTAGCTATTCTACAAAACTTATTGGCTTTACCTGTCGTATTATAAAAGATATTATTTGTGAAGATAAGTGAGTTTGGCAAGTTCATATAATCAGCAAAAATAATACCTGTATTATCATAGTTCTGAGTTGCTGATTTTGTCTTTATAATCGTATTATTGTAAAAATGAGCATTTACAACCCGACCGCAAACATCAATTGTGGCCGAATGAATACTACCATCTTCTTTCGGATAATCGCGCAGACCATCATTTATACTGACATTATAACGGACAATTGTTCCCGAATGACCTGCAAATCCTTTATTAAAGTATGCATCAAGCGGACAAAGCAAGAACCAACCTCCCACATTGTTATAAGAAATATTATACTCAAACAAAGTATTCACACAATTTTGATCACAATCGAAAGCTTCTCCATCCCATGTAGCCTTTAAGTCCTGTACCAGATTATACCGAAAGATTGTATTATCACTATGAATACACCAAATAGCCGCTGAAGCTTCAGCTGGAAATTCAGCTCCTTCGGGAGAGAAACCTCCTTCAAGACAATTTCGAACAATATTATGCTCCACAATAGCTCCGTCACAACCATTAATGACAATCTGGTCACCGGGAATACCTTCAAACAAATTTCCACGAATAACGAAATTAGTATTTGCTTTCCGATAAGCGCGATCACCGGTTGCAATGTATCCTTTAATTCCATCACGCTGACAATTCAAAAAATGGCAATCTTCAATCAGAATATCATTAAAAGAAGAAGGAGAACTATTGGCTATCACATTATAAAAACCAACACCTGCACCGCCACCACCAACATGATGTGTCGGAGTTCCATAAATATCTTCAATTACACATCGTTTGATGTGGATGTGATTCATTATTCCTCCCGGAATATTATCAGCAACAATATCAATGCCTACACTCTTAGGTAAAGGTTCAGTCCCTTTATTAGTAATCTTAAGATCATGTAATTCCCAATATTCTACATTTCTAATTAATACTGCATCAGTAGCTTTTCCTCCGGCACGTATCTCAGGCAAAGGCAAATTCTCATCACCGTAAGCACCCAGTACAATCGGTTTACCGTAAGCACCGCTTCCTTTCAATGTAATAGAACCTTCATATATAGTACCGCGTTTGATTAATATAGTATCCCCCGGTTGCCATGTACGTTCCAAAAAACGGTTCATACTTTCCCAAGCCTGAGAAGGAGAATGCCCAGTATTATAATATGCACCGTTTTCCGGATCAATATAATAACGATGAGGATAAGATACTTCTTTTTCAACCACTGGAATATTTGTCTCATTTTCATTGTCGTTGCAAGACGAAAACATCTGCACGAATAAAACCGATAATAATAATATGCTATTCATTCTCATTGTATTCAAAGTTTATAATGTTATTTAAGGTCATCCATTATACATCTCACAGGATAATAACGATTTTCCGTTCCTTCCACTATGCCATAAGTCTGTAAATAAACCGTTTCCGCATCATCATAGAAAGACAGTAAAGTTGCCTTGGTTTTATCATCATCCAGTGCAATATCGCCCCATGCATACTCTAAACCTTTCAAACGGGGAGTAGAAGTCCAAAAAGCCGACAACGGATAATCAGAATCAAACGGATTGCTCAGTTCAGTGCTTTTTTCATTCCAATAATATCCGGATGCAACTACACTCAATTTTGAACTGTTAGTAATTGTGCCTGTTGTCTTCCAATAAGAAGGATCTTTCATGTAATTCCCGGCTTCCCACAATCCAAGATGTTCGCGCAACTTATTATACTCGTCATAAGAAGGCAGATGCCAGCCGTCAGGACAAATTCCCTGTACCGGTTTATTCTCCAAAGTCGCTGTTTTAGCTTCATCCCAAGTCATACGTACAGCCGTTTTCCAAGGATAATATCCCCCAGCGCGAGTATTGAACAACACATCATCTGTTTCCGCCGATTTATATGGATAAGGCAGTTCTTCTCCATCAGAATAAACTTTAGCACGAAGGTTTTCCGACATTAACGTCATCAAAGAACCGTCGCTCAAAATAAACTGCTGTGCTCCATAGCGCTCACCGTCGCGTCCGTCTACAAAGCTTTCAATAGAAAGCATAGCACTAAAATATCTCCATGTATCTGATATTTCTCCATTTGTATTTTGTTCTACCTTCCAAAAGAAACGTTTGATACTTGAAAATTCAGGCCAAACCTTACGCAATACTTTCAACAGTTCCTGATTTTCTATTTTTAAAGAGTCAGTTGTCCCCATATCAAATATTACAGGATTCTGAAAATGCATATCAATATCAAAATAAACCCTATACGTCGAATTTGTACGGACTTTCCATGTAAAAGCTTGTACTTCTTCAGGTTTAAAGAAATCAATCTTTACCGTAGCCCCTTCATCGGGAAAAACAGGACACGCCCAGTCCGGAGTTACATAATCTACCTTTTCTTCACAAGCGGAAAAAAGGCAAATAATGACTATAACTACACTATTGATTATTTTTTTCATATTATATTTTACTTTTATTGTTAATAACCAGGATTTTGATCATTCTTCATTTTCTTATTCGCATTGATTTCCTTTTGAGGAATAGGCCATAAATAATCTCTATCCTTATTGAAAGAACGTTTATCAACAGTCATCGGAACATATTGCCAATCTTCGGAAACATTTCCATTAGAATAAGTTTTTAGCTTAGTTACATCTAGTCCTACTCCATCCACCATTACTTTTTCGGCTATTTTCCAACGACGGATATCATGCCAACGTTGCCCCTCATGGAACAATTCCACCCGGCGTTCATTACGAATCAGTTCACGCATAGTCGTCTTATTCAAGTTAGGCAATGAAGTTGTCAAAGCTACCATTCCCACCCTGTTTCTAAGTTCATCAATCAATGGATAGGCATCTTTTGGACCATTCAGTTCATTCTCAGCTTCTGCCCATGCCAGAAGCACTTCTCCATAACGCATCAGTATTTTATCACTACCATCATTGGAAGTATTGGCAATTTCCACATTTGCTCCTTTTTTAGGTCTGAATCCGGTAATGTTCCCCCAACTTGCAGGAACCCAATTAGCCTGATAGCGGGTCTGGGCATCCAAACGATACTCATAACCAGGACAAAGAATAGAAAGATGTAACCGTGGATCCCGATTATCAAAAGGACGATCCGGATTATAAGTAGGGTCTTTTAATATCATTTCTCCATTGTCAGCTTCTAAATCTTTTACGGGCAGTCCATTAGCAGTGAAAAAACTCTCTACTGCTGGAAGTAACGTTTGGAAAGAACCCCAATGATACCATAACATGGTCATATAGCTCGAACGATAATCTACTGCATAATTTATCTTGAAAATAATCTCTTTATTAGTAGTATCATCTGTTCCTTTTTCCAAAAAGAGAGTAGTAAAATCAGGATATAAACTGTACCCCAATTCTTTGATAGCCTTGGCACATTGTATAACTGTAGCATGGTCGTATAAATATTGAGCTATTCTAAGTTTCAACATATAAGCAGCTCCTTTATTCGCCGATTCTCCTCCAAAAGAATGAGCAAGATACTGGATAGCAAACTCTACATCCTTGTCTACAAAATCCATTACTACACTTATTTCCTCACGGGCAGGATCTTCTAAAGGTGAATTTTCGTCCAACAAAGGTACACGACCATAGAAACTCACCAAATCAAAATAAAAATAAGCACGCAAATAACGTGTTTCAGCTATAACTGAATTTTTATCCGCAGCAGACAAAGTAGTGTTTGATGCTAACCCTCGCAACAATGAATTACAGCGAGAAATTGCCTGCCAGTCTTTCATCCATTTATACTCCGCAAGCCAACTGGTAGCTGTCTGAGTCCCTTTCGCAAATTCTGCCGAAAATTCCCATGTATTCGGATTATAAGAATTATCACACATATTTTCGTAAGTATAAGGAGTGATATAGCTAGGACTGTCGTCATAGAAACAATTATATATACCTGCCAACAGACTTTTCGCTTGTTCAATATCTTTCAGAAATGTGTCAGGAGATGCTTTATCAATAGGAAGCGTATCCAGATAATCGGAACAACTGCTTACTGGCATAGCCAACAACAATACAGTAATATATTTCAAAATAGTCTTTTTCATATTCTTAGAAAGTTAAATTTATTCCGAATGTAAATGTTTTGACTAACGGATAATCATAAATATTAGACGATTTAACTCCTGCCCTTTCAGGATCAAAACCTTTATAAGCAGTAATCGTAAGCAAATTTTGCCCACTTACAAATACACGTGCGCCTGTCATGCCAATCTTATTCATCCAAACTACAGGAAACGTGTAACCCAACTCTACATTTTTCAAACGAAGATAAGACATATCCTCAACATAATATTCTGATTTGATAGTAGCCCGTTGATTATCAATATACACACGTTGGTAAGTATTATTCGGTGCATCGGGAGTCCATCTTTTTATCATCCACCCTGCAGAATTGTAACCATTGAAAAACGGAGAAACCAATTCACCCATACTCCAGCCTCTTCCTCCAGCCACTCCCTGGAAAAAAGCTGTAAAATCAAATCCTTTATATTTTGCGCCCAGATTGAACGAATACATAAAATCCGGAGAAGGATTACCCAATGCCACACGGTCATTATCTTTGTCGATTATACCATCACCATTTTGATCTTTAAACCGGATATCACCAGGAGCAGCAATCAAACCAGAATAAGAATTAACCACATTTCCGAAGCGGTCGAAAGTTACCAGATGATTGTGTATCTCTTTATCACTTTGATAAATGCCTTCCACTTCATATCCATACAACGTATTAATCGGCTTTCCTTCTTGCAACAAGATTCCTTTCGAATCATCCAGTATAGGACTGAGTCCTTTCAAATCAAGTATTTCATTCTTATTGAAAGAGAGATTAAAACCTCCATTTAATTCCAATGCACGAGTAATCATTTTACTATATGACACAGAAAATTCAGCTCCGATATTACGTACTTTCCCTGCATTCTGCCAAGGGTCTTCTGTAAATCCGAAAGTACTTGAAACAGGTAATTGCATCAAAATATCAGAAGTTTCCTTGATATAGAAATCACCGGAAAAATTAAGTGACTTGAAAAGAGTCAAATCCAACCCTAAATTCCATTGGGTAGTCGTCTCCCAACTTAAATCTTTATTAGCAACATACGCCAATGCCGAACCAGTGTACATTTGATTATTCCATACGTAATTAGCACTACCTACCGAAAGAATATCTGTTCCTGCATAGGAACTCCATATTTTTTCATTTCCTAATTGTCCCCAAGAAGCACGTAATTTAAGCTCATCTATCCACCGTATATGATCTTTCATGAAATTTTCTTCCGATATTCTCCAACCGGTAGAGAAAGAAGGAAAAGTTCCCCATTTATGTCCAGTTGCAAACTTTGATGAACCATCATAACGAATATTAGCTTCGAATAAATATTTGTTTTTATAATCGTAGTTGAAACGTCCGAAAAGAGATAAAGATTTAACTTCCGATTCCCAACCGCCGTTTTTTTGTGTCGTAGGATCTCCTACTTCTAATGTAGGAAGATCTGCCGTAAGACGTTTGCGTTCGGTCCAATAGAATTTATCTTTCCATTCGGACTGTTGTGCACCAGCTAAAAATTTTAAATGATGATCTTCATGAATATTAAACCAGTAATTAAGCGTAGCATAACTTGATAAACTGGATTGCTGCTGTGCACTTTCTTTTATCCACGATTCCACAGTATTGATTTTACCAATTGTTTGTTCACCGTTAGAACCCGTTTCTACTGCATAAAGAGTTGCATTAGGTGCATAAGTACGGATAAACTCATGATTGATATCATAGTTGACAGCACCTTCCAATTTCAACTGTGGAGTGATTTGCCACTGAAGATTAAAATTGCCATTAAAATTTGTCTTGTCAAAGTCCTTACTTCCACCGGCTTCTTTGACAGCATCATCATAAAACCAGCTTGTCCAGCCATAACCTTCCATTTTAGCAGTGACCATCGGTTGCATTTGGATAATATGGCTAAGAGTTCCCTCAGTACCGTTCACCAAGTCTGTACGTAAACCCTTATAACCCGACAAGTTAGTCCCTATTTTCAACTTATTGTCAAATAAAGAACTGGTCACGTTGGAACGGAAGGAATATTTCTGATAAGATGTACCATCCAAAATACCATCCTGGTCCAAATAACCCACAGAGAAAGTATAGGTAAGTTGTTCCGTTCCTCCATTCACTTTGAGATAATGGTTATGTTGAGGTGCTGGTTTAAAATAAAAATCAGCCCAGTTGCGGTCCGGATAAACTCCCGGATTATCCCCCTTGCGAAAATGGTCAATCCACTCTTCACTATAAGCTGGTTGTAATCCTGAATTCATCCGGGCTTCATTGTACAATTCCATAAAATCCACCGAACCAAGTAAATCAGGAAAACGGGTAACATTCTGAATGGCAAAATAACCATTATATTCTACTGACAGCTTTCCGCTTTTCCCTTTCTTTGTAGTGATAAGAATGACCCCATTGGCAGCCTTATTTCCGTAAATAGCCGCAGAAGCTGCATCTTTCAATACAGAAATAGATTCAATATCTTTAGGGTCCACTTTATCAAAAGAAGATTCAAATCCGTCAATGATAATCAAAGGAGAAGAATCATTCAACGTACCAATACCACGGATATTTATAGAACTTCCATCGTCACCGGGTTGCCCGGATAATTGAGTGACCTGCATACCAGGCACCTTTCCCTGAAGTGCAATGGAGACATCCGTAATCGGTCGGTTCTTAAAATCAGCCGTCCCTACCGTAGCAACCGAACCTGTAAGTTTTTCCTTACTATTGGTTCCATAACCGATCACTACTACATTATCTAATAACACTGCATCTTCTTCCAATTTGATAACCAAATTCCGCTGAGCATTTGTTATTTTCAATGATTTCGGACGGTATCCCAAATAAGAAAATTCCAGAACTTCCCCCACTCCCACATTAATGGAAAAGTGTCCTTTTGCATCGGTTACAGTTCCTACCGAACGATCTTTAATTTTCACTACTGCCCCAACAATTTCTGTATTGTCAGCATCTACTATCTTTCCTTGAACAAGGACATTGGATTTTGTCTGCGCAAACGAACTTTGCATGAAAAATAATCCGAAAATCAACAAAATTCCATAGCATACATTTGAGCCTTTGTGTGATTTCATTGTTTCATAAGTTTAAATTTAATGGTTTCATAATATCAGAAGCGAAAGTAGAGATTTATGAGATATGAAGCTAATATAGAAGTTTATAAATAATATAAGATGTAGTAAAGTACATTTTTACAAGTTGTAAATGAACAAATATATATGTAGAATAAACAAATATGTATTGGGCTATATATACAATTAGTCCCAGTCAAAATTATATTGACCGGGACTAATTGTATACCATCTTATCAAAAAGACTATAATTTCTTATAATCCCAACTTTGCCGAAATCTCCCATACATTCGCCAGCTTCTCTTGCTTTCTCTGCCTTCTGTACTTCTTTAGCACGTCCAACATATGCTGGGTCTTTTCTTGAAAGAGCAAATTCTGCAAGTCCTAAAGGATTAGAACGGTATGATGATGTCTCTCCTGATGGGATAAGTTCATCTGTTGTTGTAACTGGGTCGTGAATTTCTGATACAACCTTAATGATTAAGTTCTCTGGGAGTGCTACCATCTCTGGCCAGTCCTTAATATTAGGTCCAAACTGTATTTCCTGTTCTGGGTCTGCTACACCCTTGCTGTCAAATACTCTGTTAGCATATATAGCACTATCAAAATGATATGTTGGTCCTGTGAATTCTACATCACAATCTGTAGCTGCTGTAAGGAAGCCCTTATTAGCTGCTGTAGCTGCAATAGATCTTGCATCCATAAGTGCAACTGATGATATCTGTCCATTCTGTAACTTAGAACCTTCTCTGTTAGGGAAGTTTCTTGTAGAATGTCTGATAGAAAATGCGTTGTTTGCAGGAGTATCACCAGCACCAAAGCAAGGTCCACAGAATGCAGTCTTAACAATTGCACCTGTCTCCATAAGGTCAGCAAGACGTCCATTTCTTGCAAGCTCCATATATATAGGTGTACTTGCTGGATATACGCTTAATGTGAACTCGTCTGCACCTATTGAATGGCCTCTTAATATGTCTGCTGCCGCACAGATATTCTCAAATCCACCACCTGCACAACCAGCGATAATTCCCTGATCTACATAAAGCCTGCCATCTTTAATCTTATTAGTAAGCTTGAAGTCTACCTGTCCGTCAAGACTTACAAGTGCCTTCTTCTCTACATCTCTTAAAATATCCTCAAGGTTAGCATTAAGTTCATCAATAGTATATGTATTACTTGGATGGAATGGCATTGCTATCATTGGCTTAATCTTACTAAGGTCAACATATACAACTCCGTCATAATATGCGACACTGCCAGGATTAAGTTCCTTGTAGCTCTCGCTTCTTCCGTGTATATCATAGAATTCCTTAATCTTTTCATCAGTTCTCCATATTGATGAAAGACAAGTTGTCTCTGTTGTCATAACATCAACGCCAATTCTGAAATCAGCACTTAAGTTAGACACACCTGGTCCAACGAATTCCATAACCTTATTCTTAACATATCCGTTAGCGAATACCTCACCTATAATTGCAAGTGCAACGTCCTGAGGACCTACGCCCTTCATTGGCTCACCTGTCATATAGATAGCTACAACACCCGGCATATTAATATCGTATGTCTTATTAAGAAGCTGTTTAACAAGCTCTGGTCCACCTTCACCCATTGCCATAGTACCAAGTGCACCATAACGTGTATGGCTGTCTGAACCAAGTATCATCTTGCCGCCTTCTGCAAGCATTTCTCTTGCAAACTGGTGAATAACGGCCTGATGTGGAGGTACATATATTCCGCCGTATTTCTTAGCACAAGTAAGTCCAAACATATGATCATCTTCGTTAATTGTTCCACCTACTGCACATAAACTGTTGTGACAGTTAGTAAGTACATAAGGTATTGGGAACTTCTCAAGTCCTGATGCTCTTGCTGTCTGTATAATTCCTACGAATGTAATATCGTGTGAAGTCATCTTATCAAACTTTATCTTAAGCTTGTCCATATTATCTGAGGTATTATGTGATTTAAGAATTCCATAGGCAATTGTATTCTTTGCCGCCTCTTCACTTGTGATATTACTGCCTGTCTTAGCAGCTACCTGTGCTAATGCTGTCTGGCTATCTTCAATAATTTCTGTTCCATTAATGAGATATGCCCCACCTTTGCTTAACTTAACCATTGATTATTGTTCCTCCTGAATATTATATATGTTATTAAACATCTAGCTATTAATTATATGCTTATATTTTATAAATAAGGTGTAACCTTATTCTTTATAGCATTAATAACATCTTCTTTAGCTTCTCCCGGCTTCCAGCCTACATTAACTGTATCATTCTTATATCTAGGAATGATGTGCATATGAAAATGGAATACTGTCTGGCCTGCTGCCTCGCCATTATTCTGTACTATATTAAGTCCTTCATAATCCAATGACTGTTTATATGCTTTGGCAATCCTTGTAGCAACCTTAAATATATGAGCTGCTGTATCTTCGTCCATAGAATATATGTCATCATAATGGTTCTTTGGAAGAATTAAAACGTGTCCATCTGATGCAGGACCTGCATCAAATATAACTTTTACAATATCATCCTCATATAATGAATTAGTTGGTATGTCTCCATTAGCCAGCTTGCAGAATATGCAATCATCTTTTTTCATAGAGCATATCTCCTCCCATTTATTATTTACTTATTTTATGTTTCAGTATATACTCGTATAATAACTTAAAGCAAGGTGGATTACAATATTATTTGCTTTAAAAGACAAAAAAGTACAGCCAAATGGCAGAATGGGGATTGTAATGCTAACTTTTAACGAATATACAACTATATCCAATAACTGTAGTGATAATAAACAGTTATCTGATGCAATTAACAGCGTATGCAGTGCCGCCCTTGAAGAAAGCTCTGTAATCTCTCACGAAATCAAGAACCAGGCAGCCTATTTAAAAACCTGCTACCAGCTTCTTTCAAGCCGCAATGATGAACTTCGCAGTAACAAATTCTGGAATAATATGGGTTCAACAATAGATGAACTTGTTAATTATCTTAAAAGAACATCTATCTACAGATACAGCTTCAAGCAAAGCGAAACGGTAAGCTGTACTCTATCTGATATCATTAACAACATTAACGAATATATCAAATCAAGATACAATGGTCTTATAGCCCTTGATACTTCTAATATCAGCCTGGAATGTAGTTCAGCTTCAATATATGCCAGCTCTCATTATCTTAATATTGCCTTAAAAGAAATCATTGATAATGCTTACGAAGCCGCCAGTGAGCGTAACTGTAACAATTGTATACTTATATTGTCCGCTATAATGTCACCTGACATTAAAGATAAGCTGATTCTTTCAATAGGCAGTAATAAAACCAATAACGGCAGCTCTGTTTACCAGCCTGACAATATCAGCTCCTGCATTAACAATGACATTAATGATAATAACTGTAACAGACCTGGACTTAAAAGTAAGCTCTGCAAGCCTTTCTACACAACACACAAGGGGCACACTGGTCTTGGTCTTTCAATTGTGAACCAGATATGCCTTTTAAGCGGCATTGACTGGAATATCATATCCGATAATGATGTAGTAACTACAGTTTTCGCTTTTAATCTTCAAAGTTAAATACTTCGTCTAACATTCTTAATGTTCTGAAATTACCTTTGGCTGTCATATCTCCAGTCATAAATGCCCTGTGGAATGTAATTCTTCCCTGAACTATGCGGTCAAAGGTTTCTTTAGACATTTTACCAATAACATCAGCTTCCATATCCTGACCAAATTCCACTGTAAGATTGCTTCCCTGAACATCAACTATAATATTCTTATCCTTATCGCTTATCATAAACATATACCTGCCATTATAATTAAGCTGTGGCTTAAAATGATTTCTGAATACGCTAAGATAATAATCATCTCCACCATTCTGTTCATCACTAAGAAGTTCTTTATATATGCTTGCAAGTGACTCTATATCCTCTTTCTGTGTCTTAACAAATTCATCATCAGATGCATACTTAGATAGCTGTTCACTCTCCTGAGGTGTGAAATTAACAACCTCTTTAATAACATTCTTTCTTATAGTCTGACTGCTTGAAGGAAGATTTCTTAAGCCCTTTGATATGGTTCTGTATATATTTTCAGCATATTTTTCGATTATCTCTTTATATTCGTTATTAAATTCAAAATCTGTTGTATCGTCTACATAAGCACTTAATGACTCGCCTACAACTCCACCTATTATCTCCCACGAATTGCTGAGTGCTGTAACAACTTCACGTTCTCCATATGCTCTTGACATAACCACCGGAAACATATACGTAGATGATGTTCTGCTCTTGTCTGCATATAGCCAGCAGGAGTCAAGAAGTGTCTGCATATAGCCTCCCATACCAACCCACTCAACTGTAGTAGCAAACACAACTCCGTCTGCCTCAACTACTGACTGCGAAAGAGTTGTAATTGTATTCTTTATCTCATAAAGATTATACCTTGTAACGTGAACATTAAGTTCCTCTAACACTTCCTGGATTCTGTTAATAACGACAATTGTCGGGTCATCTACAAGACCTCGTCCACCATAATATATGTTTACATTCATATAATTAATATCCTCCCAAATATACCTGTTATCAATTAAGCTTTCCGATAATTGTAACACAAGTATTAGATTTTGGCGACATTTACTGTACTGACTTTATACACTTACTTTATACTATACTTACTTTGAACTCATACGCCGCAAACTTTAATATATCTCCATTATTAATATTAACTCTTGTATGCACCTTCAGTCTCTCACCATTAATATAAGTACCATTAGTCGAATTCATTTCCTCCAACACTTTCACATCCCGGGTTAACAGATAATGTTCAAAACGGCATCCCATATTAAAACGATCTAT
>ENA-ORCP01001680-ORCP01001680.1-human-gut-metagenome-genome-assembly--contig:-NODE-1680-length-18740-cov-5.159674_pt1 | contig 18740 bp, 9 predicted proteins | sample MGYA00242990_ERZ507991 | MGnify/ENA primary metagenome ERZ507991 (study PRJEB26167, sample SAMN06115496) | human gut metagenome | host: Homo sapiens | place: China:Henan | collected 2015-05-07 | study... | reverse complement strand
TCGGCAATTTCGGTTACTGCATCAATCACCTTTTTTGAGTCGTCAAACTCTATTCCTTGCTGGCTGTAGTAACCGAACTTCACGGTTTCGCCCACTTCCCAACTTCCGGAATCGGCCTTTTCAAGCCCTTGCAGCATTTTTATGAAGGTGGATTTCCCCACACCGTTCGGGCCTATGATTCCGAGCTTTTCGCGGCGAGCAAAAACGTAATTGAAATCATCAAGAATCACTTTGTCTCCGAACCGCTTTGAAATGTGCCTGGCCTCAAAAATTTTTGAGCCGATGTAATCGGATTTTATATGGCCTATTGACACGTTTGTTTCTGTGTAGTTGGCTTTGGCGCGCTCTTTGAGGTCATAGAATGCATCAATTCGGTATTTGGCTTTTCCGGCACGGGCCTGAGGCTGGCGCCGCATCCATTCCTGTTCGCGGCGCAGAGTGTTTTTCACCTTGGCGAGCTCGGCGCTCAAAGCCTCTATGCGCTCCTTGCGGCGCCTGAGATAGTAATCGTAATTACCTTCATAGGTGAAGGTCTGCTGCATGTCAATCTCTATAATCTTGTTGCACACGCGGTCAAGGAAATAGCGGTCGTGCGTAACCATAAAGAGAGTTACGTTTTGGCGTGACAGGTAGCTTTCAAGCCATTCAATGATTTCTATGTCAAGATGGTTGGTAGGCTCATCAAGAATAAGCAACTCTGGATTTTCAAGGATTGTACGCGCTATCGCTACGCGTTTCTGTTGACCGCCCGACATTGTGCCCATCCTTGCGTTGAGGTCAGTGATGTGCAGCCGCGTGAGGAGCTGTTTCAGCCGGTCGTCATAATCCCAGGCTCCCGATGAATCCATTTCGCGCATTGCAAGCTCAATTTCATGCTGGTCATTTTTAAGAAGCGCTTTTTCGTATCGCGCAACGGCTTTAGCCGATGGCGTGTCGGGATTCATACAGGCTTCAAGAACAGTGCTGTCAGGGTTAAAGCGGGGCGACTGTTCGACATACCCGACTTTCAGGTCCGATTTGAATGTGACGCTGCCGCTATCCGGACTCTCTTTGCCTGCGATTATGCTGAGCAGGGTAGTTTTGCCGGTTCCGTTTTTAGCAATGAGTCCTATTTTGTCACCTTGGTTCACTCCAAATGTTACATCGGCGAAAAGCAGTCTGTCGCCATAGCTTTTAGTGAGATTCTCAAGTTGAAGATAGCTTGTCATGATTATGGTTTGTCAGCGGGCTAATGAGAAGTTAAACGATATTCCGAAAGCGGTGTTGGTGGTGGGATAGGCTGTTGAGGAGACAAGCGGGGTGTTTATCTGATGCTCGAAATACATTCCCACGGTCATGCGTTTTGAAAGCACGTAATTGGCCGCGAGATTGAAATTGATTGTCCGCGTACCGGAAGTGGCCTGAGTAAATGCCGTTTCTATTCGGCGAATGAGCGCTGTGGTTTCGGCGTAAGAGAAATCGGCATTGACCGAAAGGTCATTGCTGATGCCTTGCTGCGAACCTTTCATTTTAAGTACGGTGTTGAATCCCACAATCTTGTAGCCAACGCCGGCGGTGATGCCTTTCTGATTGGCTTCCACTATCTGTCCGGCAGAGGTGTTGAGGGTGAGTGTGCGAGAGTCGCGGAATTCGGCATTGACAGTCATGTTATTATGCAGCGTTGCCGAGAGTCCGATGAGAGGTGCGAAGCGTTCGGTTATGGCTACTGATGAAATATTGTAAGGCGAAGCCGGCACGGGTTGCCCTGTGATTTCATCGAGTGTGAATCCCAGTGTTGAACCGTCGGCCGCAATCCAGTTGAGGTAGGATGAATAGGAGCCTACGGAGTAGGTGCATTGGTAGGCATGGGATAGCGTGAGGCTCTTGAACCAGTTGGACAGAGGACCTATGTAAATCAAGCCATCGTAAGTTACCCTCCAGTTCGGCAAAATATTGGCGAGCGACGGGAACGGATTGAGATACTGTTTTGAGGCATCAGTTCCGGAGTAGGCCGCAAGGAAAGCCGGGATGAGCACATCGGAGCTGGCCGTGTTCACTCCTCCGTTTTCGGGGTTGTAGGGTTGGCCGGCAAGAGGGCTTCCGGTGAGGAATCCGCCGGTGGGGTAATTGAGATTGCGGTAAGAATCCTGTACGCGCGCTGCGATCACCGGAATGTTGGCAAGGAACTTGTTGAATGTGGCGCTCTCATAGCCGTTGTTGGCCGATGATGATTTCAGGGCTGTGGCTATGGCACAGTGAGTCTTGGTGTAACTTCCGGCAAGAGATGTGGGCATGTCGTCATACATGAACTGGACCTGACGCGTGCGGTTGTCAGTGCGGTTGCCTGTCAGCTGGATTTTGAGACCGCGAATAGGCTCGAGGGCAATTTCAATGTTGAATTCCTGAGTGTGGGAGTAGAGGGCAGGGGATGTCTGGCCTTCAGCACCTTTGAGCCATCCGCGTTCTTTGGCGCGGTCAATATAGCTTTCATCGGTGAAGCCGAATGCAAAGTCAAGTCCGGGAGCCATGGGACCCCAGCTGTTGGTCTGTCCAAAGATATTGCCGATTTCGGGTTGGAACAACGGTAACGACATGGATCGGGTGTCGCGCCAGCGAACCGACATGGAGCGTGCCGACATGAGGAAGCGGGCTGCATATTCGCCGGCCTCATCCATGAAGGTTTTCTCCTTGAGAATTTCAAGAACAGTGAATTTCACATTCACTGAGTCACGGTTAAGGACTTCAATGGTGTTGGCGTCGACTATGCGGGTTTTCAGAATGTAGGGGTCGTTTGTCTTGGCATTTACACCCGTGATTTTAACCTTTTTAGTGCGCAGGTTATGCTTGATTGTTAAAGAAGTGTCGGGCTTGAGGGCGAATGTTCGTTCAAATCGCTTTGCTTTAGGCTTCGATGGCGTTTTATCGGCCTGCGCTTTGCCGTTTTTTGGTCTGCGCGAGCTGTTGTTTCGGCGCGTCGAGGCAAAGCGGGTGTTCACACGCTTGAGATATTTGTTCTTGTTGTAAAGCCCCTCGAGATTCAGGCGACCGTCGAAGTTCCATGCGGCCTGGTTGCTGATTGTGTTGCCGAGATTCACATCATCGACTGTTGCTCCGCGGTCCCACCGATAGGTGGCATTATAAGTAAGATTGGCCGAGATGAAGTCGAGAACAGGAATGCGGTTGAACGGCGCGCGGTAGGAGCCGGTGAATGTCTGGTTGTAAGCCCATGGCGTTCCCATGTGGAGAATGCTCTGCCATACGGTGTCGCGCCATTCGCGGTATTTGTCGGGGAACAGTCGGCGGTTGACGGCTCCCACCGGTTCTTCAATGCGGGCTTGGGTGTTGGAGTTGAATGTCATCTGCAGTGACTTGGTGAGATTCCATGTCAGCGCAAGCTGCCTGTCCCAATAGAAGTTCTTGCTCACCGAAACCGGCAGCTGGAAGTCAACGTCGGTCTCGCTCCTCGTCTGCTGTTCGTAGTAGTAGCGGCTCATGGTCGTAAGGAACGATATGGAATTGGGGAGCCAGTTTATTTCCCAGTCGCGGAAGAACTGCAGATTTTTTGAACGGCTCTTGATTAACTTTTTGAAGGGCTTGAGTCCTTTGATGTAAGGGGTATAAGAATACTGGAAGCTGCCGCGATAATCACTGAGATTCTCATATTCGGTTGTCGGGTCGGATTTCGATGACTTGTTGAATGAGAAGTTGGCGGTGAAGTTGGCAGGGTCCCAAGGCATAGGATTCTTGCTCTGGACGTTGAACTGGAGGCCGGAGATACTGAAATTCTGCTGAGTGGAGTTTTCAAGAGCAAATGCGTTGATAGAGTCGCGTTCATGTTTTGAGGCTCCTTCAAGAGCGTCTTTCAGAAGCACATCCTGATCAAGCGGATTATATTTGGGCGTGGTTTTCTCCTTGGTCATGGAGTAGAAAATAGGAGCGCGCAGTTTAGCTTTCTCGGGCAGGAATCGTCCGAGGTCGGCCTGAACGGCAACAGAGTAGCGGGTGAAGTCATCCATACGTCGGTCATTCAGGCTTTGGTCAACGCCTCCAAATCCGGCCGTCTCATGGTGATAGGTGAGATTTAGAGTGGCAATATCTGACATGGCAAGCTGTGCCGACCCGTCGGCTGCCCAACCGCCCGAACTTTCAAAGTCAGTGACCTTTAATTCATTTACCCAGACTATACCGTCCTTGATTGATGAAGAATTGTTGCGTACACCCACCATAAGGACTCTCACATCGCTGAGCGAGGGATTTCCCATCACAGCCATGCGGTTGTTCTCGTTGTCGGGGTCACGGCCATGGTACAGCACTCCGAATCCAACACCTTCCTGTCCCTCGCGTTTAGCCTGGTTACGGGCTTTTTTGAGGTCAACGAGGTTCTGCAGCTTGAAGTTGAGGAAGTTGCTCTCAGGCCATACAATGGAGCGGTCAGTAGGATTGTCGGAATAGGGTCCGAAGGGCGTGAGGCGCAGCGGCACTTCGTATTCGTAGAAGTTGTTCTTGACATCCGAACCGAGACGAACGAATACTGAAAGGTCGCCGTTGGCAAGGTTGCGCGAGTCGTCAATGAGCTGTTCGGCATGAACCCACATTTGCATACGTGCATAGTTACGGAGATCCTGTGAAGTGTTTCGGTAAACAGCTCTTGCATCGCCGGCCTGGAGATCGGTTACTTTCAGCGAGAGAGATTGCTCATTGAGCTGCACAATCTGTGACTGACCCGGGTCGGTGATGCGGTCCACGCCAGGAGGCAACACATAATTGACCGGTGTGCGGCCGGAGTTCTCCTCCACGTTGACCACCGACACGTCAAGCTGACCGTCGGCAGGTGCATCGCCTCGATTGTTGAGGTTGAAATCGTAGGTGCGCCAGTCGCCGCGTACAAGTTCAAGAGACGCGAAGCGGAGGTGAGTGGGCATCTTGAAACCGGTCATGAACATGCGCACGAATCGGATTGTGGAGAAGCCGGAAATGGAGCCTACTATTTTCTCATAATCATCCAATGGTATCTTGAACTGGTACCATTCAACCGTAAGTTCGCCGCCGTCGCGGGTGGGAACAACCGAAACCTGCTTGTCGGTTATGTAGTTTTTGCCTACAACAAGGTCTTCAGGGCGGATAGATACTTTATACTGATAATAACGTTCATATTCGTTCAGGGTGTTGTCCTGATTTATGTCCTCAACGTCGGGGAGAGCACGCGAGGACTGGTAGAGCGGGTCGCCGGCATCTTCGGGTGAAAGCGAGTTGCCCTCAACACCATTGTAGCGTTTGTAGCGTTCAAGGATGCTCAGGCGTTGTTCATCGTAGTCATAGCCGCGGTAGAAATGATAATTGTCACCGGCTGGATCATTGAATGGTGAAAACTTGTCTTCCTCCATTTTCTGGACGGTGGCAGCCGGCAACCGCTGGCGCAGTTGGTTCAGGTAATAAGAATAGGAGTCAAACACAAATTCATCATCATTGCGCAAGCCGTCAAGACCTACGTCCTGATTCAGGCGGGCTTCATTGCTGTTGTCGAAAGCGTAAGTGAGCGAATTTTGAGTGCTGACGCGTCCCCAAACTGTGGAGCGCGTGTTTTCTGTCCCACCGTTGTAGGGAAGACCATTTTCATAGCTTTTCAGTCCGTCCTTGAGTATATCTTCCGAAAGCTCTCCGAAATTGAAATAGAGGTCGCCTCCTTCCGTATTGGGGTTTTCGGGGTCAAGGAAGGGATTCAGCATCCAGAACTGAACATATTCAATGTTGCTTTGCTCAAAATTGGTGTTGTCAAGCTTACGCATTATACCGCCCCAACGGCGCTCAGGCTGCGTAAGGTTGCCGTTCTCATCAATGTTCACTGCATCGAGGTTATAAGGGCCTCGTTCCGTGGGGTAGAACGAAAGGTTGAGCGTCTGAATGGTTGATGATTCGCCATAGGTGAGCTGCCTTTCAGGGAAAATCTCATGTGAGGTGATTTCGCGCACGTAGGGGTTGCTCTGCTGCTTCAGGTCATTGCGGATGTAGCCGGGCGCGAGCGAGGAGTTGCGCGAAGTGAACATGCGGTCAATGTAGTACCAGTTGAGCAGCGCACGGTTCTTGCCATAGTCCACATTGTTGCTCAACGCAGCCTCAGGGAACAGGGCGTTGGCCGAATTGTCATAAGGAGTGGAGGCGAGGAACCATGAATATGGCGAGCGGAGGTCAATGCCTGTCTGCGCCGATTCAAAGTCATCGATATAAGAGCTGCCCCTTGTGCTGCCGCTCTTCTGAGAGTGAGGAATGAGATGTGCGAAATCGCCCTGAAGAGTCAGGCGTGAGGGAGCGGTGGCGTTGACGGTAGGAATTTTGTTCAGAAGGTTGGTGAGCCACATGAACTCATTCTTATACGAGAAGTTGAGCCCCCACATGGTGTTATTGACAACCTCATCGCCTATGTTTACCTTCTCCGTCAGTGATTTTTCGCCGTAATGAAGTATGGTTCCGCCGAGGGTGAAGTTGTCGCTGAATTTATAGCTGAGGTCAAGTCCGAGGAGCGTTTTGCGTTGCGTGGAGAACATTGACTGGTTTTCAAGAGTGACGTTGATGCTCTGCCCTGAGTCAATGATGCTTTGGTTGGTTATGGTCACAATACCCATGGAGTAGTCCACGGTGTAGTCGGAGTTCTCTGTCAGCACCACACCGCCGGCGGTGACTACAACGGAGCCGCGGGGCACGTTCATGGCGTTGAGCCTTATCTGAGAGCCTGACGATGCCTGATATTCACCGACAAGCATGAACTTGTTTTTATCGGCAAACTGTCGGGCCACAACAAGAGTAGAGTCGTAAAGCTCCTGATAGACATATTGTTTTGCAAGTTCCGGGTTGCCAATCTTATTGGCGAGATGCGAGCCGAAGGGCTCGACAACCGGGAATATAACCTTGCCCGTTGCCGAGAGAATCGTGTAGCCCTCCACATAGTCAAAGAAGCCGTCGGAATTTGACTGCTGGTTGGAATCAAGGCGGTCAAGGTTCATGACCTGAAGGAGAGGCTTGTCGGATATTCCGGGGACAGGGAGATAGTTGATTTGTGTGCCCGTTGTGTCTGAAAGATATTTTATCTGAAGCTTGAAATTTTTCTGTTGCAGCTGGTAAGCGCCGAGTGAATAAACGTTTTTCATCATGAGCTTCCAGACGGGAAGGCTTGTTGATATCGTTGTGCCCTTGAGCATTTTCACGTAGAGCGATTCGGAGGTTGAAGTGATATCGCTTGAAAACTCACCCACCTGATATACGCGTCCGTTATAGGTGTATTCAAAAGCCACGCCGAGAACATCATCGCTGTTCATCTGGCTTTTGAACGAAATGTAACCCAATGTGGGATTAAGCGTGTATTCGCTTTCCGACAGAAGGCGGGCGCTTTCAACCTTTTCATAATCATGTCCGCCCTCAATGCCATAGGCCGAAAGCGGTTCGAGCACCTGCGTGACGTCATTTATGTCGCGAGCGCCGGGATATTCGCTTTTAAGCACTGACAGAAGATTATTCGACTGATTGCAAGGATTAGGGTACGACGCATCGCCCTGCCAGTAATTGTTGGCAAGGTCAGAGCTTTCGCCGAGATCCATGAATGCCATGACATTACGGCTCTGATTGAAATTCCCTGTTTTGTTGGTTACCCATACCTCAACGCGCGTAATCTGTATGCCGGATGCCACATAAGGCAGCTTTGATGCCCAGTTATCGTAGTTGTTGCGGAAATATTGGGCAAGGAAGAAATGGCGGTTCTGGTCATATTCATCAGCGCGTATCTGGAAATCGGTGGTTTGAGCTCCGCCTTTGGTTGAAACCGAACGCGACTCGGAATTCTGTTGCGAAACGAGCGCAGTTGCAGTGAGCTTGCCAAACTGCAGTTTTGTTTTAATACCGAACAGTGCAGCCGACCCTCGGATAAGTGACGACCCGGTGGTGAGGCTCACGTTACCGGCTTCAATGCTCTTCACAATGTCATCCTCTTTGCCTTCATACTGCAGCTTGATGTTTTTTGAGTCAAAGTCAAAGGTTGCATCAGTGTTGTAGGTCATGTTGAAATTCATGCGGTCGCCTACCGATGCCTGCACCGTAGCCTGAATCTTCTGGTCAAAATCAAAAAAAGTGTGTCGGCGCGAGTTAAGTGACAGGGCCGGATTGTCGGTTTTGGTCGATTTGATACCCATGTCGACCTGAACCGAACCTTGAGTCTTGAGCTTGACTCCTCCGGGACCGAAAATCTTCTCAAGCGGCCCGAGAGCGAAATTCATGTCAAGTATGTCAAAAGGTTTCTTGTCCTTCTGCAGCAGAGCTTCCGAATTGCGCTTGCGGTAATATTCGGTCATTGACTTGCGGGTTTGCCAGTCATTGTACTGTTGAGGCGTGAGGATAAAGGGGGTGGTTATATCCATGTCGCCTACGCGAGTGCGAATGACATAGCAACCCGTTTGGGGGTCATATTCGGTTACTGTGCGAATGTTTGATGGAGTTTCAAGGTCATTGGCAAATTCGCGCCCCATGAGCTCCTCATAGCCTTGTGGAATTGTCTGCTGCACAGGTGAAGGCAACATTATGGAGTCAATCAGCGGCAGTGGGGGCGGAGCAGGCGCGGGAGGCGGAGCCTGCGTCTTGTTGTACTGCGCGCCGGCAAACAGTGATGTAAACACAATCAGAGCCATCAGAAACGGGAGTGCATACCAGATTCTGATGCCTGAGCGGGAGGAGGATCGTTGTAGTATATCGTTGTTACTGTTTGCCACTGCTGGGTAAAAGGAGACGGAGTCAACTTGTTTGCCCCCGCGACGCCGACGGAGCTATCAGCGTTATCACATCATGGCGAGTGCCTTTTTGATGGCCACCTCGACCTTGACTGTGGCATCGGCTTCAAAAATCTTTTTGAGGGCTTTCTGACTCTGCTGACGCGTGAAACCGAGCATTGTCAGAGCCGAAAGAGCCTCATCATAGACCTCCGTATTGGCCACGGGTTGATTTATTAACGTGTCGGCTGTGGGTTTTATTTTATCGCGAAGGTCAACAATGATTCGCTGGGCTGTTTTTGTGCCTATACCCTTCACGTTTTTCAGCCGGTTATGGTCGCCGTTGACAATCACAAGCTCCAGCTCCTGCGCCGGGAGAGATGAGAGTATCATGCGGGCGGTGTTGGCTCCCACGCCTGAAACCCCTATGAGCGCACGGAAAAGTGAGCGCTCCTGCTCGGTGATGAACCCGAAAAGCTGATAGGCATCCTCGCGGATTGACTCGTGGATGAGCAGCTTGGCTTCGGTCTTGCCCTCGAGCGCCGTATAGGCGGGGAGGGTTATGCTGGCAATGTAGCCTATGCCTCCGGTATCGATTACTGCATAAGTGGGTGTTAATTCGGCTATTGTACCGCGCAGATACTCTATCATGACTGTTGTTGCTTTTCGTTCAGTGAGCAAAATTAGCAATAAAGTTTCAAAACCGGAAATTTGCGGGGGCGCCATCTCTTGCAGAGCCGCCATAAAATGACTAAATTTGCCCTCATGGAAGTAATCTACGAGGATAATCACATAATAATTGTCAGCAAGGTTCCCGGCGAGATAGTGCAGGGCGACAAGACAGGCGATGAGCCTCTTGTGGACACCGTGCGCCGCTATCTGAAAGAGAAATATGCCAAGCCGGGCAATGTGTTCTGCGGTGTGGTTCACCGTCTTGACCGTCCGGTGTGGGGTTTGGTGGTGTTTGCAAAGACATCCAAAGCGCTCGCCCGCATGAACGAGATGTTTCGCACAGGGCAGGTAAAGAAAACCTATCGGGCCATCACGCGCTTCACCCCCTCCGAAGAGTCGGCCCGTCTTGTGCATTATATCACGTCGACCGAACGCAACAATAAGAGCTATGCTTCGCTCACCCCTAAACCGGGAGCAAAAGAAGCAGTGTTGACTTATAGGCTTATCGCGCACTCTGACCGCTACAACATGCTTGAAGTGAATCTTGAGACCGGACGCAAACATCAGATTCGCGTGCAGCTCGCCGCCATAGGCTGCCCCATAAAGGGCGATTTGAAATACGGCGACAAACGGTCCAATCCCGATGGCTCAATCTCCCTTCAGGCGCATAGTATTGAATTTATCCACCCGGTGAGTAAAATCCCGGTTTCGGTCAAGGCTCCGGTGCCCGATGATACCCTGTGGAAGGCGTTTGCCGAACTCACTGGCGAAACCGATGCTGCTAAAGCGAATACCCAAGGTTGAACTAATGGAGGAATACTTAGATAAACTCAATGAACAGCAGCGGGCCGCGGTGCTTTACACTGACGGCCCGGCATTGGTAATAGCGGGTGCCGGATCAGGCAAGACCCGCGTGCTCACCTATAAGATTGTCCATCTTCTGAGTCAGGGCTATGAGCCGTGGCGCATCCTTGCGCTCACGTTCACAAATAAGGCCGCCGATGAGATGCGCTCTCGCATTGAGGAGCTGGTGGGACCCAAGACTGCCCGAAGGATATGGATGGGCACGTTTCACTCTGTGTTCCGCCGAATACTTCTGCAGAACACAGAGCGTATTGGCTTCAAACCCAATTTCACTATCTATGACACAGCCGATAGCAAATCGCTTGCCAAGTCAATTGTAAAGGACATGGGGCTTGATGACAAAATCTACAAACCTAACGTGGTGCTCTCAGCAATCTCCTCGGCCAAGAACGCGCTTATTTCCCCGGACAAATATGCCACTCTCAACGATGTGATGGAGGCCGACCGCCGGGCGCGCCGCCCTATGATGTATGCCATCTACCGCAATTACCGTGACCGCTGTTTCGCGGCAAACGCCATGGATTTTGATGATTTGCTTTACTACACGAATCTCCTGTTCCGCGACAATCCCGATGTGCTGCATCATTATCAGGAATATTTCAGATATGTGCTTGTCGATGAGTATCAGGACACTAACTTTGCCCAGCATGTCATTGTCTCGCAACTGTGCAGGGAGAGCCACGCGCTGTGTGTGGTTGGCGACGACGCGCAGAGTATCTATTCTTTCCGCGGAGCCAATATAAGCAATATATTGAATCTCAAACGTTCCTATCCTGAACTTGCCACGTTCAAGCTTGAACGCAACTATCGCTCGACCCAAAACATTATCAATGCGGCCAACTCGCTCATTGCCAAGAACACGCTGCAGATTCCCAAAAACGTTTTTTCAGAGAACGAACCGGGCAAACGCATTGAGGTTGTGCAGAGCTACAGCGATTTCGAGGAAGGTTATCTTGTGGCCAACCGCATCTCGCAAGTGAAAATGCGCAGCCACGACAGCTATAATGAGTTTGCCATACTTTACCGCACCAATGCCCAGAGCCGCGTGCTTGAGGAGTCGCTGCGCAAGCGCAACATCCCCTACAGAATCTATGGCGGCCTATCGTTTTATCAGCGAAAGGAAGTAAAGGATGCACTCGCATATTTCAGGGTTGTGGTCAATCCGGCCGATGATGAGGCTTTGCGCCGAATAATCAATTTCCCTGCGCGTGGCATAGGCGATACGACGCTCAATCGCTTGCTTCACGCCGCTTCGGAGTCAAAGGTGAGCATTTGGGAGGTGATTTCCAATCTTGACCAATATGAAACCGGTGTGACCTCAGCTGCGGCAAGAAAGCTTGAAACTTTCAGGGCGCTCATGTCAACGTTCATGGATTTGAACGCTTCGGGCGCAACGGCCGACACCGTGGCGACACGCATAATCTCTGACACCCACATGCTTTCCATGCTCATGACCGAAAACACTCCCGAGAATCTTTCAAAGCGAGAAAATCTGAATGAGTTGCTTGCGGGGGTGAAAGAGTTCGTTGACAATCAGACAGAGGAGGGCGATGCCCGGATTTCGCTCGGCGATTTCATGGGCGAAGTCTCGCTTGCCTCCGATCAGGATATCGTCACAGGCGACGACGGACAGCAGGAATGCGTTACTCTGATGACAGCCCACGCAGCCAAAGGCCTGGAGTTCAACAATGTATTTATTGTAGGCGTGGAGGAGGATCTGTTTCCCTCGGCCATGGCTTCAGGATCAATTCAGGAGATTGAGGAGGAGCGGCGCCTGCTATATGTGGCCATTACCCGCGCCCGAAAGTTCTGCATGATGAGCTGGGCTTCATCGCGTTTCCGCAACGGACAGACCGCCACTTGCTCCCCCTCGCGATTCTTGCGCGATATTGATGTGAGGTATCTCAATCTAACTTCCGGCGCTTCGCTTGGCTCGCCACCAAGAGCTTTCGAATCGTTCCGCGACTCTTACCATTCAAATTCCTCGCCCATCGGCCGACCGACCGAGAAACGCGACCCCACACGATGGCTCTCCGACAATGACAAACGCGCAGCTAAACCGGCGGAGCCTACGGTCAAGGGCCGGATGCCCGGCACTCATACAGTTGAAGAACTTTCGGTGGATATGGTGATTGAGCATGAACGTTTCGGGCGTGGTACCATTACCGATATTGACACTCAGCGCACCGATGCGCGTGTAACCGTGAGGTTCGATAATACGGGCGAGAGGGTGCTTCTACTCAAATTCGCACGTTTCACTATTGTTTCCTAAAATTCATTATATCCTGACAGCAATGAACGAATCGCAACTCGCCACACCATATTATATAGTGTATGAAACCCGTCTTCGACGCAATCTCGAACTGATTGACCGCGTAAGGCGCGAGGCAGGCGTGGATATAATAATGGCTTTCAAGGCCAATGCCCTCTGGCGCACTTTCCCTGTTATAAAGGAATATGGCTTCAAGTTCACGGCTTCTTCGCTCAATGAACTGCAGCTCGGCAACAAACATCTCGGCGTGAAAGCCCATTCCTATTGCCCGGCGTATACGCAGGAAACCATCGACAAGTTCCTCAGCGGTTCATCGCACATCACCTTCAATTCTGTCAGTCAGGCCGAGCGATTTGCCCCGCTTGCTGTGAAAGCGGGAGTGTCGGCCGGACTGCGTGTGAATCCGCAATGCTCGGTCATAGAAACCGACATCTACAATCCCGCGCTGCCCGGCTCGCGTTTCGGCGTTACAGCCGAAATGCTTTCCGACAAGCTACCCGAGGGCGTTGAGGGATTTCATTTCCATGCGCTCTGCGAGTCATCGGCCGATGACCTGGAGAAGGTGCTTGAGGCGTTCGAGGCTAATTTCGTTAAATATTTGCCTGAATTGAAGTGGGTGAATATGGGCGGCGGACATCTTATGACGCGCGAGGGCTATGATGTTGAGAAACTCATCAGAATCCTCACCTCGTTCCGCGCCCGCTACCCGTGGCTTAAGGTGGTTCTCGAGCCGGGAAGCGCATTTACGTGGCGCACAGGCGATCTTGTTGCATCTGTTGTTGATGTGGTTGAGAATCAGGGTGTCAAGACAGCCATTATTGATGCCTCTTTTGCCTGTCACATGCCCGACTGCCTTGAAATGCCCTATAAACCGACTATAACTGAGGCAGTTGACCCCGCTGAGAGCCGACCGGTCTATCGTATTGGCGGCAACTCCTGTCTGAGTGGCGATTTCATGGGCGACTGGTCGTTTGACGCGCCTTTGCAGCCGGGCCAGCGGTTGAGATTTGAAGATATGAACCACTATACCACAGTGAAAACCAATATGTTTAACGGCATTCAGCACCCCGACATAGTGCTCTGTGACGCTTCCGGCAACTGCAGCGTTATCAGGCACTTCACGTTTGAGGACTATGAATCGCGAATGAGCTGACCATTATGCCTCGATATTCAGTAATTATTCCGGTCTACAATCGCATTGATGAGGTGCGTGATTTACTTGAAAGTCTCTCGCGTCAGACTTTCAAGGACTTTGAAGTGATAATAGTGGAAGACGGCTCCACTGAACCCTGCGGAGAACTGGTGAAGCTATATGAGAATCGCCTTGACCTTAAATATTTCTATAAGGATAATGACGGCCGTTCAATAGCACGAAATTATGGGATAGACCGCTCTACGGGCAGTTATCTTGTGTTTTTTGACAGCGACTGCGTGATTCCTCCCGATTATTTCGCTATACTTGACCGCGAACTGAATGCCAAACCGCTTGACTGCTATGGAGGCCCCGATGCCGCTCATGAATCATTCACTCACACTCAGAAAGCAATCTCGTTTGCCATGACCTCATTTCTTACCACAGGGGGCATACGTGGCGGAAAGATTCAGATGGAGAAATTTGTGCCCCGTTCATTCAATATGGGTTACTCTCGTGAGGTTTACAATAAAGTTGGTGGCTTCCGTGAAATGTTCTCGGAAGATATTGACATGTCAACGCGCATACGTCAGGCCGGTTTCTCAATAGGCTTGATTCATCCGGCCCACGTCTACCATAAACGGCGCATAAATTTTGCAAAGTTCTGGAGGCAGGTCTATGTGTTTGGCATGTCGCGCATCACGCTTAAGCTTCTCTATCCCGATTCGCTTAAACTCGTTCATACGCTTCCTGCTATTGCGGTGATAATCGGTGCATTGCTCGTGGCGCTCGGTATTTTCGTTTCGCCGTGGTTCCTGCTTCCCATAGGCGTGTATCTCGTGGCGCTTTTCATTGCCGCATGGGTGTCGACCCGCTCCTTCAGTATAGCTCTGAGAGCCGTTCCGGCCTCTGTGGTGCAGATTTGCGGCTATGGCTGCGGTTTCATAAAAGCTTTCATAATGAAGATATTGCTTCGCCGCGGGCGCGATATCAATGAAGAAATTGCAATAAGGAAAGGAAAATGAGCACTGAGTCAAAACTGCCGTCACGCCGCATTGCCGACCTCAACGATGATGACCGTCCGCGCGAGAAAGCTATTGCCAAGGGTATCCGGGCTCTTTCCGATGCAGAGCTGCTTGCCATTCTTATAGGCGGTGGAGTGCCCGGGAAATCAGCCATCGATCTCGCTCGGGAAATTCTTGATTCCTGCAATAAGTCAATCAACGAGCTTTCGCAACTGTCAATCGCCGATATGAGCCGCAAGTTTGCCGGTATCGGTCCCGCGAAAGCCACTACAATAGCTGCCGCAATCGAACTGGGTTCGCGCCGCTCCACTTCCGGCGCTAAGATTTCGCGCATACGCACTTCGGCAGATGCCTATTCTTATATAAAACAGTATGTTGAGAACTTACCCACTGAGGAATTTTGGGCTATGTTTCTTAAACGGGACAACAGTGTGAGGATGGCGGAGCGTATCAGCTCCGGAGGTACTGCCGCAACCTACGTGGAGCCTAAGCTTATTGTAAAAAAGGCTCTTGATTATCTGGCTGCCGGGGTGATTCTTGTCCATAACCATCCCTCGGGAAATCTCAATCCGTCGGCTCAGGACGATGCCCTAACGCGTCGGATAAAAGAGGCATGCAAAGTGCTTGATATAAATGTGCTTGACCATCTGATAGTCACGGCATCGGGCTTCTATTCCTATGCCGATGAAGGACGTCTGTGAACCATTGCACGCGATTGCGTGTTATTTCAGCATATAATTCAATCGTTTGCAATCATGAAATGTATTCAGAAAGCTGCCTATATTCTTGGCGCAGTATTTATAGGAATAGGCATTGGCCTCGGTATTGATAAGTTGAAAGACCATCGCATCAACCGTCAGGCACGACGCATTGAGCGCGAAACCAAATGAAAACAATAGAGCCGACCCGTTAAGGAGCCGGCTCTGTTTGCTTTTAGGATTGTTTAGAACATTTCTTTAAGAACGGAATAAGCGTCGGTCAGGCCATCTTTGTTCTTACCGCCGGCCTGGGCGAATCCGGGCTGGCCGCCGCCGCCGCCCTGAATCTTCTTGGCAGCTTCGCGAACCATCTGCGAAGCATTAAGGCCGCGTTCCTTAACAATGTCGTCAGTCAGCATGACCGTGAGGAGCGGTTTGCCCGAAATATCGGCGGTAGCGCCGATAAATGCTGTCTTTTCCGGAGAAGAGGCTCTTACAGCGAAAGCTACACCTTTAACCAGGTCAGGAATGCGGATGCCCGCAAGTGAGGTGACTTTGATGCCATTGATTTCAACGGCCTTTTCCAAAGCTGTGGCTGCCACGGTTTTTACCTTTTCCTTAAAGTATTCATCCACCTCTTTATGGAGATCGGCATTTTCGCAGATTGCTCTGCGGAGCGCCGATACTACGTCAGGCGCATTGTTGAGCATGGCGGCCATCTCGCGTATGTTTCCGGCGAGTTCATCCATTGCGTTCTCAACGGCTTCGCCTGTGATAGCTTCAATACGGCGTATGCCGGCCGCGATGCTGCTTTCGCTGATTATGCGAATCATGCCTATGTTACCGGTGTTGGCAACGTGAGTTCCACCGCACAGCTCAATAGAATCACCGTAGCGGATCACGCGTACATCCTCGCCGTATTTCTCGCCGAAAAGGGCCATTGCTCCCATTGCGCGGGCTTCGGCAATGGGCATGTGGCGGTGTTCATCGCGGTTTATGGCTTTGCGCACCATTGCGTTTGCGCGATGCTCAACCTCGCGAATCTCCTCGGGAGTGAGTTTCTGGAAGTGCGAGAAGTCAAATCGGAGAATTTCGGGCGAAACGAATGAACCTTTTTGCTCAACATGAGTTCCGAGAACCTGACGCAAAGCGTGATGGAGCAGGTGGGTGGCTGTGTGGTTGCATGAGATGGCGCGGCGTGCTTTCTCATCTATAGCGGCCGTAAATGAAGCTGCGGGATTTGAGGGAAGTTTCTTCATCAAGTGAACGCCCATGCCGTTTTCGCGCTTGGTGTCGTAGATTTCGGTTACTTCGCCTTCGGCCGACGTGAGCGTTCCGCGGTCGCCCACCTGTCCGCCCATTTCGGCGTAGAAGGGGGTGCGGCTGAGAACCACCTGATAGAATTCGCCTTTTTTCTGCTTTACTTTGCGGTAACGGAGAATCTCAGTGTCGCATGAGGTTAGGTCGTAGCCCACGAATTCAGGGTCGCCTTCATTCACCACAGTCCAGTCGTCCGTTTCGGTTGCGGCGGCATTGCGAGCGCGCTGCTTCTGAGCCTTCATCTCTTTGTCGAATCCGGCCTGGTCAAGGGTCATGCCGGCTTCCTTGAGAATGAGTTCGGTGAGGTCAAGGGGGAATCCATAAGTGTCGTAGAGCACGAATGCCTCGCGCCCCGAGATTTCGCTCTTTCCGGCTGCTTTGGCTGCACCGATTGCGGCGTCGAGCATCTTGATGCCGTTTTCAAGGGTGCGCAGGAAGGAATCCTCCTCTTCTTTGATAACTTTCATTATCAGTTCGCGCTGAGCGGGAAGTTCGGGATAAGCCTCGCCCATTGACTCGATGAGAGTGTCAACGAGTTTGTACATGAATGCCTGCTTCTGGTCAAGGAAGGTGTAGGCGTAGCGCACGGCGCGTCGCAGGATTCGGCGAATCACGTAGCCGGCCTTGGCGTTGGAGGGGAGTTGTGAGTCGGCAATGGAGAATGAAATTGTGCGCACATGGTCGGCAATCACGCGCATGGCAATGTCAACGCGATTGTCATCGCCATATTTTTTGCCTGACAGTTCGGCTATCTTGTTGATGAGGGGAGTGAACACGTCGGTGTCGTAGTTGGAAGTCTTTCCCTGGAGAGCCATGCAGAGGCGCTCGAATCCCATGCCGGTGTCAATAACTCTGGCGGGAAGCGGTTCAAGTGAGCCGTCGGCCTTACGGTTGTACTGCATGAACACCAGGTTCCAGATTTCTATCACCTGCGGGTGGTCCTTATTCACCAGCTCTGCGCCGGGTATGGCCTTGCGCTCCTCTTCGGGGCGGAGGTCAATGTGGATTTCCGAGCAGGGACCGCATGGCCCGGTGTCGCCCATTTCCCAGAAGTTGTCGTGCTTGTTGCCGTTGATGATATGGCTTTTAGGTAGATGCTTCTCCCAAATTGCGGCGGCCTCATCATCGCGTGAAAGGCCCTCGTCGGGAGCGCCCTCAAACACTGTGGCATACAAATTTTCGGGATTAAGCTTCAAAACGTCCACAAGGTATTCCCAAGCCCAGTCAATGGCTTCCTGCTTGAAATAATCGCCGAAGCTCCAGTTGCCCAGCATCTCGAACATCGTGTGATGGTAGGTGTCCATTCCCACCTCTTCGAGGTCGTTATGTTTGCCGCTCACACGCAGGCATTTCTGAGAGTCGGCCACGCGGCGATATTTTGCCGGTGCATTGCCGAGAATGATATCTTTGAACTGGTTCATGCCGGCATTGGTGAACATCAGCGTGGGGTCATCTTTTATGACCATAGGTGCCGAAGGCACTATTTTATGATTTTTTTCGCGGAAAAAGTCTTTGAATGACTCGCGTATTTGCTTTGCTGTGAGCATTGTAAGGTTGTTGAGTTGATAGGGTTTTATAATTTAGAGCTAAGCGCCCTGCATATTTTTTGTGCAAAATTACTCTAAAATGCTTAAATTTGCAAGCGATTGATTTCTATATTGCGATGGACAATCTTGATAAAAAGTATTATAAGATTTCAGAGGTTGCCGAACTTCTGTCTATCCCGGCATCGACTCTCCGCTTTTGGGAGAGCCGTTTCACTGTGATCAAGCCTTATCGCAACAGTCACGGAACGCGTTTCTACACCCCTGCCGATATCGACAAGATTGCCCAGATTCACTATCTCGTAAAGGAACGCGGTCTCAAACTTGAAGCCGCGCAGGAGCAGCTGCGAGTTAACCCCGCCGGTATTGACCAGCGGTTTCAGACTTTGAGCCGGCTGAAAGACATTCGCCGCCGTGTGCAGCAGATGCTCGATGCATTGCATTATTTGCGATAATTCTGTTCTTTTTTTCTTATTGTCAGCAAAAA
>ENA-ORCP01001678-ORCP01001678.1-human-gut-metagenome-genome-assembly--contig:-NODE-1678-length-18764-cov-3.885000_pt1 | contig 18764 bp, 9 predicted proteins | sample MGYA00242990_ERZ507991 | MGnify/ENA primary metagenome ERZ507991 (study PRJEB26167, sample SAMN06115496) | human gut metagenome | host: Homo sapiens | place: China:Henan | collected 2015-05-07 | study... | reverse complement strand
GGAAGAGCCATACTAAACGATACGATGTGTACACCATTTCCGGTGAAACTATTCCGGGAAAGGACAATGCGACTACTAACCTGAGCGAATCGCGCAACCACAACCATAGCTTGACAAAACAGCTCTATGCCAATTACAAACTGGATATCAAGAAACATTCCATCGGAGTGATGGCCGGTTATGAAGACTATGCATACAAGTGGGAGAATCTGGGTGCTTCACGTACCAATTATACTTTGAATAACTATCCTTACTTGGATTTAGGTCCTAAAGATTATCAGTTTAATAGTGGCAGTGCCGGACACAATGCTTACCGCTCTGTGTTTGGACGTATCATGTATTCATGGGCAAATCGCTACATGCTGCAAGCCAATGTCCGTTCCGACGGTTCTTCACGCTTTGCAAAAGGTCATCGTTGGGGAACGTTCCCGTCGGTAAGTGCCGGATGGATTGTTTCTGAGGAATCTTGGTTCAACAAAAAAGTTGTAGACTACTTGAAGCTGCGTGGCTCTATCGGTCAATTGGGAAATGAGCGTATCGGTTCTGAATTCCCTTATCAAGCTAAGTTGGCTTTCGGAACAGGTTATCTTCCCAACACCTCTACGGGTGTGTCCGATGTTGTTCAAACAGCCTATCAGTCTGAATATGCTTTCGATGATTTGACATGGGAAACCACCACCACTTATGGAGTTGGCGTGGATTTCGGATTATTGGATAGCCGCTTGCGTGGTTCTTTCGATTACTATTACAAGAAAACCACCGATATGCTGATGCAAGTAGGATTCCCTTCTTATTTCGGATACAATGCACCGCAGAACAATGCTGCTGATATGCACACCAGAGGCTGGGACTTTGAATTGTCGTGGAGCGACCATATTGATGATTTCAAGTATGGAGTAAGCTTCAACCTGTCCGACTATCGTTCTAAGATGGGATATATGGCCGACAGACAGAATATCGGTTCCGGTAAGATAACCGAGGAAGGTTCTTATTACAATGAATGGTACGGTTATAAGAGCTTAGGCATTATCCTGAATGCAGATGCTATGTATGATGCCGATGGAAAGAAGATAGCTGTGCTCACTAACAATGACAAAGAGGGTAACATCCGTTATCAAGACATTGATGGCGATAACAAGATAACCGCTTCCAGCGACCGGGTGAGACTGGGTAATTCATTACCCGAACTGCAATACGGTGGTTCTATATGGGCCGAATGGAAAGGCATTGACTTCAATCTGGCATTTCAAGGCATCGGGCATATACTTTCTTATTGGTCATGGCCCGTCACTCCCTTTAAATATCAGGCATACGCTTGTCCGCTTAATTTAATTGAGAGCCATTGGAGCCCTAATGCTACCGATGCAGAGAATGCCAAGGCTAAATATCCGAAACTGACAACGAATGATACAAATATTTACGCAACCAGTGATTTCTACTTATTTAATGGGGCTTACATGCGTATAAAGAATATAACCCTTGGTTATACTTTCCCCAAGCAGCTGACTCAGAAGTTTAATGTAAGCAAACTGAGAGCTTACTTTAGCGTTAATGATTTGCCGGCATTCTCTAACCATCCTAAAGGGTATGATCCTGAGTGGACCAGCTATGGCAACGATTTAATAACCTCTTCATTTATATTCGGCTTGAATGTTTCATTTTAATATCTAAGAAATCATGAAAAAATTGCATAAAAAGATATTGGTCATGACAATGGCCGTTGGCCTGACAGCTTGCGCTGATTTAGATTTGAATCCTTTGTCTGAAGGGTCAAGTGAAAACTGGTACCACGATGCCACGGAAATAGAAATGGCCTTGAATGATTTGTGGCGACCGGACTTTTTCCCTATCGATGGTATTGATTGGGACGATGACGTTCTGAACCGTGGTGCGTCAAATGAAATCACTATTGGAACAGTTACTTCGCAATGGAAAACCTCTGTCAGCAGATGGAACGTGCTCTACAAAGCAATTGCGCGTGCAAACAAAATCGTCAATGCACTGGATAAAGGCAGTGCATCGGGGCTGAGAGAAGCCAAAGTGAACCAATACAAAGGCGAAGCCTATTTTATGCTGGGCTTTGCTTACGGTGAGCTGACTGCATATTATGGTGACTGCATTCTCAATAACAACATGAGCCTGAACGAAGCATACCATGCTGCCCGTTCTCCTAAGGAAAAGGTGCTTGAATATGCTTATGAATGTTTCGATAAGGCCATCGAATACTTGCCGGCCACGATAACCGGACAGCTCAGACCGACTAAAGGTGCTGCACTTGGCTTTAAGGCGCGTTTTGCCCTGTTCCATCAAGACTGGCAGACTGCTGCAGATGCTGCTAAGCAATGTATGGACTTGAATGTGTACGAGTTGCACGACAATTATCTCGATTTGTTTAAGGCAGACAAGTCGAAAGAACTGATGTTCTATTTCAAGGGAAACCTGGCTCTTAAGAAAGGATTCGGTCTTTTTACCGACATCCGAAATACAATCATACGTAAGGTCAGTGGAACTGCCGGAAAAAGCCCTTCTTTGGAATTGCTATGCGCTTATACCTGCATAGACGGATTGCCTATCGACGAATCGCCGCTCTATAATCCTAAAGACCCGTTTGCCAACCGTGATCCCCGATTGGCAATGACCATTCAGCCGTATAAGACGAAGTATTCGGAAGATTATGCTGAATATGAGGCCTCGAAGAAAGATGGCACATTCCCCGAGAAATATCCGGACTACGTTATGCTGGGATATGAATACAACCCCAGCCCTTACGCCAATAAAGTCTACGAGGTGGCTACTGGCAAAATGGTTCTGAGCAGCGATTCGAAAGCCTCTAACCAGCATGCCGCATACAATGGTTTGGTAATCCGCAAATTTGTGAAAGAGGAGTGGAAAGACTATAACAAGTATGGCGGCGTCTCAGACAATTGCCATCCCTACCTGCGTTATGCCGAAGTTCTTATGACTTACTTGGAGGCTAAGAATGAGATGGGGACGTGTACGCAAGAAGATTTGGACAAGACTATCAATTTGATCCGGGAGCGTGCTTATCGAAATACAGGTATTGACTACCCCAGAGTCAAGGTCGCTTCGCAAGCAGCACTCCGCCGTATCATACGGATGGACCGTCGTGCGGAGTTTACATTCGAAAGTGTTCGGTATCGCGATTTGCTGCGTTGGAGAGTAGCCGAGAAGTCGCATAACAAATCCATGTATTACTTGGATCGTGCATGGTCCGGCTCGACCAATTGGAACGGACTGACAGGCAGCGAGTCGAATACGCAATTGTCTGACGAATTTATGAAGCTTTTGAAAAACTGGGACGAGGGCAACTATCCGATAGGAGGCATCCCTGATATTGACGAAGACGGACTTCCCGATTTGTCTCCGATGGAAGAGGCCGGCTATATCGTGACTTTCTATAAGATGTCGTTCGACCCCCAAAAGAACTATTTGTGGCCCATACCGGCTGACGACCTCTTGGTCAACGACCAATTGGAGCAGAACCCCGGTTACTAATATGCCGACATCGACTCTGCCTTTCCTGTGGAATCTGCAATCTGTGTAGCACTGATTAAAGACGGAAGGTAGAACCAAGCTGTAGAGGGTGTCAGAAGAAACTCCCTTGATACTTTCCTTTAGGCGCGAATTGCGCGGAACCTCGGATTTAATTATAGAATCCGTATTGTTCCGCGTAATACGCGCCTAAATATTATCACATCACGAAAGCGCCCGCATGCTTTTAAATCTGTCCCTTTCGGTGTCCTGACTTATGAGGAGATGTCCGGGCCGATAGTTGGCGTTATGCACAAGATGGCGTGTTTCTTGGTAATCTTGTGTTTGAAGGATTAGTAATCTTACATCTGAAACATCGTGATGTATGGATGGGGATAATGTCTTTCTCATGCCCTGCTTTTATATAAGCGTGAGTTCGGGATAAAAAAGTTCCTTTAAAAGTTTTTTCTTATCCCGAACTCACGTATCAATATAGTATCGGTGGCGATGATCTTAGAAGCACTTGTCTCATAATTGGTATCGTATGGTTGCATTCTTATTCGTTGGCATATCGCGATTCTATTTGCTAACTTGAATTTTATGAGTTTCAAAACAGAGGGGGAAGTTCTTTTCCAAAAACCTCAACTTCGTCTGCTATCACTTTCTTCCACTCCTTCCAGCCCGCTATAACCGCTTATCGGGTATCAGTGTGGCAGACTCCGGTTACGGCTCGGAAGAAAATTACCGGTTCATGCAGGAAAACGGGATAAAGACCTTTGTCAAGTACAATTACTTCCATAAAGAACAGCGTCCCCGTTATACTCCCAACCCGTTCCATGCCGAAAGTCTCCATTACAATGCGGGGGAGGATTCTTACGTTTGTCCAATGGGGCAACATATGAACCGTATAGGAACCAGACGTGACAAAACAGCGAGCGGATACATCACCGAAAGTGCCCGGTATAAAGCACAAAGATGCGAAGGCTGTCCTTTGCATGGAAGTTGTTTTAAAGTACTGGGAAACCGTATTATAGAAGTCAACCACCGGTTAAACCAATACAAACGGCAGGCACGGGAAAGGCTAGTCTCAGAAGAAGGAGTCAGGCATAGGGAAAGGCGGTGTATAGAACCGGAAGCTGTTTTCGGACAAATGAAATACAACATGGCATACAGGAGGTTCCGGCATGTGGGAGAAGACAAGGTGACAATGGACGTTGCCTTCTTTACCATAGCTTTTAATATCAAAAAGATGTGTGCAAAACTGAGAAAAGCAGGAAAGGAGCTCATTACATTTGCTAAATCTATATTTATTGGGCTATTTATAACCCGATACAACGGGAATATAGTAACTTGTTACCAAATGAATGAGAAAAAAGCGGCATAGCCAAAAGAAAAGATAACAGGACTATAAATTATAGAAAAAGGTTGTGCCAGAGTTTTGACACAACCTCTTCCTTTTTGAGAGAATCTTATCCTGAATCTAATACCTACTTATTAAAACCATCTCGGGTCTCCCGCTACTCCGGTTCCTGCAAATCCAGCACCTTGTTTGATGTGGAAATCGCCATTGGCAGGATCCACAAACAAGCCATAGATATCCAGGTTTACAACCGTAATATCATCCAGCGGACGAGAATCTTCTATTAAATCATTGGTCTTGTAAGAGCCACCATAGGAAATAGTAACATTGCTATAATTACCATTCGTAGAGTGTAGCTTCTGACCACCATTAGGACCGGCAAAAATACAGTTTTCAATAGTCACAGTCGGTTTGGAGTTGTTGTCAAGTAACCAAAGGTGAGTCATCTTCTCTGCTATATTTACCAAAGTCACATTCTTGAATTTGATATCAGTCTTCACACGTATATCGGCAATACGGGTATTGAATTCAGTCAATGTACTATTCGTAACATTGATAGCAGGAATTGTACAGCCTGAACCTACGTTGAGGAAACTCCAGCCACCAGTGTTCGATACCCAACAGTTATTGAAGTTGACACTATTACCTTCTGCACCACTATGAAGACGAACAGCTGAATTTACCTTTTTCACTTCACAGCCTTCAAAAGTAATATCGTGGAACTTCTGCGCACCTACCTGGAACATAAATCCACCATCGGAGTTCATGCTGAGGTATTCGAAGTTAACATCTTTCACTTCGCTTTCGATGGCAAAATAAACTTTGTTCAATTGGGACAGCTTACCATTAGAGTTCTCTGAACCAACAAAACTAACATACTCCATTCCGGTCGGAATCGTAATTGTACCTTCCAAATTCCATTCCAAACCAGCTGCAAAATTAATCGTAGCCTTCTTGTAACCTTTTCCTGCATACTCTACAAGGAACTCATTGATATTTTCCACTGCAATATGACCAGGAATATTAAGAACAACGCTACCTATAAAACCAGAAGTTTTCACATCCATCGTTCCACGCAACACTTCATTATAGAATATCTGTACAATATAAGGAACTCCCATATCAAGATTTTCAAAAGTAGCAGTTGCATTCTGTATTTCAGTTGCAGTCAGTACATGATTATCAATTACCGTACTATCTGCATCCATCAGCACAAGATTAGTTACTCGCTCTGTCTGCTCCCAAAGCATAGTCAGACTATTAACAGTTGGTCTGCACCCTCTGAATATCTGTTCGGCCGGAGTGGTAAACGTAAATGAACTTGATTTTGATTTTAATGATGCATCTGCATTCTCAGCATGCATACGTACCCAGTAATTAGTAGTACCGTCAAATCCCTCAAACCAAGTACGGTATTCCACCTTCATGGCCGTATTTGAATCAGCAAATGGAGTCAGGGTATCTGCCAGAATAACAACTGTTCTATCTACATTTGTGAAGTCGGCATCTTTACTGAATTCAAATACATAGTTGGCTGCGTCAACCACTCTGGTGTGTTTAATCTGGATGGAAGTAGGCTTCAACGTACTTGCCTCGAAAATCAAAGGCTTAAACAAACGGTTCTCACCGGTAGCCACTTCCCAATCGTTTACATCACGGTCGCAAGAAGAAAATAGTGCAGCTGCCATGACAAGGGATGCGAATATGATTTTAAGTTTCATAATCTTCATTTTTTAATTCTGTTGTCCGTTTATTAATAACCATAGGAATTTACCAAAAAGCCCTTGGACTGATAAATATCCGTATCATAGATAGCATAAGGATGACGATAGTTACATGTTCCGTTGCCAATAGGATATTGTTTCAACATATCACCAATCTCACCACCATTCTTCAGTTTTCCAAGTAATGCACTATAGTCGTAAGATGCATTGATACCGGTGGCCATTACCAGAATTTTGGCAAGTTCGTCACGATAAGTAGTACCTGACCCGGTTTCAGGTTTCGCATAAGTTTTCGGGAACCAGTCTATCTTTTCATAACCTGCAGGAGCCGTCCCCAGTTCCTGATAATAATTGGGTGATGAATAATCCACATACAGCTTATCATCTGTCCGCATCTTATAGTACAATACAGTCGGGAAATCCGAAGGCTGATAAGTCTTATCAAAGATGGTCACCGGATGTTGGTTATCAAGCATCAGGCAAAGACTCTCTTTCATAGCTTCAATCTTATTATCCAGCAGTCCCCAACGAATCAGGTCCATTTTACGTACACCTTCACCACCAAATTCCCAAGCACGTTCATTCACAATAGCATTGAAGAAGTCAGAATCATACTTCGCAATTTCAGAAGAACCGGAACCAAATGCACGTTCACGTACTTTTTCCAGAGCCTGACGGGCAGTCATACCTGCCGTTGTATTCTGATGATCCGGTCCGTAAAGCTCATTCATAGCCTCAGCAAACATCAGATAAATATCCGAATAACGCATTACAATCCAGTTGATACCGGTAGCCACACGACCGGCAGCAGCCAAGTGGAGCGCACGATAGGTTTCGCTGGTCCAGTACATACGCCATTTAGCATAGTGCACATTCGTAGCATTCAGACTGAGATCCTCATAATTCTCTTTACGCCAGCGACCGAAAGTCAACGTTACGTCACGGCGTTTATCCGTCTTGCCGAAAGAATAGAAGTAATAAATTGTAGAAGTAACATAGCTACTACCCATACCTTGCTGTCCGTACATAGAACCTTGTTGAACTTCCCAACCCATCAGAGTACCCACGTCACCGGTATTACCTACACCTAAACCAACCTCATAAAGATTTTCATTATAAGGATTCTGATCCAGATGATTTACTGTTTTCCAGATATTCTCAAAGTCAGGGTCCAATTGATGCGGATTCTCAGGATCACCCAGGATTTCAGCACATTGTTTAGCTGCTATTTCATAGTACTCTTTGTAGTTCTTCACGCGACCTACATAATATCCGTTCATTTCGGGGATGGTAGGATGTTTCTCCAACTGCATATCCGGGAATTGATTACCATCACGCAGTGACCAGCCACCTGCGAACAAGGCCACACGTGCCAACAGACCTTTAGCAAAACCTTTGCTGATACGTTCCGCTGTAGAAGCTTTACCACTACCTAACCAAGGCAGATATTCGATGGCTTCCTGCAAGTTCTTCACAAGATCGGAGTATACAGTATCACGGTCGATCTTACCGATATATACATTGGAAAGGTCAGAATTGGAAGTTGTTTTCTTATAAGGAATATCTCCATAGATACGCACCAATTCAAAATAAGCCAATGCTCTCAGAGTCAAAGCTTCACCCAGTAACGGCTTGCCGACAGTCGGGTTTGTCTTCAGTAATTCACCTTCACGCATTCCTTCTACGGCAGCGGAAGCAAGTTCTGCAAAACGGAAGATATTATTCCAACGAGTGGTAGAGTTACCGGAATTACCATAATAGTGGTTCTGACCATAGTCGCTGTTTACTTCTTTATAGTTAGTCAGATAAAGATTACAAGTCTCCGTATCACTGATATTCTGCCAGTTCACAGAAATTTTCTGTCCGTAAACATACGTATCGGACATGGTAGCATAAACTCCCATCAGGGCAGCCTCGGCCATAGCCTCGGTATTGAACACATTTGTGTTACTTTGTTTGGAGGGGGTGTCAGTTGCCAGGAAATCATCACATGAAGTAGTGATCAGCATGGCAGCTGCCAAAGTTAATATATATAATTTCTTCATGATCATTAGTTTTTTTAGAGTGTCAGGTTAATACCAAATAAGAATGAATGAGCTTTCGGGTAAGCAGAGTAGTCAACACCCGGAGTCAATGGAGTGCTACGGCGGGTATCTACCTCAGGATCTTGTCCGGAATACTTTGTCCAGCAATGCAGGTTGTAACCAGTGAAGTACACACGTAACTTCTCAACCAGGAATTTCTTAGTCCAAGCCTTCGGTAAAGTATAACCGATTGTAAGATTACTCAGGCGAAGGAATGAACCGTCTTCGATAGCATAGTCCGTCATGACCGTGGAGTTCATCAACGGATGCCAAATCGTAGCATTCTGGTTGATTTCCTGCAAACGTGCCGGATTCGCATATTCACCATACATGATATTGTAGCCGGTTTCAGGATCGATAGTGGTAAAGCGCTTACCCAAAGCCATATCGCTACTCAGATTCTGATACTTTTTGGAACCTGCATACGTAGTATTATCTATTTTATTGGCATTCAGGATATCATTACCATAACTCCAGTTGAACTGTACACCAAAATCGATGCCTTTATAGTCCGCATTGATATTGAAACCACCGGTATGTTTCGGCATGGCATTACCAATCACGGTACGGTCATTCGTAGTGACTTTATCAGAGCCATCATCCGTCAATTTCTTCAGTTTCATGTGTCCGGGACCAAACCAGTTACCGCTAGTTGCGATAATATCACTACAATCGGCTACACCCGGTTTAATGATCCACCGTTTCGTTTCTTCGTTAAAAGTAAAGTCATCGAAAGAATAGAAACCATCTTGTTTGTAACCATAGATCTGACCAATGGATTTACCTACAATGGCACGATAATCATCCGAACCAATACTTACTCCCCAACCGGAAGTAGCAATCATAGAGTCGGAACCATCCAGTTTGTCAACAGTATTGCGGTTGAAAGATATATTGAAACCCAATGACAAGTTGAAGTCCTTAGTTTCAACGGCATACCAGTTAGCAGTCAACTCCACACCTTTGTTAGTAGTCTGTCCCAAGTTGCGGTATTGAGTACCGTAACCGGAATGAGTCGGGATATCCACAGCCAGAATCAAGTCCTTAGTTACATCTTTATAAGCATCGATTACCACATTCACTTTATCATTAAAGAAACCCAGGTCCAAACCGATGTTGGCAGAAGTCTTGGTTTCCCAAGTCAGGTTCTCGTTACGGAGTGTATTGGTTGGTTTCAAACCACTTTGCACTTTCTCACCGATATAGTAGAGTCTGTTTGCAGAGCTTTCGAAACTGTATTGCTGACGCCAGTAAGAACCTACACGTGCATTACCTACCTGTCCGTAACTTAAACGAAGCTTAGCATTGGAAAGCCAACTTTTAGTAGCTTCCATAAAAGGCTCCTCAGACAGACGCCATGCCAAAGCACCGGCGGGGAAGAAACCCCATTGTTTGCCCGGAGCAAATACGTTTGTACCATCTTCACGAGCTGTGAAAGTCAGATAGTAACGGTCTTTCAACGTATAGTTCAGACGACCGAAGAAAGAAGAGGTACGTGACGGCTCACCTATATCATTATAAGTAGGCAATGGTTCACCATAATTCCACATAGCCAATACTTGTTCTGCTGTAAAGTCTTTCGGGAAGAATTTGGATTGCAGGGTCATCTTGTCAGATTTACCGGAGAAGATTTCCTGTCCCACCATAATATTGAAACGGTGATCTTTTGCAACCGTAAAGTCATACGTCAGATGATTCTGTATCGTGAAACGGTAACCATCAGTATATTCACGTTTGGCAACGGGCTGTCCACCATTAGCATTAGATTCACCGGTCTTCTTCAACCAGATATTATCCGTATGTGCTTTCTCGTAAGAGTAACTACCCTGAACGCGATAATCCAAACCTTTGATGATATGGAATGTCAAACCGACATTATAAGAATTAACAAATGAGTACTGTTTCTTAAACTCATTGGTAATGTTGTAAATCGGGTCATTCAACATACTGGCAGATTCTGCCCAGTCAAGTTCCTCGCTGGTACCCACCAGATTCTCCATAGACAAAGTAGTTATACTCTTTATCGGAGCATACTTGACACCATCACGGAGCTTACGGCCACCGGAAACATCGGGACCATCAATTACCGTATTCGTGGTACGGGCTGTAACGTCCAGATCAATGACTTTACCAAAAGATTTATTCAGCTTAATGTTGAAGTTATCACGTACATAGTTAGAGTTCAACATGATGTAATCTTCATCATCACGTGTATAACTGATATTGTAGCGCATGGTTTCCGTACCCCCCGAAAGCGATACATTGAAATTCTTCTGTACGCCGGTATTGCCGTAAAGCTGATCCTGCCAGTCGATACCTTCACGGTATTTGTAAAGGTCTATATCATCCCACATACCATACATGCTATAGAAGCCTGCACTGGATACATTCGGGCTCGAATCGATTTCCTTCTGATAATATACATACTCATAAGGAGAAAGGACATCCGTCAGATTATAGGTCTTCTTTATACCAACATAAGAGTTCACATCTACCACCGTCTTACCGGCTTTACCACTCTTAGTAGTCACCAGAACCACACCATTAGCACCCTTGGCACCATAGATTGCCGTAGAAGAAGCATCTTTCAATACACTGATATCCTGAATATCACCGGGAGGAATATCATTGATATTACTCACCTGAAAACCGTCAACAATATATAACGGTGAATTGTCCTGGGTAATAGAACCACCACCACGTACTGTAATCTGGATTGTTGCATCGGGCGATCCATCAGTAGCCACGACATTCACACCTGCCAGTTTTCCTGTAATAGCCGCAGCCGCAGAAGTTATCGGAATATCCTTCAAAACCTTCTCACTCACTGAAGAAATCGCACCGGTCAAATCTCCGCGGCGTGAGGTTCCGTACCCTACCACTACCACTTCGTCCAAAGTCTGATTGTCTTCTTCCAACACAACTTTCAGATGTTTGCCCGGTTTCACAGTCGCAACAACTGATTTCATTCCTACAAAACTAATTTCCAACTTTGTTGCATCTTCGGGAACAGACAAAGTGAAATTTCCATCCAAGTCGGTAATTGTACCGACGGAGGACTTTTTCAACACCTTCACACTAGCACCAATAATAGCATCGCCGTTGGTATCCACCACTGTTCCTTTCACAGATACCTTCTGTGCATATACTGTTGTCGCCGTTATAAAGCACAAGAGCAAGCAACATATATACGCGAAGCATCTTCGCAAAAATAAATGTCTTTGTACATCCATAGTATTATCTTGATTAATTTGTTTCATTTTTGATGTTACAAAAGTCACACTTTTACAGCTGTTTTCCACTCATTATTTATGCAAAAGCGTGGACTTTTTATATAGAATGCCTTATTTTACTGTAATAATTATCACTTCTCCTTCGCGTGTATCCACATCATACAAATAAGTATCACGTAATGCCACTCCTTTTAAAGGCGCTTTCTCACTAATCATCGGACGTGAGATTTGCTGTACTTTAAATAATGCGTTCGGATTCGCTTCTTCTTCCTTCTTCTGTTTCAACGATGCTCCTTCAGCAGCCAATTTCCAGTAAGAGCGCAGACGCAGATTGCCTCCAATTTCCGAACGTAACACAGCTTTTACCAGCTTACCGTCCTTCCAGGTCAATTCATCAATCAAAAAACCTCCTCGGGCACGCAACCCTTTCACTGTCCCGCTCTTCCATTCCGAAGGCAACGAAGGCAACAGATGAATCGCACCGTCATGACTTTGCACCAACATTTCGGCAATACCAGCCGTGCAACCAAAGTTCCCATCTATTTGGAAAGGTGGATGCGCGTCGAACAAATTAGGATACGTTCCGCCTCCCTGTCCTTTCTGTATTTCAGGACTGACATAAGTCAACTGATTCTTTATCAACTGATAAGCATGATCCCCGTCAAGCATACGAGACCAAAAACAAACTTTCCATCCCATTGACCAACCGGTAGAAGGATCCCCCCGTTGTATCAATGTATTTTTTGCAGCTTCAAAGAGTACCGGAGAGCGATAAGGAGAAATCTGATAACCGGGATATAGCCCCCAAAGATGAGAGATGTGCCGGTGACGATCATTAGGATGATCCCAGTCTTCAAACCATTCCTGCAATTGTCCGTACTGCCCTACCTGCATCGGAGGCAACTGCCGGCGCATATTCTTCAATGTATCACAAAAATCGGTATCTGCGTTCAGCACTTTGGCAGCTTCGCATGTATTTGAAAATAAATCAAAAACCAACTGATTATCCATCGTAATTCCTGCAAAAAGATTACTTTTTTTCTTTATCCAGCGCGGAGAATTTTCGGGTGAATTGGAAGGAGTAACAACCAAATAACCTGTATTCGGGTCGCGTACCAAAAAGTCGACAAAGAACTCCGAAGCGCTTTTCATCATCGGATATGCTTCCTCCAAATATTTCTTATCACCGGAAAACAAATAACGGTCCCATAAATGCTGGCAAAGCCATGCGTTAGCCACAGGCCACGTTCCACAATAAGGACGGTCCACCGCACCCGTCATACGCCACAAATCCGTATTATGATGCAATACCCAGCCACGACAACCATACATCCGGCTCGCAGCTTCACGCCCATTCTCGCTTAATTCACGTACCATCTGGATGAATGGTTTATGAAGTTCGGCCAAGTTGGTGATTTCCGCCGGCCAGTAATTCATTTCAGCATTAATATTCGTTGTATAATTGCAGCTCCAGGGAGGTCCCGGGTTATGATTCCATTTGCCCTGCAAGTTGGCGGGCTGGCATCCGGGCTGTGAAGATGCAATTAATAAGTAACGTCCATACTGGAAATACAACGCTATCAATGCCGGATCATAGGATGAAGAAAACTCCTTGATACGTACATCCATCGGTTTATTAACCTGGGAAGTTTCACCCAAATCCAAAGTCACACGGTTGAATTGCTCCTGATAAGCAGCTATATGGGCAGCTTTCGCCTTATCATACTCCTTCTCCGCATTTTTCAGATAGGTTTTATTCCGCTGATACGGATCACCCGATATATCTTTATAATTGACGAAGTTTGTTGCCATCGAGATGTACAATGTAAGTTCGCTGGCGCCCTGAACACTAAGCAGCGTATCATTAGCCATTGTCACTTCTCCGCCTTTGTTTTTCACATCCAAGTCAGCGCAATAGTGCACCTTTCCCGGAAAATAACGACTGCCATGCGTAATACCTTCCAAACGCAACCCCTTCTTTCCATAGATACTACGCTTCGGATCTCTCATCGGTGTATTAAAAAACAGTTCGCAATTGATTGCTCCCGGTTTAGATGATTTGATATGCCTGATAACCAGCTGATCGGTAAATGATGCAAATGTTTCTTCAGTAAATTCCACTCCGTCTACTTTGTAGCGGGTCACAGTCATTGCATTGCTTATATCCAGGTCACGGTAGTAATTACTTACCTTTTTGTGGTCTTGATAACGGATATTCAGACGACCTACCGTCTGATAAGGCATTTCATTCCCCACTTGTGAAAGAATCTTCGTTGCCGCCATGTTCTGCGCTTCTTCGTATTTTCCTTCAAAAATCAACCGCCGCATTTCCGGCAAAGCCGCTTTCGCTTCTTCATTATAGTTTTGGTAGGGAGAGCCTGCCGACACTGTTTCTTCGTTCAACTGTATTTGTTCCAGTTGGGGATCACCGAACACCATTGCTGCAATCCGTCCATTACCAATCGGAAGCGCTTCTTCCCAATAAGAAGCGGGTTTATCATACCATATTTTATACCTGTTTTGCCCTTCCACACTCCCCAACAGAGAAGAAAAAGCCAATATACAACTGAATACTTTGCTTATCGTTTTCATATTTTAAAGTTTTTAATTGTCATCATTCCTGCGAAGGTTCACTCAAAGACCCGTACTCGCTGACAGCCTTCACCTGATACGTCTTTCCTGTCTCAATATTACAAGACGTTTCTTTGGTTATTTGTACTGTTTCATCATTTGCAATCACCAAATAACAAATCGCATATTTCGAAGCATCCCAACTTAATACTCCGTTTTCTCTTTTCAGATTTTCCGGTGCGGAAACTTGTTCCATATATTTCTTCGGGTCCCAATTATCGCCCTCGCGAACAACGTTTTCGTATGTATACCGCGCCGCCTCACCTGCCGAAAGAACAGCCTGACAAATGCCTGTCACCGGATTCTCTTGTTCATCCTGGTAAGTATATTGCGTTTTACGCTGGCTTAAATCGACTGTATTCCCTTCTTTATCTTTACTGTTATATTCAGCAAACATTTGAGGAATAGCTCCCATATCCGTCCATCCTTCCGGAGCTATTTTTATATTAAAGATGGTATTGAGATATACAGCTATCGGAGAATTATGCCAGGGACGTCCCAACTTGACTCTTTCTGTATCAGCCAATTCATTTCCATCCACTACGCAATTATTCATCACATATCCCCAGCGTGTTCCTACTTTATGAGAAGGAGCAACAATAATTGCGCCATCCCTCATATTATAAAAGGTGCAATGTTCGAGGAAGCAATTCCCGTTTCCATAGAAGTAATCAACGGCTCCTTCAATCCAGCAATTCTGTGCATACAGTCTGCCGTTATCCGATTTAGGTCCGGTCTGCCAGGTATCTTGGTACGAGAGGAATTTGCAATTATTGAATGAGTTGCGGTCATTCTGGGTATACATTGCCAATGCCATAGGACCTTTCTGCAATTCTTTGCCATATCCGTTTACAAAAGATATATTCTCTGCGTAAAAATCCGTAGCTTTCACTGATACCATAGCGGCTTCCGTTTTTCCTAAGTTCTTATAAGAGTACTTCCACACATCCGGATCAGTCGCACTGGCTTCGGTTGAGCTGTTAATCCGTAACTTGACAATTGTCTTATCCACATCCTGTCCGATGAGATGAATATACGGTTTGTCTTCAGGAATGATAATTTGTTCTTCATACGTTCCGTTCATCACGAAAATGAGCCAGGGTTCCGTTCTTTTCGAGGGGACATTATCTACTGCTTTCTGTATACTGGTATAATTTCCCTTTCCGTCAGGACTGACCACCGCATCAAATATGCGTGCTTCCGGTTGAGGACGTTCTCTGATTGTAAACTGAATACTGACACCTTCGAATACATTTCCCTGAAAGTCTATGACTGCACCTTTGGGGAGGCTGAACTGACAGGCCTGATTATAGTCCAAAGCAGTATAAGCGTAAGACGCTGTTTTACCTTTGAAAGTCAACTCCACTTCCTCGCCATTAAAATTCGCTTTCCCTTCTCCCGCTTTCACATACTCGTTAAAAGTAAGCAGAATCGTATTGTTTTCTTCTGCCGTTTCACCATTTGCAGGAGTAACAGACACCAAAGAAGGGGCTTCATGGTCGGGAACAAAAAAGTTATTGCTACTTTCCTTGCAACTTGTTGCCAGCAAAGCTGATAACAACAATAGTCCTTGGGACATCTTCGAGAATAAATGTGCTTTCATAAATTATTTGTTATATTCTTAATGATAGATTCTTATTCCATTATTATTTGGTCGTCCTGCCTTGAGCAGTTACTATTTCACGTTACAAAAGTATACGGAACAACATGAATACTTTCTCACTATTTGTTTGTTTGCGTGGACTTTTTTAATATCATTCAAAAGTTGCGGACTTTTTGTGCAATCTGGTGCACTATCTATGCAACCAGTTGTCTATCAAATTCTATCCGCTTACATTTGTATCAGTATCACTATCATCACACTTTATAAAAAATCAGGTAAGATATGAAAAACAACAAGGTAAAATTCATTTTCGTGGCACTACTGTTTGCCACACAAGTAGAAGCGTTCTCCTCCTGTTCCACATCTTCAGTCAATGAAGATAATAAAGAACAGGAGACTCCACCGGATTCTCCCTCCGTATCTCCACCAGTGGAAGAAACAGCATATGCCTTTCCCGGAGCTGAAGGAGGAGGAATGAACACTACAGGAGGAAGAGGCGGAAAGGTATATATTGTCAGATCCCTGGAAGACTCCAAAGCACCGGGTACCCTCCGGTATGCCATCGAACAAAAGGAGCCTCGTATAATTGTCTTCTGTATATCCGGCACCATTTATCTAAAATCGACACTGGACATTCGGAACGGTGATGTCACGATAGCCGGACAGACAGCTCCCGGAGACGGTATCTGCCTGGCTCACTTTCCAGTAAATGTATCGGCCGATAATGTAATTCTACGATACCTGCGTTTCCGGATGGGAGATACGGATTTGCTGGGCTCTTCGGCTTCCGACGGTGCAGATGCTCTGGGAGGACGCCAGAAAAACAATATCATGATTGACCATTGTTCCATCAGTTGGAGCACTGACGAATGTGCTTCATTCTATGATAATACTAACTTTACTATGCAATGGTGTATTATTTCAGAAAGTCTCCGCTTATCGGGACATACCAAAGGCCCTCATGGATATGGCGGTATTTGGGGAGGAGTCAACGCTTCTTATCATCATAATCTGATGGCACACCATGACAGTCGCACACCACGTTTCGGTTCCGGAGTAAAATATCAAGGTCAGGAACGTACTGATATGCGTAATAATGTTATTTATAACTGGAGCGGTAACGGATGTTATGGCGGAGCAGCAATGGGTATTAACATTGTGGACAACTACTACAAACCCGGACCCGCTACGGATGCCAAAGTGGCCAACCGTGTGATGGCTATCGACATCAGCTCTTCTGATGGAGATTTTGCACCGATCAAAGGGGTATTGGGACAGTATCATATCAGCCGGAATTACTTCGAGGCAGGAAACCAACTGACAGAAGCAGCAGCCGCAAAAGTGAACAAAGACAACTGGACTGGTATCCGTAACAACACCGGTCACTCTCTTGATGAACTGAAACGGGATACTCCGGTAGAAGTAGATGCGGTAACTACCCACACGGCACAAAAAGCTTACGAACTGGTGTTGAAATATGCGGGTTGCAGTCTCAAACGAGATGATATAGATACTCGTATCGTTGAAGAGACACGCACAGGAACGGCACAATTCATCGGAAAGAACGAACACAACGGATTAGGAGATGAACCCTGTCCGAACGGTCCTTGTGAACATTGCGACAAAGGTATCATCCATTGGAAAAGTCAGAATTATCCTAAGGGCGGACTTATCGATAGTCAGAAAGACCTAAAGCCTTCCGGAGCTGGTAGCGACTGGAGTGCATGGCCAACATTAAAATCATTGCCACAAGTTACCGATTCTGACAATGACGGCATGCCTGACGAATGGGAAACCGCCAATGGATTGAATCCCAACAAATATGATGCTAGCGGAAGAGATCTAAGTACAGCTTATGATAATATAGAAGTTTATATCAATAGTCTTGTAGAGATAATCACAAATGCACAAAATAAGAAATAAGACAATGCGAGAAAAAACAGAATTTTCTATGTTACAAACTGGTCAATTAATAGAAATCCTGATTCAATGAATCATTTGTATACTATATATGAAACAAATTTGCACCTCTAATTCATTTCTATCTCCTATATTTGCAACAGTTACAATTAAAACTAAAAACACAAAAGAAGATGATTACAGGTAGAAAGATTTCCCAGATTGATGTTTTTGCTGGTAGCCCTTGGGAAGTGGCCAGCATGAAAAGCCGCTTGAATGCTGCTTATATTCAGGTTTCAATAAAAGATAATGGTGCAAGAGGAATTCAGATTATGGTTCCATGCGAATACTATACGGCAGCGATGCGCGTTATTAACAATCGTTTTTCATAGGTTTTAGGTATACATATTAATTTGATGTTTCTTATTGTCAGCTAAGGATTTCTTTGAATAGTAGAATGATTACCAATCGTTTACATGCTGACAATAAGCCATGACAATAGGCTGACAATAAAAACTTTCAACTTTTATTGTCAGCCTATTATTTGATAGATCAGGTTCGCTGCAGGATGTTATAGGATTCGTTTCAACCTTCTGCATATTTTTCTGATCCAGCAATTGCTGCAAATTATATTGTCGGATATAGTCTCTTTCTCAAAATTTCGCAGTCTTTCGTATTGTTCCTCCACCATTTTCCATAAACCGTCCAGTCGCGAACTTTGTCCTCTAATTGCCATTA
>ENA-ORCP01001672-ORCP01001672.1-human-gut-metagenome-genome-assembly--contig:-NODE-1672-length-18787-cov-4.390807_pt1 | contig 18787 bp, 16 predicted proteins | sample MGYA00242990_ERZ507991 | MGnify/ENA primary metagenome ERZ507991 (study PRJEB26167, sample SAMN06115496) | human gut metagenome | host: Homo sapiens | place: China:Henan | collected 2015-05-07... | reverse complement strand
ATAATGAAGAACGGATATGGGCGATCACCTCACAAGGAATCAGTTATTATGAATATGAGAAAGATTCCCTGCAAATTCTTCTTTTCCGACTCCACATAGCGGGCAAACCCAATCTTCAGGAAGGTCTTCAAACGATGTTCCCGGCTCAATGCCGTTTTCCGGATCACCCATTTCGGGATCGTAAACGTAGTCACAAACTGTGCAAATGTACTTGTCCATAAAATTATTTTTTAGGTTTTCTTTATAAATAACAATAAATACCGCTCTTTTGTTTCCGGTTTTGATTTGAAAGAGATATATTTGTTTCGTTTTTATTGTAAATGAACTCTTTATGACGATACTAATTCTGATCGGTATGGTGGTACTTGTGGGAGTATTGCTATTGTATGTGTTTGAACTCGGTAGAAGTAGACGTCTGCTGCTTAAAGCAGGAAACGCCAGAAAAGCATTGCGCAGCTCAGAAGAACTGTTTCGTTCCATTATGCAAAATGTTCATGCTTTTATTCTTTTGATAAACAGGGATTTTGTTGTTACCCGGACAAACTATTATGATATCACTAAAGCCCGTAAGCCGGAAGGTAGATTACCCCGTGTAGGAGATTTGCTGCGTTGTAATAACGCATTGTCCGCCGAAGGAGGATGCGGAACGCATGAACTTTGCGGCAGTTGTCCTATCCGGAGAAAGATAGAAGAGACTTATCGTGCAAAAAGTAGTTTTACAGATTTGGAGGCTACACTCGATATACGGGATAGGCGAGGAGAGGTATCTGAATGTGATACGTATGTTTCCGGTGAATATATGGAGATAGATGACAAGGAAGGCATGGTAATTACTGTACATGATATTACACGCTTGAAGAAAGCAGAAGTGGAATTGCATAAAGCCCGTGAAAAAGCGGAGAATGCGGATCGTTCCAAATCTGCTTTTCTTGCTAATATGAGCCATGAGATACGTACGCCACTGAATGCTATCGTCGGCTTTTCCGAATTGCTGGCTTCTGCCGGTACGGAAGAGGAGAAGACACAGTTTTTGGAAATAGTTCATTCTAATAACGAGTTATTGCAGCAATTGATTGCTGATATTCTTGACCTTTCTAAAATAGAAGCAGGTACATTGGAGTTTACGTTCTCTGAGGTGGACGTCAAGCAACTGATGCTTGATATAGAGCAATTGTTCCGTATGAGATTGGAAGATAAAGCTGCTGTTATCCAGATTATCAGAGAAACTCCTGCGGATGAATGTATTATGTATACAGATAGAAACCGCTTGCAACAGGTTATCTCCAATTTTATGACCAACGCAGTGAAGTTTACGGATGAAGGTAGCATTACTTTGGGCTATAAATGTTGTACAGAGGGGCTTTACTTTTACGTAAAAGATACCGGTAGCGGTATTCCGGAAGACAAGGTTAATCATATTTTTGAACGCTTTGTTCGGGTGGAACAGAATAAAAAAGGTACTGGTCTGGGATTGGCTATTTGTGAAATGATTATCCGTAAACTGGGGGGTAAGATTGGTGTGGAATCTGAATATGGTAAGGGATCTACATTCTGGTTTACACTTCCGATCAATGGTCGTCAGATTAAGGAACAGGGCACAGAGATTGATGGCAAGACTAACTTATAAAAAGATTTAATAACATTCGGTATCCCAAATTAATATTGTACTTTTGTGGCTCTTAATTAAAGCTAACAATTTGCATGACTGCAATGAAGGATGATTTTTATCATGGCGGACTTACTGACGACGAAGTAAGAAAAAGCCGCGAGAAGTACGGAGTCAATCTGTTAACGCCTCCCAAGCGTCCCTCCCTATGGAAGTTATATCTTGAAAAGTTTGAAGACCCTGTTGTCAGGGTACTTTTAGTTGCTGCACTATTTTCTTTGATCATCTCGATCGTAGAGAATGAATATGCCGAAACAATCGGTATTATTACCGCCATATTGCTGGCTACCGGAATCGGCTTCTTCTTTGAATATGATGCTAATAAAAAATTTGATTTGCTGAATGCGGTCAATGAGGAAACTTTGGTGAAAGTTATCCGTAATGGTCGCGTACAGGAGATTCCCCGGAAAGATGTGGTAGTAGGAGATATCATCGTTCTGGAAACAGGAGAAGAAATTCCTGCTGACGGTGAACTGCTGGAAGCTATTTCTTTGCAAATCAATGAATCCAATCTGACTGGTGAACCTGTAGTTAGTAAAACGACTGTAGAAGCAGATTTTGATGAAGAAGCTACATATGCTTCCAATCGTGTGCTGCGTGGTACTACGGTTGTAGACGGTCATGGAACAATGCGGGTGCTCAGTGTGGGGGATGATACGGAAATCGGAAAGGTAGCCCGGCAGAGTACGGAACAGAGTACGGAGCCTACTCCGCTGAACATACAGCTTACCAAACTTGCCAATCTGATTGGTAAGATCGGCTTCTCGGTAGCCGGATTGGCATTTGCCATTTTCTTTATTAAAGATGTAATACTGGTATATCCTTTCTCAACTTTCCATACTTTTGCAGACTGGCTTCCGGCATTGAAAGCTACCCTGCAATACTTTATGATGGCAGTAACCCTGATTGTGGTTGCAGTGCCCGAAGGGTTGCCGATGAGTGTGACATTGAGTCTGGCATTGAATATGCGCCGTATGCTTTCTACCAACAATCTGGTTCGGAAAATGCATGCTTGCGAGACGATGGGTGCCATCACTGTGATTTGTACGGATAAGACAGGTACATTGACTCAAAATCTGATGCAAGTTTATGAACCGAGTTTCTATGGTTTGAAAAATGGTGGAGAAGTCGGTGAAGATGATATCAGCAAATTGGTGGTGGAAGGTATCAGTACCAATTCTACAGCTTTTCTGGAAGAGATAGCCGAAGGTGAAAAACCGAAAGGAGTAGGGAATCCGACAGAGGTAGCCTTGCTTTTATGGTTGAACAGCAGGAACAGGGATTATCTGGAATTACGTGAGAATGCTCCGGTTGTGGATCAGTTGACTTTCTCTACCGAACGTAAATTCATGGCGACTTTGGTGAAGTCTCCTTTGATGGGCAAGAAGGTATTGTACGTGAAAGGTGCTCCTGAAATTGTTTTAGGCAAATGTAAGGAGGTTATTCTGGATGGCAAGCGGGTAGATGCGGTAGAGTATCGCTCTACGGTAGAAAAACAATTGCTGGGTTATCAGAACATGGCGATGCGTACCCTTGGTTTTGCTTTCAAGATCGTAGAAGATACGGATACAAGAGATTGTGTGGAATTGGTTGCCGATCATGATTTGTCGTTCCTGGGTGTGGTTGCTATCAGTGATCCTATTCGTCAGGATGTGCCTGCGGCGGTATCGAAATGCCAGTCTGCCGGTATTGATATAAAGATTGTTACGGGGGATACACCGGGTACGGCTACGGAAATAGCACGTCAGATTGGTTTGTGGAAACCGGAAGATACGGAACGTAACCGGATAACAGGAGCTGCCTTTGCAGAACTGACAGATGAAGAAGCGCTTGACCGTGTGATGGATCTGAAAATAATGTCGCGTGCGCGTCCTACAGATAAACAGCGTCTGGTGCAGTTGTTGCAGCAAAAAGGTGCGGTGGTAGCGGTAACAGGAGACGGTACGAATGATGCTCCTGCATTGAACCATGCACAGGTAGGTCTTTCTATGGGTACGGGAACATCAGTGGCCAAGGAAGCCAGTGATATAACCCTGCTTGACGATTCTTTCAATAGTATCGGCACTGCCGTGATGTGGGGGCGTTCGCTGTATAAAAATATTCAACGTTTCATTGTTTTCCAGTTGACTATCAACTTTGTGGCTCTACTCATTGTTTTGCTTGGCTCATTGATAGGTACGGAATTACCGCTTACTGTAACTCAAATGTTATGGGTGAATCTTATTATGGATACTTTTGCTGCTTTGGCTCTGGCTTCTATTCCGCCCAGTGAGAGTGTCATGCAAGAGAAGCCTCGTAGTAGCAGTGACTTTATTATTTCGAAAACTATGCGCTCCTATATTTTAGGTGTAGGGGGGGCTTTCCTGATTATACTTATGGGAATGTTATACTGGTTTAACCATGCCGAGGGCGGCATGACACCGGAACGTCTGACCATATTCTTCACATTCTTCGTGATGCTGCAATTCTGGAACCTTTTCAATGCGCGTGTGTTTGGTACTACAGACTCCGCTTTCAAAGGGATTTCCAAGTCGTATGGTATGGAACTGATAGTACTTGCTATCTTAATAGGACAATTCCTTATTGTACAATTCGGTGGTGCCGTATTCCGTACTGTGCCGCTTGATTTAGTCACTTGGGTGATTATTATTGCTTCTACTTCACTGGTATTATGGGTGGGTGAGGCGATACGTTTCATCCGACGTTTAACTCAGAAATAAAATGAAAGAAAAAGGAATTAAAAACCTTATTATTGATTTTGGCGGTGTGTTGATCGACTTGGACCGTCAGCGTTGTATTGAGAATTTTGCAAAGTTAGGTATGCCCAATGTAGAGGCTATGCTCGATGTTTGTCATCAGCAAGGTTTCTTCTTGCAGCATGAAAAAGGACTGATTACCAGTGCGGAGTTCCGGAATGCGATCCGTGAGCAAATAGGGAAGGTGGTGACCGATGCCCGTATAGATGCTGCCTGGAATAGTTTCTTGGGAGGTATTCCTACCTATAAGTTGGATTTGTTGTTGAAGCTGCGTGAGAAATATGTGGTCTATCTATTGAGCAACACCAATGAAATTCACTGGAAGTGGTCGTGTAAGCATGCTTTCCACTACAAGGCTTTCCGGGTAGAAGATTATTTTGAGAAGATTTTCCTTTCTTATGAAATGAAGATGGTAAAGCCGGACGTTGCTATTTTTGAGAAACTATTGGAAGAAACAGGCATAGATCCCAAAGAAACTTTCTTTATAGATGATTCTTCCGAGAATTGTCGTGTGGCGGAAACATTGGGTATTTCTACCTACACGCCGAAAGCATGTGAAGACTGGAGTCATTTATTTAGTTGAGAGTTGAGAATTGAAAGTTAAAATGCAGTTGCTTCGTAACATACCGGCAGTGCTTCCTCAGCCTTGTGTTGCTACTATAGGCTTTTTTGACGGAGTGCATCGAGGACATCGCTACCTGATTGAACAGGTGCGCGAAGTAGCTGCTGCACATGGTTTTGCTTCGGGAGTGGTGACTTTTCCTGTGCATCCGCGCAAGGTTGTACAGCCGGAGTATCACCCTGAACTACTGACCACTTGTGAAGAAAAGGTTTCCTTGCTCACTGAAACCGGCTTGGATTATTGCATGATGCTTGATTTTACTCCTGACGTTGCCATTCTTTCAGCGAAGGAGTTTATGTTGTTCCTTTACAGTCATTATAATATACGTGCTCTTGTTATAGGGTACGACCATCGCTTTGGTCATAATCGTAGTGAAGGCTTTGATGACTATGTACGCTATGGGCAGGAATTGGGGATAGAAGTTATTCTTGCACGTGCATATATAGATAAGGATGTTGCGGTCAGTTCTTCTGTTATCCGGCAATTGCTGTCAGAAGGTAACGTCTCGGAAGCTGCTGCTTGCCTGGGATATGATTATTTCTTGAATGGCATGGTAGTAAGTGGTTATCGTGTCGGTCGTAAAATAGGTTTTCCTACTGCAAATCTCCGGGTGGATGATCCGGATAAGTTAGTTCCTTCCGATGGGGTATATGTGGTTCGTGTTACTGTGGCAGGTCAGATTTATGGTGGCATGCTCAGTATTGGCTATCGTCCCACAATAGCTAACGGTACTGACCGTAGCATTGAAGTGAATATATTTAATTTCCATTCAGATATTTACGAGCAATATATCTGTATTTCTTTTGTCCGTTATCTCCGTCCTGAGTTGAAGTTTGATTCCATAGATGAACTAATTGCTCAGCTTCATAAAGATAAAGAAATGGCTTCCCGTTATCTTTAATTTCCCCTTTCTCTTTTATATTTCTTGTATGATTATCGAAAAACGTACTTTTTTTATTGTTTTTCGATAAATATTTTCTGTTTTACTTGTTAGTCTCAAAAAATACCTCTTTATTTGCATATCGAAAAACGATAAATTATTATTGAATAACAAAACATATAAAGGTTGACGATTATGAAAAAGGCATTTATGAGTATCTCTTTATTAGTGATTTCCCTCTCCATGTTGATGGCTGTTCTTTGTGGTATAGGAGCTACAGTTTGATGATTTAATAGAGAAAATATATCTTTGTAGACTCTAAAAGACGACAACGATGAAAACGGCAATAAAATTAGTTCTTATTTACTTCGCGATGCAAATTATTGGAGTATTTGTAGTGGGACCATTGGCTAGAGGTTATGCGTATATAGAATACGGTAGCGTAGAAAGAGCTGGTGAGTTGGCTGCAGCTCCTATTTTATTAGCAGGAATAATTCTTATGTCTATTTATTTGTGGAAGCAAGGCTATCTGACCAATGATAAACGGTTATATTCGTTTGTATCTGCAAGCTATTTATTCTGGAGTGCCATAATGGGTATTTCTATGATTTACCTGGTTGACTACCTGATGTCCCATCTTTCATTTCTACCTGATTGGTATGAGAATACCTTTGATATATTGCAATCCGGTTGGCTGGGTATTGCTTGTCTGGCCGTGTTGGGGCCTATTTTGGAGGAGTTACTGTTTCGGGGAGCAATCACTAAAGTTCTGCTGAAGAAATATAATCCGTTAACGGCTATTTTAGTGTCCGGACTGATATTCGGTATCTTTCATGTGAATCCGGCACAAGTTGTAGGAGCTACACTGATTGGTTTTATTCTTGCATGGATCTATTACAGAACACGTAGTCTGATACCTTGTATCCTGATTCATATCATGAACAATAGCCTTTCTGTCTATCTTTCTCTCAAATTCCCGGATGTGGATTCTTGTAGTGAATTGATTGGAGAAAACGCTTATTTGATAGGATTGATAGTTGCTGTCGTTTTATTATTATTGTCATGGAGAATGATGAATACTTATAAATTATCTAATACAACTACTGAAATATGAAAAGGAGATTGAATATTCTTTGCGTGATCGTATTGCTCGTGCTGGGTTATTCGGTTTTGGAGACTACTTATTATGTCGGTTTGGGAATTAAAACCGGGATCGAGAAAGGTATTGACTCCAAGATTGATGCAAAAGCTAAAGAAGAGATTAGCAATGTACAAGTTGTGCAACTGGTACCAAAAGATTTGGGCGGTGATATTTTAATTGATTCTGTTTACAATGAAAAAACAGGTGAGTACGTACCTGCTGCTTACGGGCAAATGATTGTTAGTGTGAATACACAACCCAGTGTCTTGTCCAGAATTATTTCTCTCTTGATTCTTATTGCGAACTACGTTGCGATTATTTGGGCTGTAGTGCTTTTCATTCGCCTTATTGTGTCAATCAATAAATCAGATATCTTCAATTGGAAAAATGTCCGTCGACTCAGGCGTTTAGGAGTGCTGCTTATTATCGGTTTTGTATGCACCTTCCTTCTTGCGTTTCTGAGTTTCCATAACGTGGAAAAAGTCTTTTCAGTGACAGGTTATTCATTGAGTATGGCGGATATGGTGCATATTACTTCGCTGGTATTGGGGATTTCAGCCTTGATTGTGGCAGAAGTGTTCGCTATTGGACTGAAGATGAAAGAAGAACAAGAGTTAACGATATAATAAAGATTACAATAATGAAAAAGATTAGAATATTGGCAGTCTTAGTAATTATAGTTTTTATTGGTGATATGGTGTCAGATGGTACATCTGCCTTTATGGATGGCTGGAATGAGGCAAGAGATAGTACAGAATATAGATTCTCAGATGTTGATATATCAGTAAAACCGGATAAGACTTTAGTCGTAGATTCTTTATTTAATACTACTATACAACAGAAGGTTCCATATCGGATAACATCATTGGAAACTAAGATAGATAGCACTTTCTGGAGAGTAACATTTAAGGTATTGATCTTTCCTTTTGCTCTTTTCGGCCTTTATGGATTTTATTGCATGATGCGGGTAGTGATATCTGTGAGTCGTGGTAAAGTGTTCACACGTGAGAATGCAAACCGTATGCGCATTTTTGTCTATGCATTGATTCTTGTAGGTCTTTGTATGGAAGTAGAGCATTATATTCAGTATCGGGATGCGGTTTCTCAAATCCAATTGAGTGGTTATGTGACGGCTCCATATACACTGCATTTTTCATGGTTCTCCTATATGATACTGGCTTTATTTACCGAGATATTTGCCGTAGGTGTGAAAATGAAGGAAGAACAAGATTTAACCATTTAACCTAACCTGCTAAAATATAGAATTATATGATTATAGTAAACCTTGACATAATGATGGCTCGACGAAAGATATCTTTGGGAGAGCTGGCGGAGAAGGTGGACATCACCCCTGCCAATCTATCTATTCTGAAAACAGGAAAGGCAAAAGCAATTCGCTTCTCTACGCTGGAAGCGATTTGTAAGGTACTGGACTGTCAGCCGGGAGATATTCTGGAATACGTGGATAGTGATTAACGGTTAGTGGTTAGTGATAAGTACCTTGGCTGTGACTTATCACTAATCACTAACCGCTAATCACTAATCATTGTCTTCTTGCCTTGAAAGCCAGTGCGTACATCCGCATCTGTTTTACCATAGACAGCAAACCATTGCTACGAGTAGGAGAGAGGTGTTCTTTCAATCCTATTTTATCGATAAAGTAGAGGTCAGCATTCAGAATCTCATCCGGTGTATGTCCGGAAAGAACTTTCATTAGCAATGCAATGATACCTTTTACAATCAAAGCATCACTTTCGGCTTTAAAGATTACCTTTCCATCCACTTCGTCGGCTTGTAGCCATACACGGCTCTGACAGCCTTCAATCAGATTTTGTTCCGTTTTATATTTTTCGTCGAGCGGTTCCTGCTCGTTTCCTAAGTCTATGAGGAGTTGGTAGCGATCCATCCAGTCGTCAAAGTCGCTGAATTCGGCGATCACTTCGTCTTGTAGTTCGTTGATACTCATTTGCAGATTTATGATTTATAATTTATGATTTATTTCTCGCTGTAGATTACTTGCATTACCGTTTGTCCTACTGCTTGCAATGTAGCCTTATCAATGGCATCCATGTCATCTTTCACAGTATGCCAGTACTCAAAGAAATCACCTTCCGGATAATAAGGAACGATATCAATGGTTGGAATTTTGGCGTACTTGTTGATGAATGTATGGTCATCGGTCACAAAACCGCCTTTTTTCTGTACAAAATGGCGCCCGAAACCTAAAGCATTGGCTGTTTTCCAGACTTTCTCATTGACATTGGGAGCTACTTCATGAGATAAACCTTCATAACGGAATTCTGCATTCTTACCCCCTACCATGTCCAGCAGTATACCGAAGCGTGCATTATATCCTTGCACATGCGGATTACGTGCCCAATACTGTGAACCGAGTCCCAGTATTCCTCTTTATGCGGGCCGTTGTAAGCCTGGTGTGTTCCATAATCTTCAGCATCTACAAAAACAATATCGATACCCATTTCCGGCAACTGTTTCTGTAAATGACGTGCTATTTCCAGCAATACGCCTACACCGCTGGCACCGTCATTGGCACCTAAAATGGGTGTATAATGCTTTTTAGCGTCCGGGTCAGCGTCTGCCCACGGACGGCTATCCCAATGCGAAAAAAGGACGATACGCTTTTTCGTATCCGGTTTGTAGGAACCGATGATATTGCGGGCTTTTAATAATGTACCAGTATAGGCAGGTAAATCTACATATTGGTTAGTGACCTTTGCACCAAATTCAGTCAGTTTATCTGCCAGATAATTGCCACAATCCACATGTGCCTTCGTATTGGGAACGCGTGGCCCGAAGTCAACCTGTGCTTTTACATACTGATAAGCACTGTCTGCATTGAACAGTGGGACATTGACTGCGTTTTCGGCAGTTGCTTCCGTGTCGTCACTTGCCTTCTTGGTGTTGTTGCTACATGCTATGAATGCAAGCAATACCAGGCATAAAGGGATGAGAGTATAATTCCGTTTCATTCTTTATCTAAATTAAAACTTAGTTTCACTTCTTTTTTTCCGGTCTCCAATGTTACTTCTGCTCCGTTTATCATGGGTAGGTTCATACTGACATGTCCTACCGGGAAATTAAAGCAGACGGGGTAATCGTACTCTTTCACAAGATCGGCAATGGCACCGTACAAATCCTTACCGAGCGACTTATTTTCTTCATATTCCGTAAACTGGCCTATGATGAGTCCGGAGAGTTTTTCTAATATGCCGCCCAATTTCAGGTTGTAGATCATACGTTCTACCGCATGCGGACGTTCGCCTACATCTTCTATAAAAAGAATGGTTCCTTCAGCAGGAATATCGTAAGGTGTGCCGCGTAGTCCATAGAATACGGACAAGTTGCCACCTCGCAAAATGCCGTTGGCAGTTCCTTTGTGATTTAGTTTATGTCCCGGACAAATATAGTTGAAGCCATTTTCCAAGGTTTCTACAGATTCTGCTGTTTCTGGATTAAAATGACCGAAGAGGATATCTTTGAGTGCCAGTGCACAGAAATCATCTTCGGGTTCCACCGTCAGATGGCGTGCCATCAGCGCATGGAGCGATGCGAAGCCTTCTTTCTGCAGTACATTGTGCAATGCAGTGATATCACTAAAACCAATCAACCATTTGGGATGTTTACGGAAGCGGGTAAAATCGAGCTTTCCTAACAAGTGCACTGCGCCATATCCACCACGGCTACAGAGAATGATTTTGGCTTTTTCATCATCCAGGGCATCCTGCAAGTCCTCCACCCGTTGCTTGATGCTACCCCCATACGTTCCGTGTGAACTACCGGCATGTTTAGCCATTACTACTTCCAGTCCCCAGGACTTCAAACGTTTTTGGGCTCCTTTCAAAAAAGACTTGTCTATCTTGCTGGAAGGAGAAAGGATGATGACGCGATCACCTTTTTGTACGTATGGTGGAAAAATAAGGCTGCTCATAATTCAATATTTTGCGTATGGGGACAAAAGTACATAAAATAACTCAAAACGAAATTTAGTTTACACTACAGATTACACAGATTAACACAGATTTATTCTAATAGTGGGAAAAAGTGATAATCTGTGTAAATCGATGTAGTCTGTGATAAAAACTATCAAAATGAAATTGAGATTATGAAATTTCCAAGGATGTTATGCTGTATTTCTCGACATTTTTTCAGATATTTGCTAAAAATCTAACGTTATGGAACCTATTCGAAGCTTTGATCAATTAACCTCACACTTGAAATCCTTAAACAAGAGGAAACGTATTGCCGTAGTTTGTGCCAATGATCCCAATACGGAATATGCCATTGCTCGTTCTCTGGAAGAAGGAATTGCGGAATTCCTGATGATCGGTGACTCTGCTATTCTTGAAAAATACCCTACATTGAAGAAATACCCCCAGTACATCAAGACGGTACATATAGAAGATTCCGATGAGGCTGCGCGTGAGGCTGTCCGTATTGTACGCGAGGGTGGAGCTGATATCTTGATGAAAGGCATTATCAATACCGATAACTTGCTGCATGCCATCCTTGATAAAGAGAAAGGTTTGTTGCCTAAAGGCAAAATCTTGACTCATCTGGCTGTAATGCAGATTCCTACGTATGATAAGCTGCTGTTCTTCTCGGATGCCGCCGTAATTCCGCGGCCTACTCTGCAACAACGTATAGAAATGATTTGGTATGCCATTCATACCTGTCGGCACTTTGGCATCGAGCAGCCCCGCATTTCACTGATCCACTGTACGGAGAAGGTTAGTGCCAAGTTCCCCCATTCGTTAGATTATGTCAATATCGTGGAGTTGGCAGAGGCTGGAGAATTTGGAAATGTGATAATAGATGGTCCGTTGGATGTGAAGACTTCCTGTGAGAAGACAAGCGGTGATATCAAAGGTATTGCATCTCCCATCAATGGGGAGGCGGATGTGTTGATATTCCCTAATATTGAGTCGGGTAATGCCTTTTATAAAGCTGTATCTTTGTTTGCCCATGCTGATATGGCAGGTCTGTTGCAAGGCCCTGTATGTCCGGTAGTATTGCCCTCGCGTAGTGATTCCGGCCTGTCTAAGTATTATAGCATTGCTATGGCATGCCTCACTTGTGCCTGTGACTAAAGTGGCAGGATGATAAAATTGGTAATCCCAATTGTAAATTGTAAATCGTCAAATCGTAAATTATGAGAATTCTTGCTATCAACCCCGGTTCTACTTCAACAAAGATTGCAGTATACGAAGATACTACTCCGCTTTTGGTGCGTAACATCCGCCATTCGGTGGAAGAGCTTTCCCATTTCCCCCGTGTTATCGATCAGTTTGAGTTTCGCAAGAATTTAGTAATAGAAGCCTTGAAGGAGAATGATATTCCTTTTGAATTTGATGCTATCGTAGGTCGCGGGGGATTGCTGAAGCCCATCCCCGGTGGGGTGTACGAGGTAAATGATGCCATGCTGGATGATATTACCCATGCCATGAGAAGTCATGCGTGTAATTTAGGATGTCTTATTGCTTCAGAATTGGCTACTTTACTCCCCGGTTGTCGTGCCTTTATAGCCGATCCCGGTGTAGTGGATGAATTGGATGAGATAGCACGTATCACAGGTTCTCCGCTGATGCCCCGTATTACTATCTGGCATGCTTTGAACCAACGCGCCATTGCCCGTCGTTATGCGGCCGAACTTACGGCTGCTTCTCCCGATCATCCGGTTCATTATGAGGATCTGAATCTGATTATCTGCCATTTGGGTGGTGGAATTTCTGTTGGGGCTCATCATTACGGGCGTGCCATTGATGTGAACAATGCTCTCGATGGCGAAGGACCTTTTTCTCCCGAACGTGCAGGTACATTGCCTGCCGGGCAGTTGATTGATCTTTGTTATTCCCATCGTTTCAGAAAGGATGAGTTAAAGAAACGTATTTCCGGTCATGCCGGGCTGGCAGCTCATCTTGGTACTACGGATATACCTGCTATCATAAAATCTATAGAAGACGGAGATGAAAAGGCAGAATTGGTACTGAATGCTATGATTTATCAGGTTGCCAAAAGTATTGGAGCTGCTGCTGTTGCACTTTTCGGTAAAATAGATGCAATCTTGCTGACGGGTGGTATTGCCCATTCGGAGTATGTTATTTCCCGTTTGAGAGAGCGTGTTTCTTTTCTTGCCCCAATACATGTGTACCCTGGAGAAGATGAGTTGGAAGCGCTTGCTGTTAATGTTTTGGGAGCATTGCGTGGGGAGTTGCCGATACAAGTCTATAAGTGATGATTAGAAGGATATAAGTCTGACGGTTGTTTCATTCCATGAAAATTATGTTTATGCCGAATGGTAACTTCATTTACATACTGAGGTAAAGGTCGTTACATACCGAGGTAAAGAGCGTTACAATATGGAGTAAATGCCGTTACATCCTGCGGTAAATGCTTTTACATCCTGAGATAAATGATCGGTAAATGTAATGTGTTGATAGAAAAGGAGTAAAGCCCCCCAAATGACTTTACTCCTTCCAATCTTCTTTTCCTCGTAAACTAATACGGAGAAAACACCACTAATCAAAATTCTATACCTTGGTCTTATTTGAAATTAGAAATTGTTCTTTCCTGTATCCCACCAGAGACGGGTACCACCAGTATCCATACCGCCTAACTTGCTAACCAATGCATCATATAACGGCTTGTTGTTCGTGATATAGTCTTGGTTGAAGAATACACGACGAATCATATCATCTGTACTGATGGCGTTGCTGCTGTTATTTACTACTACTTTGAAGAGTTTCGGATAGCCGGTGCGGCGTTGTTCTGCCCAAGCTTCGCAACCTTCGGGATAGATAGCCAGCCACTTTTGGGTGATGATTCTTTCCAGTTTTGTTTCATTATCGGCGGTATTATCCCATTTCGGAGTGATACTGGTAGTTGCTTTGGCATCAAAGTTCTTATCGAATGTATCTACGTAATCAGCAGGAGTGTTTTCACTTTCCAAATATTCACTTACGCCACTGGCATCCCATTGTGCAAAGGAAGTAGTGACACCTTGTTTGTAGCAACTCTCCACGTCTTCGGACGTGAAGCCTCTCAAGGCAGCTTCTGCGCGGAGGAACCATATCTCGGCAGCAGCCATTACTATAATCTTGCTGCTGGTGGTGATGGTGGTTCGTGAGTGGGTGGAGTAACGATTGTCTCCTACGCCTGTTCCCTGGCGCACACCTTTAAACTTGCCTTCGATGCTGGTCAGTTGTTTCACACCGGCCACGGTTTGCGTGATGTTGCCATCATTGTCTCTACCATCTTGTGCGGCATTAAAATAAGACTTCAAGCGCGGGTCGTCATATCCTTTCAGGAAAGACTCCAAGCTGGCATTCATAAATACTTCGCCCCAACCGGAAACACCACCCAGCGGGTTGCGGATTCCATATTGGCCTACTGTCTCGTTAGATGTTTCCAATACACCACCATTCTGTGCGTCTAATGCAGCCTGAGCTTGTTCTTTGGCTAAGGTGGGATCTACATTGGATACACGCATTGCCAGGCGCAAGCGGAGAGAGTTGGCAAACTTCAACCATTGTGCAGGAGTACGTTTGCCTTCCGGCATCATGAAGTCGGCACTTTCAAAAGATACGCCACCTTTATAATCCTTCAGAATATTGATAGCTGTTGCCAGGTCTTCGAAGAAACGTTTGTAAACTTCCTGCTGAGACTGGGGAGTTTGTGCGGCAGTGCCGAAACCATCATAAAGGATAGGACCATAATAATCGCTTACACGATGCAGGAGGGCTACTTTCAACACTTTGGTAAGGGCATGATACAAGGGCCAGTCTTCGGCTGTGTTCAACTCTTCGGAGTCAGCAATGGAAGGCATGACATTACCGTAGGCATAGGTCCACATGGCGCTTGTCCAACCATTGTTCAGGTTGTAGGTAGAGTTGTTCTGATTGAACGCACCATTCATGTCGTGGAAGAATCCGCCGTACATATCGGCTACCAGGTTCTGTATCACTTGATATTGCCAGTCGGTTCCTTCTACACCCGTCTGGTAAATAATACCTTTTTGGATGGTAGAGAAAGGTACCAGGTTAGTCTGGTTGTCATATTTCTGCAAATCGTCTGTATAAGCTCCTTTTGTATCGTTGAATCCGGCAAAATTATCGGTGCAGGATGAAAGACTTAAAAGTCCACCCAAAAGTAGTACGGCTGTATATTTTATCTTATTCATATCGTTCAGGTATTAGAAAGTGAGTTTAATATTGAATCCAATGTTTCTCGTTGAAGGCATACCATAGGTATCCAAACCTTGGTTATCATTACCTACGGACATTGTTGCGTCCGGGTCGAACGGGGCATCTTTGTAGATGAAGAACAGATTACGGGCCACCAGTGAGAGGTCTACACCTTTGATGAATCCTGTCTTTTCGAGCATCTGCTGTGGGAAGGAGTAGCCTAACGACAACTCACGCAAGCGGATGTTAGTTCCATCGTATCTATAGAATTCGGTGGTACCGTTGCCACGGTCGCCTACCATTTGATAGAAGCCTTGTACGTTCTTGATTTCCTGACCTTCCAGTATGTAGCGATTTGCTGCGCGTGCATCACCGGTTACCTTGCTTACACCTGCATAATCCAGGCCAGCTTGTGTCAGTGAAATAACGTCTCCACCCATACGGGTATCAATCAGGAAGTAAAGTGAAAAACCTTTGTAAGTCAAAGTATTACTCCAGCCGAGAGTCCAGTCGGGGTTGAAGTTACCAATCTTGGCTGCCTTATCAGTGGTTACCTGCGGCAGGCCGGCTTTTTTGTTCTTATTGCCATCTTTGTCCGTTGCCGGTTCCAAAAGAATTTTGCCACTTTCATCACGTACAAATACATTGCCATAGATGTCTCCCAATGAACCGCCTTCTACAACCATCATCTTATAAGGCATACTAACGTTGCCGGAAGCATACTGGAAGTTGGGTGTTCCACCCAGAGATACAATCTCATTCTTGTTAGTAGCGAAGTTGAACTGAGTTTTCCAACGGAAGTTGTCGTTCATCAGCGGAGTGGCTCCTACAGTGACTTCAATACCGGTGTTGCGAATCTTACCTGCATTAATCCAACGGAAACGGCGCTTTTCGGCAGTCGTGTTCACCCGGATCAATTGGTTTTTGGTATCGGTGCGATAGAACGTAAAGTCGAAATCCAAGCGACTGTTGAAGAATCTCCACTCGGTACCAATTTCGATAGAGGTGCTGATCTCCGGTTTCAGGTCTTCGGCAAAGTAATAGTCGATAGGATTGACTACGCCACCGGCTGTAATAGTCTGTGCCGGGCTGGTAATGCCGATGGGAAGGTCGTTACCTACTTGTGCCCAAGATGCACGGACTTTACCGAAGCTGATCCATGACGGAAGGTTGAGTGTTTGATTTAAAATCCACGATACACCTACTGAGGGGTAAAAGAAACCGGAACCTTCACTCTTCGTGTTGGCCAGTGTAGACGACCAGTCGTTGCGGGCGGTCAGATCTAAGTAAAGGCTTTCTTTCCAGCCGATTTGTGCTGTTGCAAAGAGGGATTGGATGGTGCGTCTTTGGTCGTTCAGTTCATCGATGAAGGAAGTTCCGGCGCCGCCCAAATTCATGTTGGCAACTGTAAACACGTTTGCTTTGTACAAGCCGGATTTTCCGGAGTCAAGGCTTAGTGAGTTAACTTTCGTAGTGTTGATGCTGCTACCGATGGCGGCATTCAGTGACCAGTCGTTCCAGGTTTTGTTGAACATTGCCATCACGTCGCCGTACATCATGAATTCCTGACGGTTCAGCTTGATGTAACGTCCGTTTTCGTGGGCTACATCGGCTGCTGTACCGGCGTACATTTTCTGGTCGTAGTTATCGTTGATATAATCTACATTGCCACGTGCCTGGATGGTGAACCAGTCGTTTACCTTCAGGTTGGCGCTCAGTGAAGCCATTGTGCGGAAGCGTCTGTCGTTGCTGGTAACTCTGTTGTTTAACCAATAAGGGTTCTGAGTGAAACCACTGATGTCTGTATACCAGTTCTGTAAGGGCATAGCTCTGTTGGCATCATATCTTTCGAAGCCGTTGTTGTCGCGGTAAACACTCATGTCTTCGCCACGTGGAAAGGAATATAAACCTACCAATGGGTTCATATAGTAACCACCGGAAGTAGGGCGGTTCTTGATTTTCTGGGTCATCAGGTTCACGTTGGCATCCAGTGTCAAGCGTTCGTTGAAGAGGGAAGCTGTTTCGCGGAAAGTGATGTTGTGCTTCTGAAGTTTGTTTACATCAACAATGCCGCTGGCGGTGGTGTTGGCATAAGAGAAGTAAGTTTGCATCTTCTCTTTTCCTACTGTGACGGACAAAGAGTTTGTAGCAGTCACTCCGTTACTGAAGTAGTCGCCCACATTGTCATAAGCTTTCATACTTGCGTTTTCGCTGCCCCAGCTAGTTTCGCCACTGGCACCATATCTGTTTTGGAATTCGGGCAGGCTGATGGCATGGTCTACAGTGAGGTTGGAAGAGAAGGTGATGCGTTGCATGCCGGCTTTTCCTTTCTTAGTAGTGATAAGGATTACACCATTGGCGGCTTGCGAACCGTAAAGAGCGGCAGCGGAAGCACCTTTCAGGATGCTCATGCTTTCAATGTCGTCTGGATTGAGGTTGGAGATACCGTCACCGGAGTCGCGGTTACCGGTATCATTATTGCCACCCATGGCGGAAAAGGCTTGTTCTGATGTGTTATTCAGCATAGGCACACCATCAATGACATATAATGGCTGGTTATTACCGTCGGCGTTGGCAGAACGAATACCACGGATGGAAACTTTGGCAGAACCCCCTAAACCGGAGGAGTTGCGTGTAATAGATACACCGGCGGTTTTTCCGGCCAATGCATTAATCATATTCGGATCTTTGGTACGTGTCAGTTCGTCGCCGCCCACCTGTTGGGTTGAGTAAGTCAGTGAAGCAGCTTTTTTCTTGATACCCATAGCCGTTACTACAACCGTTTCCAGTGACAGGGCTTCTTCCTGCATCTGTACATTGAGAGTTTGCTGCCCGTTGAGAGCAATCGTTACAGGCTGGTATCCGATAAAGCTGATAACCAGCGTTGCATTGGTTGGAGTGTTTAGTGTAAACTCACCGTCTATATTGGTAATGCAACCGTTTGTAGTTCCTTTTTCCACGACATTGGCACCGATAATGGGCTCACCTTTCGTATCGGTAACAACACCTTTCACAGAGATATTCTCTTGTTGTACGGCAGTAATGATTTCACTTGCCTTTTCATTTTGTTTGGTCAGCACAATATTCTTGCCTTCCATTACATATCTGATGTCGGTACCATTAAAGATTTCGTCCAAAACTTCGGACACCGGTTGATTGTCTGCATCTACATTTACGGTGCGGCGCACGTCCACACTTTTCTTATTGTAGACAAACAAATACTCGGTCTGAGCCTCGATTTTATCGAGGATTTCGCCTACTCGTAACTCAGAACGGGGGATGCTGATTCTTGCACTCTGAGAGTAGGTAGCATGGCTGTATGCCTGGAACGTTACAAACAAAAGAAGGAATAGTGTGATCTTCATAGTTCGTAATATTTGCTTAAATACTAAACTTTTTGGGCAAAAAAGCCCATTCAAAGAAATTTTTCTCATATCTTTGTAATGTGTTAAGTTAATAAATTGATTAAGGTCGATTTTTGACTGTTTCGGATCGGAAAGTATGGGGGTACTTTCCGATCT
>ENA-ORCP01001667-ORCP01001667.1-human-gut-metagenome-genome-assembly--contig:-NODE-1667-length-18831-cov-4.727258_pt1 | contig 18831 bp, 19 predicted proteins | sample MGYA00242990_ERZ507991 | MGnify/ENA primary metagenome ERZ507991 (study PRJEB26167, sample SAMN06115496) | human gut metagenome | host: Homo sapiens | place: China:Henan | collected 2015-05-07... | reverse complement strand
TGGCGATGTTTTATTTCATCAAAGGGCTGTCGGTATTCCGCACAGTCACAGTGCCATGCGCCGATGGTTTCCTGCTGTCAGTTAGGTATCTATATTAGAGATGTTATATAGCTCCATACAAAACAGATAGGCAACCTCGACACGACTGCCGGGTTGCCTGTCTTTAGAGAATGTGAATTATTATTCAGATGGCGTTATTCGTAGCCTTCGGGAAGTTCGGGTTTGGCTTCTTCGGGGATGTTGGGGCTTGCTCTCATATCCTTGATAGCTTGGACTTCGCCGGGTGTAAGTCTTGAATTTCGCTGATGCGGTAGCGGGAATCTGTCGATTTCTGCTTCTTTTTTGGGGTTCGGTTTTTCTGTCTTGGGCTTTGGCGGCTCCGGTTTCCAGTCATCATGCGGTTGGAATTTGTGAAATGGTATTCCGACGGCCTCATGGTTTACAATAGTGGTCTGCCAACTCTCCCGTTGCTCCTTTGTACCTAATAGAATTGACTGCTCCATGCCGTATAGTGAAGTTGTGTCTTTCGGATTTATCATAGACCTTAAACCACGGTAGAGCCATTCGACGCGCATAAGCTCTTTGCGCTCTTTCCATAGTTCATTAGCACCCCAGCCGAGTAAGCACGCAATGTTGAACACAACCATTATACCTATGATGAGATTGCGGTTGACTTTTCGGAGTCGTACATAATCCTTTTGAACGTCAATCTTCTTGTTCATCTCTTTCATCGTCTTATGGATGCTTGCCGCATCATCAAACGATATGCTGGTTGTCTTGACAGCTCCGAGGCGAACTGCCTTGTCTGCCGAATTGTCTATCTTCGGAGTTAGATCGGAGATAACTTTGTCGGCTGTCGCTTGGGCAGCCTTCATAGCGGCATCCGTCGCAATGGCTTCAACATCGGGTCGCGGCATGGCCGCAAAAGCCTTCTGTATCTCCGCCAGACTTTTCATTACCAGCGATACTGTGCCGTTGAGCGTCTGAATGACGCCCGATAGTGCGCGTATGTCCTCGCGGCTGGCAATGTTTTCAGGCAGGGAAACTTCTATGGGCTGCTGTGGCTCCGCCGGAGGCGAAAACGCAGGTGCCTGAACGGTGATACTTCCAATCCGGTCATTGAATTCGGTGAATTTGTCGGTGAGCATTTTTTCAAGACGCGCCAACTGTCGGCGCATAATCTCGAAGTCGGCGTTCTCACACTGCACGCCTTGGATCTCATCTTTCTTTGCCATGATTGTTATCTTTTGATACCACGTTTAGGTTTCTTTTTCTTTGGATGCGAGAGTTCCCATGCCAGACGTTCCTCCTCCGGGTCATAAGCGGGTCCCGGCTGGAACAATCCGCCTATAAATTGTCCCACGCCCTCGCCGATGTCAGCCGCAAGATTTGCGGCAGTGGCGGCGGTGGCTTTTACAGCCTTGACTGCCTCGTCCGAGATTGACGATGTGCGGGATTTTTGAGCGGTGGAGTGTGTGGCGGTAGCTTTTCTCGGCTCCGATTGACGGTTGGACTGCGAGAAACAACGGTCGAGATTTCTGTACTTGAAAGCCTCGCCGACATCCGAACCCTTTACCTTGTAGTCGCCCAACTGGAACGAAACGCCCTGCATTTCCTGTGTGCCACGGCGATATTTAGGTATGATATGGATGTTCTTTTTAGCCAACAGAGCGGCGAAAGTATGCCAGTCGCGGGAGTTGCGCAAAGCCTCGATAGCCGCAATTCTAATCTCCGCTTTCGCCCGTTCAAGACCGTGAAGTTTCTCCAAGTCGGGAGCCTCCTGCTTCGGCAGCGCAAGTCGGTAACGCTTCGTCAGAGCCTCGCAGACCTTCTTATTCCTGTAGCGGTTGCGCCCCGATTCCATGCGTTTGCCGTTGTCGCCGACCATATTGAACACGATATGACAGTGCGGTTTGTCGGTTTCATAGTGGCGCACGATAAGAAATTGCGTCTTGTCCAGACCCATCATCTTGATATAGTCAAGAGCTATTTTTAGCATTTTCTCATCGCTGAGTTTCGGCTTATCGTCGGCGGAAAACGACAGCGTTATGTGTCCGGCGGGGTTGCCGATTCTGCGGTTCTGCATAGCCTGAGCCTCAAAACTCGCAATTATCTGATTGCGTTTTTCCCCCATCAGACCACGGCTTCCGAGTATCTTCCATGTGTCGGGTGTAAAGATTTTCTTGTCGTGTTTCTCGCGGGTAACATAGTCAACCTTTGAGCCAAACGACCCGGATTTAAGTATTTTTCCAATCATGTTTTCATGCGGGTTTTGAGTTTGAGAACGAATCCGGCGATACAGTCAACGATGTTTTCAGCCTTGTCTGCAACGCTGCGGTACCCCTCGGCGTTGGCTTGATGTGCTATCTGATTGAGATTGGGACCGAGTTTTTTAAGCTCGTAAAGGAGCATCTTCTCCTCGTCGGAGAGTACGCCGATGACTGTGGCGTTCAACGCTCCTTCCCTCACATATTCAGACCTGCTCATGCCGGCGCGGGATGATTTGATGTCTATGATGTCGAACTGGGCATCGCTGAAACGAACCATCACAGCGTTGCTCTTTTTCGCCTGTCCGAGAGGCGGCCTTCCTGTGGATTTCTTCATAAGAAATATGTTGAAGTCATTATAGTGATTGCACCGGATCAGCGACCATCGGGAGGCAGGCAACAACCGCCCGGACGGGCTGTTTTTGTCCCTTTTGAGAAACTCAAAAGGTATCTTGCCTCCCACAACTTTTTTACGATTGCGGATAGATGCCGGAGCCACTCCTTCAGGCGGTATCAGCCCCCCGATTAAGCCGCTAATCCGATGCCGTTTCCATCTCAGAGCTTGCGCCAAACTTCGATGTCGTCGGCATACTGTTTCAGATGCTCGGCGAGGATGGCGTTGGCGTAACTGCTGACGGTGGTGCCACGGTCGCCGAGGATTCTGGAGACGCGCTCAAGCTGGTCCCACAGGTCGCCTTCGATGTTCAGGGCATGGCGGTTCACCAGCTTTGCAGGAGCAAGGAAGGTAGCCTTGAACTCGGCGAAGTCCGATTTACGCTGTTGCTTGCCGATACGCTGTTGTTTCGGTGGCTCGATTGTGGATGTTACTTCGGTTGCTATCTGCTCGTTGTCAAACAGATTGTCGGCGTTGGCAGGAGTGGTGCTGTCAACAATATTATCGCTGTTGACTGTGGAAGTGGAGTTGATAGAGTTATCTGATTTCATAATAAAATCGGGATTAAGAGTTGATACTTTGGATTTGGCTGCATCGGTCAACTTTGTTGACATGGATGCGGTTGTTGATGGTGCTTTTGTGGTTTTCATCACTTGTTTTGTTTGATGGTTGAACTTTGATGTGTGAGATACTCATTCAAGTCGTTGAACTCGGAGTAGAGTGTGGAACGGTCAATCACAGCAGAGCCATATATGGCTGTCAACTCGGTGAGTGCTGTTTGTCCGGCATTGTCGTTGTCAAGGTAGCAGTGGATGGTGGTGTAGCCTTTGAGATAAGGCACAGCCTTGTTGACATTGACAACCGAGTTGAGTATGATTGCGTCGGCTCCACTGATGATGTCGAGTGTGAGTGCAGAGAGATAATCAATGAATCCCTCGAACACGACACACTCTGTTGACGGGCCATCTCTCGACCACGGCAGATATGAGATGTCCTTGCGTCCTCGGCAACCTTTGAAATAGCGGTTGCGCAGTTCCCAGCCATTATTGACATTCTCAAATGCCACAGCAAAATAAGACTTACCGTTGACGCTGTAATGAGCCTCCTTGCAATTCGCCTTGGCGATGTGTGCCGGAATACCACGCTCTTGGAGGTATGCGACAAGTGCGCGGTGTTCCAGAGGCGCGACTTCAAACCGCTCCATACTCGGTGCAGAGTGTCGCGGGGCAAAAGAGGAAGCGACTGTCTGCACCGATGGCACCGGACAACTGTTGGCAATGCAACGCATGAGATAGCACAGGTCGGTTGACTGATACAATTCGGTTGCCAAGTCTATGATGTTGCCCCCTTTGCCAAGACCGAAGTCATACCAGCAGTTGAGCATTGTCTCGACCTTGAACGATGGCGTCTGTTCCTGTCGCAACGGCGACTTATACCAGAGCCTCGTTCCTTTTCTCGCCGCCGGTTCATGTCCGAGTTGAGACAAGAAGGCGGCTAAAGGGATTGATTTAATCTCTTTGAGCATATCGAAAATATGTGTTGGGGATTTGGTTTGGGTTCAGCTCACATATATACACCCCGTACTGAACCGAACTTAAATCAGTAATAAAAATCTGGGTTGTATGAGTATGTGCCGTTTTCCCGGACTACCATCCGTTTGTTCATCAGAAATGATTTCAGTTTCGTCACTTTGCCGTCACCGTATGGAAACCCGCAGGCGGCATAGGCTCTCTTGATGCTGTCCTCGCAGTTCTGACAGCCCTTTATCGCGCCGTTGGCAAAAGCCTTTTCAAGAGCCTGACGGTGCTGTTCAGGTGTAAGTTCCGAGTATGAGAAGGTCTGAACCTTTGATTTCCCGGCAAAGGTGTAATCAGCGGCAATCTCTGGCAGTCCCGCTTCGTTGACGATGAAAGCAAACGGCGGAAAATCCATTGAACGGATGCAGGATGCCGACACCTCGGTAACTTCACTGTCCGTAGTGCTTTTGCAGACTTGCAGCACCGTCTCCGCCTTGTTGTTGAGTTCGGTGCCTACATGACCGCGTACATTGTCATCGCTCTTGTTAAGATGCAGTACGGTATGGATGTGTATCTGATACTTGTCCGTCCATTCCATCAGTTTGCCGATAAGCCTTGACGATTCAATGGCATTGTTTATGTCGAACATCAGGTCGCGTACTCCGTCTATTATGACCAATCCGACATTGGGTGTGTTTGCGATAGCATTGTCAATAAGTTCAAGGCGAAGGTCGGGCGTAATGGCGCGGAGCTGGGCGAATATCAGATTTTCGGGATGCCTGTCAACCGGAAGTCCCGCAAGGCGCAACGCGCGTTTCATAACCCGCTGGCAGTGGTGCGGACTTTGCTCGGTGTCGAAGTAGAGAATAGTGCGCTTGTCGTCGGGAAACTCGGCTATATAGCGCAACACCTCTCCGTTGGTAAGCGCCGCCGCAAGAATAGCACTCACGTTGAATGTCTTTTTGCTTTTCGCTTTTCCGGTCGATGCGGAGAAGTTGCCGAGTGTGCCGATTGCCGAACCGTTGCAAAAGAGAACTTCCGGGCTTCTGGCAATTTCGTCCGTCACTCTAAGCTGATATGACTGCCAGAGCCGATTCAATTCCTGCGCATCCATCATTGTCTTGCCTTTTCAAGTATCAGACGCTCCACATCGCTCTGGCGGTAGCACACCTTCTTCCCGACTTTTACCGGGATGAGGATATTGTTGCGGTTCCAGTTCCAGAGGGTGGTGTGGCACACGCCGAATTTCTCCATCACCTCCTTCTTGGTGAGCAAGACCTCCTGTGCCGCGCTGACCATAGCCGGAAGCAGCTCCGTCTTTGCGGCCTCGATTGTCTGTCTTACCAGCTCAACGAGGTCTTCAAGTTTGACATTGAGCGTAACGCCGGTCACGCCACTGTTGATTAACTCTAATAGATTTGTCATAGGCAAATGCTATGTCGCCGGATTGTTAAGAGCTGAACGATTTTTGCGACGTTAGAAACCGTTTAGCCACCATTCCGTCTGAAACGGCGATGCAAATATAATAGGCAAATGCCCGCTTTGCAATAGCTATAACGCACTGTATCAGCCAAATAAATTCGTTTAATTTCGTTGACGCAATTAAACGAATTAAACGAACTGAATAGAGAAAAATCAAAGTGGATATAAACGGAAAAAGCCACCCGGCCGCAAGCGGTCAGATGGCTTCAGTATGATAAAAATTCGGCGTTATGCCGCCTCAAAATGATTTCTGATATTGTCGAGATTCTTTTTATCCTGCCCCATATCAATCATGCGCTTGCCACCCATCATAGGTGTGGTGAGCTGCTGATGGGCTTTCTGCACTCCGCGTAGTCCGACAAACTTGTGTTCGGGATAATGTTCCGACAGGGCATCGTGGAATGTTGAGATGTCGCAACTGCGTATGTGCGAATCCTCGTGAAGATAGATATACAGCATGGCGAGGTCATTGCCGCTTGACCGGAGTTTCAGGAACTCCGTTATTTTACCCTTGATGCGGTCGGTGTTGTAGGGTATGAGGTTGTCGAGTGTTTCACGGACTTTCTTCCTGCCGCGTTTCCTCGGTACTTTCTTTTCATCGGTCGTTTCTGCATCGGTGCTGTCTGCTGTGGCTGCTGATTCCTCCTCGTCAAATTCGGCGATTGCCGAATCGGTAACAGGCACGACACTACCCATCGACTTCTGAATCTTACGGAAATTATCCCAATCCTGTCGAGTACGGTGTTCATTCTGGATACTTCTACGAATGATGAAATAAATCATGGTGCGAGCCATAAGACGATTGAAGAACCCGGATTCTTTATCCTGTATGATTTCTTCATTATAAGAAACCATCAATTCCCAACTGTTGCCGAAGTATAGCCATGCAAGCATTGCCGGAGCAATGGTATCCGGATTTTCTGACTGAAAATCTCTAAGTATCGTTCTGCCTATGTCAGCATCCTCCAATAACTTCTCAAGATCGTCAAATCCTTCATCCCTATTGTCTGCCATACGAGATTTGACGGCATTGGCATAAGCGGGGGCGATAGATTGGGCATACAGAAAAATCTGTTGAAAACCTGAACGGTCGCGCTTGCTCACTTCCTCGGCAAAAGCGCAGTATTCCTCGCGGTGGGTGTCAAGCCATTCCTTTATAAGCGACTTGAATTGTTCGTGCGTTATTGTACGGGGTTCTATTTTCATTAATTATGTGATGTAAACGGCGGGACTTAATTACCCCGCAATTTACAAAACCCTCAATTCGATTGAATAGTTCACTCGCCGATGTTTATTAAAAAATGTGAAAAGATTTATTTTTCGTTCATTCAGTTGCGTCAACTATGTTTCAGCACCGTTCAAACGGGTGTGTCATAGGTAACTTTATAGGGAACTCGGCAAAATTTGAGTGAAAGAAAAATCGCTAAGTAGTTGAAATTTAACCACTTAGCGATTTTGAAGGTGGTGCCACCAGGAATCGAACCGGGGACACAAGGATTTTCAGTCCTTTGCTCTACCAACTGAGCTATGGCACCTTTTTGTGGTTGCAACGTGCAGGTTTCTGTCGTTTTGCGATGCAAAGTTAGTCAGTTTTTACCATCCTACCAAATTTTTGGTGATATTTTTTTACACAATTTTGGGCTGTGTGCGCTAAGTGGCTGATGCTCTCGCTGCTATGGTCAGTGGATTTTTATTGTGGTGAATTCCATTGTGAGCAGATTGAAGCACAAAAGGCGGTTCGTGAGCAACTCCCCGGTGCCGGTAAGGAATTTTATTGCTTCGGCTGCCTGAATAGTTCCGAGGATTCCGGGGACGACGCCAAGAGGACCTCGCGTGGGGCTTTTGGCTACCGCCTGAGGCCCGTCGGGGAAGAGGTCGATGAGGCGGCCGGTGGATGGGAGTACGGTCATGGTGTGGCCTTCGTATCGGAATATGGCTCCGTGATTGTAGGCTTTGTCGAGGCGCAGACAAGCTTCATCGATGAGAAATTTTGTTTCAAGCGAATCTGTGGCGTCAATAATGAAGTCGTAGGGAGAGAGGGTAGCGTCAATGTTTTCTGGTGTAAGGTAGTGCGGGATAGCAACAACGTTTACCGCGGGGTTGAGTGCCGCCATTTTTCGTGTTGCTGAGCTGGCTTTAGGAGTGCCTATTTCAGCCGTAGTGTGAATAACCTGCCGCTGCAGGTTGGACAGTTCAATGTCGTCGCCATCGGCTATGGCTATTGTGCCTAAGCCGGCGGCTGCAAGGTAAAGGGCTATGGGGGAGCCGAGGCCTCCCGCACCGACTATGATTACCGATGATTGTTTTAGGCGCAGCTGTGCCTCTTCGCCGAATCCCGGAAGGGTGAGATGGCGCGCATAGCGTTCCCGCTCCTGGGGCGTAAGTTGCGATAAAGTCATTTTAGCTTAGCATTGGGGTTATGCGATGAAGTGCGGCAATAAACTGCTCGCATTCTTCATGCGTGTTATATAGGGCGAATGATGCTCGGACCGTTCCTTCTATTCCGAGGGCATGCATCAGGGGCTGAGCGCAGTGGTGACCGGTCCGGACTGCTATTCCGAGCTTATCAAGAAGCATTCCGGTGTCGTAATGGTGAGCGTTGCCGATCAGAAATGAGATTATGGCGCTTTTCCCTGCGGCTGTGCCAAATATTCTCATGCCGGGTATTTCCATCATTTTTTCTGTTGTGTAGGCGAGGAGGGCGCGTTCATGACGGTCAATGTTCACGAGGCCAATGCGCTGAATGTAGTCGATGGCTGTGTCAAGTGCGGCAATGCCCACATAGTCAGGGGTCCCTGCTTCAAATTTGAAGGGGAGTGCAGCGAATGTGGTGTGGGGAAATGTGACATGGCTAATCATTTCGCCTCCGCCCTGATATGGGGGCATCTTTTCAAGGAGTTCGCGGCGACCGTAGAGCACGCCGATTCCCGTGGGGCCATACATTTTATGGGAGGAAAACGCATAGAAATCGGCTCCGAGTTCAGTGACATTGACGGGGAGATGGGATATAGCCTGTGCTCCATCGATGACGGCGATTGCTCCCGCGCGGTGAGCGTCATCAATAATGGTTTTAATGGGATTGACCGTGCCGAGGACGTTTGACACATGTGTCACCGAAACTACTCTGGTGCGGTCAGTGATTAGGCTACGGAATGCCTCGAGGTTAAGTGAGCCATCGGGATGCATAGGGATGACTTTGATTATAATTCCTCGGCGCTCGCGAAGCAGTTGCCATGGTACGATGTTGGCGTGATGCTCCATGACGGTGAGAATCACTTCATCGCCCTCGGAAAGCAGCTGTCCGTAGCTTGAGGCTATTAGGTTGATTGCCTCGGTGGTACCACGGGTAAAGATGATTTCTTCCGTGGATTCGGCTCCTATGAATGACCGCACTTTTTGGCGCGTCGTTTCCATTATGGCTGTGGCTTCCTGGGAGAGGGTGTGAACTCCGCGGTGGACATTGGCTTTATGTGTGAAGTACATGTCGGCGACCGTTTCAACTACCTGTCGTGGAGTTTGGCTTGAAGCAGCATTGTCGAAATATATGAGCGGCCGACTGTAGATTTTGCGTGAGAGGATGGGGTAATCTTCACGATAAAGGTCAACGGGATATGATGTGCTGTCAGTCATTGTCGTTTGTTTGAGTGTGGTCCTGGATGTCGCGGCAGGCCGAACGACAGTCGGCGCAGTTGGCCGAAACACCTGAAAAGCGTTTTTCTACAAGATGGCGCATACGGTCGCGCAGTCCTTCGATAGTCACGGTGTCAATCACATCGGCCATAAACGCTTGCATCAACATTGTGCGTGCTTGCTTTTCGGGGATGCCGCGTGTGCGCATGTAGAAAAGTGCCTCCTGGTCAAGTTGCCCCGTGGTTGCGCCATGGCTGCATTTCACTTCATCGTTGTAGATTTCAAGCTGGGGTTTGGCATGCATGCGTGCATCGGGTGATGCGAGAATGCTACGGCACGTTTGCGAAGCGTCTGTGAACGGCGCGTCATTGTCAACAAGGATGAGGCCCTGAAAGGCGCAACGCGCGGAGTCGTCAGCCACGTATTTAAACAGCTGTGAACTGTGGCAGCGTGGCGCGAGATGGCGGAGGTTCACGTTGTTGTCAACATGCATTTTAGCCGACGCAATGGCCATTCCGGTGAGCAGAGTGTCGCACCGTTCTTCTACGGTGTCAATGTGGAGCTCATTGCGCGTAATGCCACTGGTCAGTGTGGAAAGATTCACGCTCAGTTTCGACCCTTCATTCTGTGTGGCATAGATTTGTGACAGGCGGGTGGTTGCAGCCGATGATTCCTCGATGCAACAGTAGTCAAGCCGTGCATTTTCCGCGAGGCTAATTTCAATTACCTCAGCGGAAAGATAAGCAGTGTCGGGGTGCTGAGTGTGGTCACATATAAGCAGTTGCGCTTCTGAGCCTTCCTCCATTACAATCAATATTCTGCGCGGGGCGAGCATAGGGGCGGGCGATGAGAATATGTTAAGCAATTGCAATGGTTTCATCAATTTCACTCCGGCTTCTACGTGGATGAACACACCGTCCTGAGCAAGAAGGGTGTTAACGGCAACTGCCGGGTCGGTTAGTGGAGCTGTTTTGCCGTAATAGCGTTCAATGAGGCGGGGATTGTCAATGGCTGCCTGTCGCAGAGAGCAGAACGTGACGCCGGAAGGTAGCAGGTCATTTAGTCGGGCCGAGGGAGCGAATGAATCATTTACCACTACCCCTAATAGAGTAGACATATTGGGAATGTCGCAGCGCCAAGAAGCAGCAACGTCAGTTGGGATTGCCAGCCGCATGATGTTAAGACCATAATCAGGCGCAAACATGGCGTTTACATCTGTGCGCTCGTAACCTTCCTCGCCTTTCACCGGCAGACGTTTGTCTTCAAGCGTGCGAACGGCCTCGGCACGCATGGCATTGAGTGCGGGAGCGCTACCGTTGTTAATGAGGTCGGCGTTTGAACGATAGATGTCAAGATATTGAGTCAGACTGTTCATCGTTTGTCAGTTAAAGTTTACCGTCCACTTCTTCTTTAATCCAGTCGTAACCGCGTTCTTCAAGCTCAAGCGCGAGTTCGGGGCCTCCGGTGCGTACAATTCGGCCTTTATAAAGCACATGCACAAAATCAGGTTTTATATAATCGAGCAGGCGCTGGTAATGGGTAATGACGATGGTGGCGTTTCTTTCGGTTTTTAGCTTGTTGACACCGCCCGCAACAATGCGGAGTGCGTCGATATCAAGTCCGCTGTCGGTTTCATCAAGAATTGATAGCTGAGGCTCAAGTACAGCCATCTGGAATATTTCATTTCGTTTTTTTTCGCCTCCGGAGAAGCCTTCGTTGACCGAACGGGAGGCAAGTTTGTTGTCAAGTTCCACAATGGCGCGTTTCTGTCGCATGAGCTTCAGAAATTCGGTAGCCGACAGCTGAGGTTCGTTGAGATAGTCGCGTTTGGCGTTAAGCGCGGCACGCATGAAATTGACCATTGACACTCCCGGGATCTCCACCGGATACTGGAACGACAGGAACAGGCCTTCATGACTTCTGTCCTCCGGCGACAATGCGAGGAGGTCTGTGCCATGAAAATCAACAGTTCCTTCGGTTACTGTGAATGCCGGATTGCCGGCGAGCACTTCCGACAGCGTACTCTTACCTGAGCCGTTTGGCCCCATGATTGCATGGACCTCACCTCGGTTAACGGTAAGGTTGATACCTTTCAATATTTCTTTGCCTTCGATTCCGGCATGGAGGTTTTCAACTTTAAGCAGAAGTTCTTTCATCGGTTATGGTGTGATTGATGAGACGGATTGGATGTTACGATAAGCGGAGGTTCACTATGTCAGCCCACAGAGCCCTCAAGTGTTACGGCCAAAAGACGCTGCGCTTCAACGGCAAATTCCATGGGAAGCTTATTCATTACTTCCTTGGCGTAACCGTTGACTATAAGTCCTACGGCTTGTTCTGTAGGGATTCCTCGCTGATTGCAGTAGAACAGCTGGTCCTCGGAAATCTTTGAGGTTGTGGCCTCATGCTCTACTACAGCAGTACTGTTCATCGTGTCGATATAAGGAAATGTGTGGGCGCCGCAATGTGAGCTCAGGAGCAATGAATCGCACTGGGTATAGTTTCGGCAACCATCGGCATCGGGCGCTACTTTCACGAGTCCCCTATAGGAGTTCTGGCTATGGCCGGCGGAGATGCCTTTTGACACTATGGTTGAGCGGCTGTTGCGCCCGAGGTGAATCATTTTTGTGCCGGTATCGGCCTGTTGGTAATTACGTGTTACGGCCACGGAATAAAATTCTCCAACCGAACCTTCCCCTGCGAGAATACAGCTTGGATATTTCCAAGTGATAGCCGAGCCGGTTTCAACCTGAGTCCATGACAGCTTGCTGAAATCTCCACGGCAAAGTCCGCGCTTGGTCACGAAATTATAAACGCCTCCGCGGCCCTTTTCATCGCCGGCATACCAGTTCTGCACGGTAGAATATTTCACTTCGGCGCGATCTTCCACAATGATTTCCACTATTGCTGCATGAAGCTGATTTTCATCGCGCATAGGAGCGGTGCACCCTTCAAGGTAGCTCACATAGGCATCGTCATCGGCCACAATCAACGTTCGTTCAAATTGGCCTGTTCCGGCAGCGTTGATGCGGAAATAGGTGCTCAGCTCGATGGGGCATCTGACCCCTTTGGGAATGTAGACGAACGACCCGTCGGAGAATACAGCTGAGTTCAGGGCAGCATAGAAGTTGTCGCGATAGCTTACAACTTTCCCGAGATAGCGCCTTACAAGGTCAGGATAGTCCTTCACGGCCTCGGAGATGGAGCAGAAAATTATGCCGAGTTCGGCAAGCTTTTCGCGATGCGTGGTCTTGACGCTAACGGAGTCCATAACAGCGTCGACCGCCATTCCTGAAAGAGCTTTTTGCTCTTCAAGAGGTATGCCGAGCTTGTTGAAGGTGTCAATCAGCTCCGGATCCACTTCATCGAGGCTTTTCGGCCCTTCTTTCTTACGCGGAGCAGCGTAATAGCTTATGGCTTGGAAATCAATAGGTGGGATTTCCAGATGGGCCCATGCGGGGGGCGTGAGCGTCAGCCAATGGCGGAATGCTTTCAAACGGAAATCAAGCAGCCATTCGGGCTCGCCTTTTACTTTCGATATGAAGCGCACTGTATCTTCCGAAAGCCCTTTGGGAAGAATTTCGGTGTCAATCAGCGTGGTGAAACCGTATTTGTAGTCGCTGCGCATGGCCTGATCTATGACTTGGGCGTCGTTGGCAGCTTTGTCTTTATTCTCCTTGTCCATAGTGAGGTTTAAACGTATGTAACGGCCTAAAGGTTGAGAAACCCGAGCAATCTGGGAGCGAGTTCCGCTATCCGGTCAGTCAATGGACCAGATGCAGTGGCTATTGAGCCTGCAGGCGATACAATTCTCATGAAATTGATGAAAAGGCTTATTATAATGCCGCATTTGAGGAGCATGAACAGAGCACCACATATTTTGTCAAGGAATCCGAGCCTTACGGCCTTGACCATGGTTCTGAGGGTTCGGGCCACGAACCACACTCCGAGCCATGCGACTAAAAAGAGCGAGATATGTCCTATGCACTTGGCCGCAAACATGCTCATAGAACTTTGTGCCGGGTCAGTGACAGATTCCTCGCCTCCCATCAATGCCACTGTCATGGAGGTGGCGGCGTCGCCAAAAATATGACAAATTATAATTGCCACAACAATAGCGAGAAGCGAGCCAATCTGAACTATCACACCTCGCTGGAAGCCCCATACGGCGCTTATTATCAGCAGAATGGTTACGATTATTTCTAATGTGGACATGATTACAATATCACTGTGGTTAAATCGGATGCAAATTTACAAAACTTATTCCCAACGGCAAATTATTTTTGGGGGCGTCCTCACCGGAGTCGCTTGAAATATTGTGGTGTCCCTATGCTGGATTCAGGATGCATAATAAGAAAATAGTCCTTTAGCAGTCTCTCAGGATGGAACGGGAATTCATCAAAGAGAGGCGAGGAAGACGTGTCACACACGTAAACACCTCCATTGCGAAAAGCTTTGATGCGTGAAGCGAGCTGAATGTTTGACCTGATGCCGTCAAGTGTGAGGGGTCCGTAACTGCGTATAATCCAAATGTCGGCATTTTCAGCTTTGTCAATCACGGCCGCCGGATCAAGCTGAATTGAGCCTGTTGATTTGTCATCGGCCCACGGATAACGGCCGCCGGCATCAGCGATGAGCCGGGCCATATAGCTGTTGCCTCCAGGCATTGCCCAGGTCCCTTCAAACGGTTGCTCGGTTATTACCAAGGGTTTGGTCCCTGTTGTGGTGTAGATCAAAGAAGTGTAGGCATTGCAAACAGAGTCGTAGATTGAATCGGCCCCGGCTGTTTTACCATATAGCCGCCCTATGAGTTTAATCCATTCGGCGCGTCCGAGCGGTGTCTGCTCCATATAGTCGGCCATTTCTATAATAGGTGAGCCGAGTGATTCTATTGCCCCATGGCCTGAGTTCTGATATGGCGACGTGAGGATGGCTTCGGGATTCAGTTCCACAATTTTTTCAATTGATGGCGACATGGAGTTGCCTACATCAACGATTCTCCCTGTTTTTATTCGTCTCACAATGGTTGAATCTCTGAAATAGCCGCCATCGGCTACGCCGGTGATGGCATCGGTGGCCCCGAGTTCATTGATGACTCCGCCGTACACGCCGCTATAGACGAGCGAACTACGTAAAGGCGTCTGCACAATGGTGCCTTGAGGGAGTCCGGCAGGATGGGTGCCTCTTGGAACAAGAATGTACGTAGCCAGGATTTGGGTTGTGTCCCATGGATTTGTGACTTTGGCAACAGAATAGCCGTCATAATCGGCTATTGAAAGTAGCGAAGCGTGTGATATGATGTTTTTGCCATCCTCAGGCGCCGAGTCATTCTTCTTGCTGTTGGTGCAGGAAACGGTCAATAGGATGATAGAGACAAATAGAGTTGCTTGAAAAAACTTGTTCATGATTTGAATTCATTTGACGGGTGCAAAAGTAAAAAATAATTCTTTAAAATATCACTATTGCCGTCTGAAATGATTAATTTTGCACTATGCGAAGAATTGACCGCGACACCGTACAGAAAATTCTTGACACAGCCGACATTGTGGAGGTTGTGAGCGATTTTGTGAGCCTGAAACGCCGAGGAGCCAATTACATAGGTCTCTGCCCATTTCACAATGAGCGCACTCCCTCCTTCTCGGTTTCGCGCTCAAAAGGCATCTGTAAATGTTTTAGTTGCGGCAAGGGAGGCAGCGCGGTTGGATTCCTTATGGAACTCGAGCAGCTATCCTATTCCGAGGCATTGCGCTATCTGGCAAAGAAATATAACATTGAAATCAAAGACCATGAGATGAGCGCCGAGGAGCGCGAAAAGGAGTCGGAGCGCGAAAGCATGCTTGCGGTCAATGAATTTGCAATGCAGTATTTTGAGAATATTCTCACCGGGAGTGATGACGGCCGCAACATAGGACTTGCTTATTTCCGTGAGCGAGGCATAAATGACGCAATGATTAAGCGTTTTCACCTCGGCTACAGCTATGACCGACGCGATGACCTGTTTCAAACGGCGGTTAAACGTGGATTCGCTGAAAAATTCCTCATTGAAACCGGCCTGTGTTACCGCAATGACCGAGGCATGGCCATTGACCGCTTCCGGAGTCGCGTAATCTATCCCGTGTTTACGGTTTCCGGTAAGGTGGTGGCCTTCGGAGGGCGTACACTCCGCAAGGATAAGGATGTTGCCAAATATGTCAATTCTCCCGAATCAATTATCTATCGCAAAAGTTTTGAACTTTACGGCCTCTATCAAGCCAAGCAGGCTATTGTGAGGAAAGACAAGTGTATACTCGTTGAGGGTTACATGGATGTGATTTCAATGCATCAGAGCGGAGTGGAGAATGTAGTTGCCTCCTCAGGTACATCGCTAACCGAGGGGCAGATTCGTTTGATTCACCGCTTTACGGAAAATGTGACGGTGATTTATGATAGTGACCCGGCAGGAATCAAGGCGTCACTCCGAGGTATCGACCTTCTGCTTGCCGAGGGACTCAACGTAAAGGTGATGCTATTGCCTGACGGCGATGATCCCGATTCATTCGCTCAGTCTCACACTTCGGCGGAGGTTGAAGCTTATCTCGCCGAGAATGAACAGGATTTCATAGCGTTCAAAACAGCCATCCTCATGGACGGCACGGGCAATGACCCCATTGCCAAGTCGAAAGCCATACAGAACATAGTGCGTTCCATCGCCGTGATTCCAGATGGGATCACTCGCTCTGTCTACATCACGGAATGTTCACGCACAATGGGCATTGCCGAGAAAGTACTTACGCTGCAAGTGGCAAAATATGCCGCCGAGAACGCTGAGAAACAGGCGCGTGACAGTCAGCGTGAGCGTAATCGCGCAGCTGCCGGATTGCCGGCCGATTCCGCTGATGATGCCGGGGCGCGGATTGATTCGGTGGAGTCCGATACTAAAAGCCCACACGAGATTCCCGAATCAGAATCATCACTGACCGAACGTGAACGCACATTCCTCCTCCCTTATGAGCGCGAATTGGTGCGCTATGCCATAAAATACGGCATGTGTTATCTCTGCGATGTCGCCGTCGACGGGGAGGGGAACACCGTTCCGATGAATGTGCTTGAATATATCCTTCAGGAGCTTGAGGCCGATGACATAAAGCTTTCCGATTCGGTCATGGCCCGGTTGCTCGCGGAAAGCCGGCAATTGATGCAATCCGGATGGGCAGCCGACAGCGAAGCTGAGCGCCAGCGCCTTGAACAGACCAGAGAGCAACAGATAGCCGACGGAATTGATGCCATCAGGCTTTCGGCCGATGACCTGGCGCAGATTGAGACACGCGAGAAAGAACTGCATGCGCGAGTCAACGCATCGTTGGCCGGAGCCATGGAGGATTTTGCCGAACTTTATCTGCAGCGGCAGTTACTCTCGAATGAGGATGATATGGTGAGGCGCGCGGCTACTGATATGGTGGCGTCGCGTCATAGCCTCAGTAAGATTCATACCAAATACACGCGCATAGCCACCGAGCGTGACCGTTTGCCCGAATTGATTCCGCTCGCTGTCTATAATCTCAAATGTGCCCTGATTGAATGTGAAATTAAACGCGTCAATGCCGAGATTGCGTCTGTCTACGCCTCATCGCCCGATGACGGCGAAAAATTGCGCGAACTTCTTCAACGAGGGCTTGAACTCAATGGCTTGAAAAAAGAGCTTGCAAAATATCTCGGTGAGCGCATCCTATCGCCGAGGTAGAAACGCGGCCAAATGTGGTTACCAAAGAAAAGTTTTTGACTGTGAGTCCTTGTTTGATTCGTTTTGATTGACAAAAAATATAAATATATTATAGTGATAGAAGAATTGACTGCATTGCCTCTTTATAAAAAACTGCAATTATGAGCAAAGAATATACCCCCAAACCGGCTGAGACATCTGACGTAGAGCTGCCTTATGAATTGGTGCCATTGATTGAGGAAATGGCCCGGAACGTGCATGAAGTGTGGGCGCAGAACCGCATGAACGAAGGTTGGACCTACGGTCCTGTGCGCGATGACTCAGAGCTCAGACATCCGTGCCTTGTGCCCTACGAACAGCTGCCTGAAAGCGAAAAGGATTATGACAGGGCCACTTCACAAGAAACCTTGAAGTTAATTCTGAAATTAGGCTTTGAAATTTCAAAAAAATAGCGATTTCGTTTTTTCCCCCTTCTTTTTGGAGGCTCTGTTTCGTGACAAGTAACTATGTATGGGGAAAATGCCACGGTTGGATTATAGAAGCCACGCACTAAAGGTGATGGACGCGTAGACTATGACCCATTGTTTTTAAGTAAAGACGCTACTGTTTTCATCTGCTATTGCATATTGGAATTTACTGACCACTGAAATAGAATCATTACAAAACGGGCAAAATTTTGAGAATTAATATGAAAAAGAAAATTAGCACAGCATTATTATCTATTGCTTTATGGAGCACAATAGCATCGGCAACGACACTGTTTCCGGACTCACGGACGGCAACAAATGAGGTTGAACTCGGAGTGGAAGGAATATCGCGTCTATGTCCTACCGGGCTGTGGGATCACTGGACGTTCCGGGACATTGCCTATGACCGCGATAGCAATACCGTTGTATTTGTTATTCAATTGAGTAATTGGAATGAAAAACGCCACCGCAATGAGATGACTGCTGAGGAAGCGAAGAAGCAGACCGAATGGATAGTAGAAAACATCATGGAGGGATACAATGAGTTGTTTAAATCCCCCAAAATAATGTGCGACGGCGATTTCATGCTTTATCTTTCGCTCGGCACCCTCTTGAAGCAGATGGAAAAGGATGGTGCGACCCTTCGCATTGCTCTCCTGAAACCGGATTACGAAAATCTTGCCATCAAAGATATACCCTTAATAATAAATGCAAAAGAGCTGAAACCTTTGCTTGACGACTAAACCATGTCAAAGAGATTGGTCCATAAAATTTATGTGAAGAACCTGACTTGGCTTAGGCTCGCCGTTGACATACATTCAAAGGGCAAATGGCCAAGCTATGCTTTGTCAAATTTTTATCCTCATGAATTTGACTTTGAAGGCGTCCGTTGTGGTAGTATTGAGGGTTTCTTGCAGTCCTTGAAAACTGATGATATCGAGCGACAGATTCTTGTATGCCGATTGTCAAAGAAGGAAGCTAAAATGCGATCTACCGATACTTGGAAAAAGGAACAAAACGTGTTTTGGAATGGGCATCAATTCAATCGACATGGCAATCAGTTTCAGTTTCTTGTTAGACGGGTATACAGAGCGATGTTAAAGCAAAACCCAAAATTCCGCGAAGCACTGAAGGCCACGGGCTCTAAACGCCTCTATCATAGCATCGGAAATCCAAACTCTCATGATACAATCCTTACAGAAAAAGAATTCTGCGACATTTTAACCGAATTAAGGAACGAGTTATGAGAAAGATGAGAACTAAGATTCTGGGACCATTTACAAGTGTGTATCCGTTTTTTAAGTACATGACAAAAATTTGAAGACATCGAATTTTGGGGAATAAGTCGGTCGTATGAGTATGGTTGCAATCTCTT
>ENA-ORCP01001664-ORCP01001664.1-human-gut-metagenome-genome-assembly--contig:-NODE-1664-length-18865-cov-4.192570_pt1 | contig 18865 bp, 18 predicted proteins | sample MGYA00242990_ERZ507991 | MGnify/ENA primary metagenome ERZ507991 (study PRJEB26167, sample SAMN06115496) | human gut metagenome | host: Homo sapiens | place: China:Henan | collected 2015-05-07... | reverse complement strand
AAAGTTCTGAAAACTTAGGATTTCAATGGCGCAGGACACTCTTCTTGGGTTTCCCGCGCACACTCTTCCTTTCCGTCGCGGAGAATTTACCACTTTATCGACAGTATTTGATTGTATCACAGTGCTTTTTTCTCCGCAATCCCCTTCTGTAAACTTTTACCTCTGGTTCCAAAGGCCGTTCTGCTTCAGCATAGCCTCGCACTGCTCTCGGCGGCGGGTATCGTAAAATTCGATATACTTCAAGGCGTAAATATCCGTCACGATATACCGCTCCCGCCCCGGCTGGTAAATGGTGATGAAGTCGTTGCCCACATCGTAGAGGATTCCCTCCCAGGAAACCGTTCCCTGCGTCCCCACCAGAAACGTAGCCACTACATAGTTTCCCTCATTTCTGGCCAGCATGGCCTTGATGGAGCCGTTGTGGGCCTCCTCCACGCTGAGGGGGTTCTGGATCACGTTCTCTGGCAGATCTGTCCGCATCCCCGGCATATTGCCCATGGGCATCATCTGTCCACCGGGCAGGGTGACGTACTCCGATCCCTCCGGTGACTGCCAGGAGCGCGCATCACCGACGCTCCTTGCCTCCGTTTGTCCGCCGCCATTGATCTCCGCCTGCCAGTCGCTCCCGCCGGACGGGACCGGCGCTGTCTGGTAAGTATTGAAACGCTGCATAAAAACACCTCTCAAGTTCTATAATAGGCATCCGTTGGATTATAAAAGCAATGATCTCCAATGCGGGTCTGCCAGTAGCCCACCTCGGAGGGGAACCTGCTCCGGCACTGAGGGCCGAAGGGATTGTAAAACCACAGAGACTCTGCCACATCGGGAATGCGGTTCCCCGCGATGGCCCAGTCGGCAATGTCGAAGTGGATCTGCTCCGGCCGCATATTGAAAATATTCTGGGGGTTGTAGGTGCCCCGTTCCGTTTCGGAGGCGCACACGAACTGGTAGGGCTGGAAAATGATGTTGCGGATGCTGCCCCGGCCCACCCGGGCGTATTCCCCGCCCCGGGCGTGGACCCGGTTCATCACCACGCCGGCCACCGCCTTCATTCCCGTATCCCCTTCCCCGCCCGCCTCGCATTGGATCAGCCGCGCCAGCAGCTCCCGGTCGGAATAAGCCATCGTTCATCATCCCCTGTTGCGTTCGGTCCGCGATTCTGTTTCGCTGGCCCATTCTATGCGGACTGTGGACGGCAGGTGCTTCCCCTCGTCAGCAATAAAGAAAAACCGGAACGGCTTTTGCCGTTCCGGTTCCTATGCGGTCACAAATGGGTGCTTATTTCTGCGCCATGGCTGCTTCCAGTCCGCGGGCAAACTGGTCGGGGCAGGAGGTGCCTCTGCCGCCGCAGTTGATGCCCTTCAGACGGGCAATGGCCTCCTCTGCCTTCATGCCCTTCACCAGCGCAGAAATACCTTGGAGGTTGCCGTTGCAGCCGCCTACCACCTGGAGATCACGGATTACGCCCTGATCGTCCACCTCTACCGACATGGCCCGGGAGCAGACGCCCCGGGGCTGGAATGTATATGTCATATTGTGCTTCCTTCTTTCCTTATTCGTTTGGAAAACAGGATAACACAATTTTTTCTCTCTGCCAAGCCCGGTTTCTGATTTTTCTGCAAATATCGGAACCGGAGACGTCAATCCTGCCAGGCTTTTCCGTTTTTCTGCTCCAGGGTCAGCCGGTCTGCAATCATGGCGATGAACTCCGAATTGGTAGGTTTGCCCTTGGAAACACTAACTGTATATCCGAAATATTTTTGCAAGGTCTCCAGATCGCCCCGGTCCCAGGCTACCTCGATGGCGTGGCGGATGGCCCGTTCCACCCGGGAAGGCGTTGTGGCAAACCGCTTGGCTACTTCAGGATAGAGAACCTTCGTCACCGCGTTGATGACATCCATATCCCGCACCGTGATCATGATGGCCTCCCGCAGATATTGATAGCCTTTGATATGCGCAGGGACGCCGATCTCATGGATCACGGAAGTCACCATGGTTTTCAAACTGGGTAAGCTCTCCTGGGGCGCTTTGAGAAACAAACCCCGCATCTTATCCAGCAGTGCGGCCGTTTCAAAAGGCTTTGGCAGAAAATACGCCGCCCCCAGTTCCGATGCTTCCGCCAGCATCCGATCGGAGACAAAGCCGGAGACCAGAATGGTCATAGGTGCGTCTCCCTGTTTCTGCAGTTGCCGCAGCACGCTGATGCCGTCCATGCCCGGCAGCATCACATCCATAACCAGAAGGTCCGGCATTCGTTCCTTTACCCGCTTCAGAATCTCATTTCCATCCCGCGCGATCTCCACAGAAAACTCGCCTGTCTTTTCCATTTCTTCCCACAGCAGCGTGCGAAATTCCTCGCCGGCGTCTGCCAGCAATACCGTCTTACGTTGATCCATAATGCACTCCCTTTTTCCCAAATTTGCGACGGTTTTAACGGTTTCAAGTCGCGTTTTATTTAAAATAGCACGTTCTCCTAACTTTTTCAATGAATCACAGCTAAATTTTCCAACAATCGTTCGACATTTTTCACGAGACAGCCTATTTTCCAGCACTTTCCGCGTTCTTTTGTTCTTATTTTTCATAAAATATGGTGAAATCTGTCCAGCCTATCTTCTTTTTTTGTGGTGGTTCTTTTCTTCTTCCACAAAATATGGTATGATAAGCCCAAGAAATATTTTGTTGCTTTTTCCGGATATAAAAATATTTTCGTCGACTGCAACTACCGTATCCGACAGCGGATACTCTCCCGCTGTACGCTTTTTTCGGAGGGATCATTATGGAGCTTCTGCGTCAACAGCTCATCGCCTACCGCCCGTGGAACGAGCAGGAGGAACGGGACCGGGAAGAACTGCTCCGCCGTCTTGACAGCCACGAGGATCTGTACACCAGAGCCAATACCGCCGCCCATTTTACCGCTTCCGCCTGGGTGGTCAGCCCGGACCGGAAGCAGGTCCTGATGGCCTATCACAGGCTCTATGACTCCTGGGCTTGGCTGGGCGGCCACGCCGACGGAGACCGGGATCTGCTGGCCGTGGCGTTGCGGGAGGTCCGGGAGGAAAGCGGTCTCACGGAGGTCCGCCCCGTGTCCGAGGACTTGTATTCTCTGGAAATCCTGACGGTGGACGGCCACGAAAAGCATGGCCGGTATGTCTCCTCCCACCTGCATCTCAACGTTACCTACTTATTGGAGGCCGATCCCGCCGCCCCCATCCGTCCCAAGCCGGACGAAAACAGCCGGGTGGGCTGGTTCTCCCCGGCGGACGCTATGGCCGCCTCCAGCGAGCCGTGGTTCCGGGAGCGGATCTACACGAAGCTGAACGATAAGCTGTCCCGTTTTTAAGCCGCTCTATCGACGGACAAGTCAGCACATTTCCGCTCGAAACAACTCTCTGACACAGTGAATCGTGCGGAAACAGAAACCTTTTAGAGAAAACCCGCCTGTGCGGATATGCGTACCAAAGGAGGAGTGAACAGTGAAAGCATACGAGTACGTCAACATTCACATTGGGAAGTTTGTGGGCGCAGGATCGGAGGCGCACCGGGCCATTATCGACGAATACGCCGCAAGGGGCTATCGTTATGTCGGATACATCCCCACAAATATCAACAATTACGGAAAGATAGCGGACTTGGATCTTGTCTTTGAGCGGGACGCTTGACCGCCGGTTTGTGGGAGCCTCCATGCCAAAAAGGAGCAGGGCGGGGAGAAATGATTTCTCCTCGCCTCGTCATTTTACTTTTTCTACACGTTTTCTCCCGCGTTCAGCATAGTTTCCATGGAAATTCCATATCCTTTTGTTGCGTCGGAAAGCAGCACATGGGTCACAGCCCCCACCAGCTTTCCGTTTTGAAGAATGGGACTGCCGCTCATGCCTTGCACAATGCCGCCGGTGGCGGCGATCAGGTCCGGGTCTGTGACGGAGATCACCATTTCCCGACCGTCAGAGGCATTTGGGAGCCGTTTCAAAATTTCAACGGCATACTCCCGCACCTCGTCCCCGGACACATTGGCCCGGATCGTTGCCGGTCCCTCCACGGCATCGCCCACCGGCAGAGCCTCGCCCGCCACAAGGGTGCAGTCCGCCGGAAGTGTGCCGAAAATGCCGCAGTCGGTGTTGGCGCACAGGGGGCCAAGGTCGCCGGACAGGTCAAAATTGCCCCGCAGCTCCCCGGCGCTGCCGCTGCTCCCCTTCTTCACCGCCTTCACGGTGGAGGGCAGGATGGAGCCGCTACCGAAGGGCATCAGAGCCATGGTATCGCCGTCGGTGATCCCGTGTCCCAGCGCGCCGAAAGCGCCGGTCGCGGGATCGTAATAGGTCACGGTGCCGATGCCCGCCATGCTGTCCCGGATCCACGCGCCGATGCAGCAGATGCCCTGTTCATTCCGTTCCGGCTCCACAGAGAGGGTCAGAGGGCTGCCCTGCCGCTTGATCTCCAGTGCCGTGGCGTCCGTTCCATTTTTTTGCAGCAGGGATTGGAACTGCTCCGTGGAGGTCACGGCCTCGCCGCCGCACTCCACGATCACGTCGCCGGTTTTCAGGCCGCAGGTCCGGGCCGGAGTACCGCCCTCCGGCAGCTTTACCACCACCACGCCCCGGGCAAACAGCTTCACCCCTACGGTGTGTCCCACCGGCACCAGCCGTTTCCCCTCCGTTCCGGCGGCCAGGGCGGCGGTGGCGCACAGCGCCATGGCCAGTACCAGCGCCGCGCCGTAACGCAGTCCTTTTTGTATGGTTCCATGCAAGTCCATCACTCCTTTCGCGGCCGGTACGGCATTTTTTCAAAACAAATCGTTAATTTTTCGTCCTATATTCCTATTTGTATTGAAATTCTGTCGTGCCGCCGCAGATTTGTGCCGCATTTTCTGCGGACACGGTTATCTTGTCCGCTGCAGGCGCGGCAACTCCCGACAAAAAGCGGCAGCAGCGCCAGCCGGATCACGATGACGCTTTAAGCATAAGCGCAAAAAAGCAGACGCAGGAAATTCCTGCGTCTGCTGGTAGAAGCTTCAATTTAAAAATTCCACTCAATCCCGGCGATTGAAAATTTTGAAAATGTCATCGAAGGGATCTTCCTCCGGTTCAGCGGGCTTTTCCTCTGCCGGAGCAATGGGCTCAATGGGTGCAAAGGGTGCCTTGGGCTGCTCATCCTTCTCCTGACCCTCCAACTGAACGGGAGGCTTTGCAAATGTGCCGATCTTAGGCAGCTCGTCAGCCGGGTTCTTATCAAAGCCGGTGGCGATGACGGTGACACGGATCTCGTCGTCCATAGTTTCGTCGAAGGTGGCGCCGAAGATGGTGAGGGCGTCGGGATGGACGGCCTGCTGCACCAGAGAGGCGGCCTGCTCCACTTCCTCCAGACCGATGTCCATAGAGCCGGTGACGTTGATAAGGACGCCCTTGGCCCCCTCGATAGAAGTCTCCAGCAGGGGGCTGGAAATGGCCATACGGGCGGCTTCCTCGGCCTTGCCCTTGCCGGCAGCCCGGCCCACGCCCATGTGAGCCATACCTGCGTTCTTCATAATGGCCGTCACATCGGCAAAGTCCAGATTGATGAAGCCGGTGTCGCGGATCAGGTCGGAAATGGATTGCACTGCCTGACGCAGCACATCGTCGGCGATCTCAAAGGCGTTGGCAAAGGTGATCTTCTGATCCGTGGCGTGTTTCAGCCGCTCGTTGGGGATGATGACCAGAGAGTCCACCTTATCCTTCAGCTCGGCAATGCCGCTCTCCGCCTGCTGCATCCGGCGGCGGCCCTCAAAGCCAAAGGGCTTGGTGACCACGGCCACGGTGAGAATATCCATCTCCTTGGCGATCTCCGCTACAATGGGTGCGCCGCCAGTGCCGGTGCCGCCGCCCATGCCGGCGGTGATGAACACCATATCGGTGTCCTCCAGCGCCTTGGCGATCTGGTTTCGGCTCTCCTCAGCGGACTTGCGGCCCACCTCGGGGTCGGAGCCGGCGCCCTGACCGTGGGTCAGCTTTTCGCCGATCTGGATCTTGTATGTAGCACTGGAAACATTCAGTGCCTGCTTATCTGTATTCACGGCCACGAACTCCACACCCTTGGTGCCGGAGCGGACCATGCGGTTGACCACGTTGTTGCCGCCGCCGCCAACGCCGATGACCTTGATGTTGACCACGGACTCGGGGCCGGTTTCCAATCCAAATGCCATAGCGGTGCCTCCTGCTGTCTTTTGTACGAAAGGGCGGCAAGCCGCCCTGTAAATCACAAGTTATAGTGTCCCAAGCATAGTGGGATATGATTATCTATTGTATGCTATTTTCCCGGTGAGGTCAAGGGTTGCCGGAGATTTGTTTCCGATTTTTTTCGGCGTCTCCCTCCCGGCTTCCTCTTATTTTCTGGTATCCTGATCAAATATGACCTGGCCGTCCTCCTGCCGCATATCAAAGGTGCCTGTCATATTATCCTGGATCTTGTCACTGTTGATGGCCAGTTCCAGCACCCGCAGCTTATAGGAAAAGTCCGCCTGATAGGGCATTTTCACCGTAAAGCGGTCCATATAGTCCATAGAAATATAGGACGCCTCTCCCAGATGGATGGCATCCACCTTTGCCAGATCCCCCGTTTCATCCAGCACAGCCAGCAATTCCAGCAGGCTTTCCCGCCGGGTCTCATAGGCCGTATCCACAGCGATCTGGGTTCCTACGGAGGGGGACAGCAGCTCACAGCCGTCAACGGTGGGGTATCCCGCGGCGGTATCCGTCTGCTCCACGATCTTTCCGGCAGGACTCATCAGCCACACTGTCCCGTCCTGCGTCCAGGCCAGAGGATCGCCGCACTCCTGCACCTGGATCAGCAGGGTGTCCGGCAGCTTCCGCTGAATACGGGTGTTTTCGATCTCGATATAGGGCAGGGCCTCGGCGATGTTCCGGATCACCTGATACTTGTTCAGCAAAAAGAGGTTGTCACCGTCCTCCACGCCGCTGGCCTGACGGATCTCCGCCTCCGTATAGCGCTTCTCCCCGGTGATGACCACCGTATCCACCCGGAAAAACAGGGTGATGGCCGCCACCAGACAGCCGCAGATCAGGAATACGGACAGCAGCTTATAGAGGAAGCCGCTGCCTCCCCTTCTGCGCCGCCGCGCCGATCCTCTCCGTCTTGCCATGGTGGTTCTCCTTTACAGTCTGTCTCTCAGGGGGAGGCCGTCTCCTCCACCCGCCGTATATCCGCGCCCAGCGCCGCCAGATCATCCTCGATGCTCTGATAGCCCCGGTCGATATGGGTAATGTCCGAAATGGAGGTCTCTCCCTCCGCTGCCAGAGCCGCTGCGCACAGTGCCGCGCCGCCACGCAGATCCGTACACCGCACGACGGCTCCGTGGAGCCGCTCCACGCCCAGCACCACCGCCGTCCGTCCGGAAACCCGGATGTCTGCCCCCATGCGGGCCAGCTCATCCACATGTCGGTAGCGGCTGCTGAACAGGTTTTCCTCGAATACCGCCGCCCCCCGGCACCGCAGCAGCGCCGCCATCAAAATGGCCTGCGCGTCGGTGGGAAAGCCGGGATAGGGGGCCGTGCGGATGGGCCGGGGCGCCGTCAATCGTCCGGTACGGCGGCACACGATCCCGGCGCTGCCGCCGGTCACGTCGCACCCCGCCTCCCGGAGCACCGCCGTCACAGCGGAGAGGTGCTCCTCCCGTGCGTCCCGGAGAAAGACCTCGCCCCCGGCGGAGGCCGCCCCGCACAGGTAAGTGGCCGCCGCGATGCGGTCCGGCAGAATGGTGTAAGTACCGCCGTGGAGGGGCCGTCCGCCCCGGATCACCACCGTGGATGTGCCCGCGCCGGTGATCTCCGCACCGCAGGTATTCAAAAAGCCTTGCAGATCTTCAATTTCCGGTTCTCTGGCGGCGTTGGAAAGCACCGTGACGCCCTCCGCGCCGCAGGCCGCCAGCATCAAATTTTCCGTGGCCCCCACAGAGGGGAACCCCAGCACGATCTCCCGCCCCGTCAGCTTTGCCGCCTTGCAGTGCAGGGTGCCGCCGGTATCGTCGATCTCCGCCCCAAGTGCCCGGAGGCCGGAGAGGTGCAGGTCGATGGGCCGGGGACCTAATTCGCAGCCGCCGGGGCTGGTGAGGCTTGCCTCCCCGCACCGGGCCAGGATCGCCCCCAGAAAGATCACGGAGGACCGCATCTCCCGCATCAGCGCGTCGGGAACATCGCAGCCGGTCATCCCGGCGGTGTCCACCTCCAACACATCCCCCCGCCACCCGGCCTTGCAGCCCAAGGCTTGCAGGATACGGATGGACGCCTCCACATCCCGCAGACGGGGACAGCGGCGCAGCTCCACGCTTCCGCCGGTGAGAATGGTAGCTGCCAGAATGGGCAGCACGCTGTTTTTCGCTCCCTGTATGGTGACTTCCCCTTGGAGGCGGTTCCCGCCCCGGATCAGCAGTCGGCTCATATTATTGGTCCCTCCCGATGAAAATGGTATCACGGGCCATTCTATGGGGAGAGAGCAACTTCGGTTCCTGCCGCCGCTTTATCAAAAGGGCTAAACGCCTGCCGTTTTCTCGGATACAGGGCGCTTTCGCCGTCTGTTTTTCGGTTTCTTTGATACTTTATCACGGCGATGGGCCGGTGTAAAGTCCGAAACAGTAAATTTACAGCAACTCCTGAACGGTTTCGTAAATTCGCTGGGCCGCATCCCGGATACCCAATTCCGCCATGGCCGACGCCATGGCTTCCCGCCGGGCGTCATCATGCAAAATGCCTGCTGCCGTCTGAAACAGCGCCTGCCCGGAGGAATCCTGCTCCAGCAAAACCTCCACGCCGCCGTGGGTCTCCAGCGCGCGGGCGTTTTTCTCCTGATGGTTGTTGGTCACATAGGGGGATGGCACCATGATGGCCGGCACACCCAGCGCCGTCAGCTCACTGACGGTGGAGGCTCCCGCCCGGCAGATCACCAGATCCGCCGCCCGCATCACCGGTGCCATGTCGTAGATGTATTCCCGGACCTGCAGGGAGGGGTGGTCCTTCAGGTCCACGCCCTTCTCCGCCAATGCCTTCAGCACGGCAGCATATCCGCTCTTGCCCGCGCCGTGGATATGATGGAACGGCTCCTTCCCCGCCTCCAAAGCCAGCATATCCGCCATCTGGGCGTTCATGCCGGAAGCGCCCAGAGACCCCCAGAAGGAGACGATCAGCGGCCGTCCGTCATTGACGCCCAGCTTTTCCTTGGCCGCCTCCTTGGTCAGGGTGAAGAAGTCCTCCCGGACCGGGGTGCCGGTGACGGCCACCTTCTCCGGGTGCTTGTAGTGCTGGCGGCAGGATTCAAAGCCTACCATGATCCGCCCGGCGTAAGGCTCCAGCAGCTCCGTGGTCAGTCCCGGCACGGCGTTGGACTCATGGACCGCCGTGGGGATGCCCATTTTGGCGGCGGCCTTCACGGTGGGATAGCTGGCATAGCCGCCGGTTCCGATCACCGCGTCAGGTCGAAACTCCTTCAAAATAGCCCGGGCCTCTGCCGGGGAGCGGACCATATTGTAGAGGGACACCAGATTGTGCTTGATCTCCGCCAGCTTGAGGGAGCGGTGAAAGCTGGAGATGTGAACGGTGCGGAATTCATATCCCGCCTTGGGAATCAGGTCCTTTTCCAACCCCCGCTCCGCCCCAACGAACAGTATTTTGATCTGCGGGTTCTTCTCCGCCATCAGCTGCGCCACGGCAATAGCCGGGTTCACATGGCCCGCCGTGCCGCCGCAGGTGAAGATCACCCGGTCAATGCGCTTTTCCACCAGCAGCGCCCCTTTCCAAAAAGATGTCAAAACAAGCCAAAAAGGCAGGTGTTTATCCTGCCTAAGGCTATCAAGAAAACGGTAAGGAAGGGTGTGCGCGGGAAACCCAAGAAGGGTGTCCTGCGCCATTAAAATCCAATATTTTCAGAACTAACAGTTCTGAAAATGTGTCAGCGGGGCGAAAAAACTTTTCGACACGCTGAGGCAGGTGTTTACCCTGCCTTTGTTGGCTTCATTTGCCTGGATACGCTCAGGATCACGCCCATCTCCGCCACCTGGATAAGCAGGGCGGTGCCACCGTAGCTGAAAAACGGCAGAGAAATGCCGGTGGTGGGGAGCAGTCCCGTCACCACGCTGATGTTCAAAAACACCTGTACCGCCAGCTGCGTGGTAAAGCCCACCGCCAACAGCGTGCCGAACCGGTCACGGGTGTGGAGGGCGATCCAGTAGCCTCGAAGGATCAGCGCCGCGAACAGCAGCATGATGATCCCCGCGCCCACCAGACCCAATTCCTCGCAGGCGATGGAGAAAATGAAATCGTTGTGCTCCTCCGGCAGAAACAGGAACTTCTGCCGGCTCTTGCCAAGACCCAGTCCCCACAACCCGCCGGAGCCAATGGTAATGAGGCTCTGGGAAAGCTGATAGCCCTTATCCGCGGCATCTGCCCAAGGGTCCAGCCAGTATATAACGCGGGATTTGTTATAGCCGATGACAAATAAAGCCACATACACCATGCCAACCGCCGCGCCAGCGGCAGTACCTACCCAGATCCAGTTGATGCCGCCCACCAGCATCATAGCCGCCCCCGCGCCCAAAATCAGGATCGCGCCGGAGAGGTGGGGCTCAACGGCCACCAGGCCTGCCACTACCACCAGAATAAAGGCGTAGGGTAGCACGCCGTAGCGGAAGCTGCGCATTTTGTCCTTTTTTCGGGAAATGCTGTCGGCAAAGTAGGTAATGATTGCCACCTTGGCGATCTCCGAGGGCTGGAACTGCACGCCGATCTTTAGCCAGCGGGTAGCGCCCTTGGCCGTCACCGCAATGGGGTTGTGGGGGATGATGACCAGAATCAGAAAAATCACGGACACATAGATCAAGGCTCTGCCCGCGCCGCGAAGCCGCTGGTAGTTGAACTTACTGACCAGCAGCATCACCGCCGTGCCCAGCACGGCGAAAACGCCCTGCTTTTCAAAGTAATACAGCGGGTTGTGGCGGGAGGGTGCTTTCTCATAATAGGCGGAGGGAAAGCTGGCAGACAGGAGGATCACCAGACCGATGGCCGTCAGCAGCATGACCAGCAGACAGAAGGTCAGGTCGATGGGACCTTTGGCCAGTTCCCGGCTCTCTTCCATTTTTTCCCGGCGGCGCTGCTTGCGCTCCTGAAGGGCCAGCTTCTCCTGATGGGTCAGGGGACGGCGGCGGGGCCGTGTCTGGGTCATGGATGTTTCCTCCTTTCTCTCCGAATCAAGTCAAGGTCTTACCGGTTTACAGATAGCGGCCCCGGATGCCGCAATACGCCAGCAGGCAGAACACTGCCGTAATGGACACAAAGACCGTTACGATCTTCACCTCGCTCCAGCCGCACCGCTCCAAATGGTGATGCAGAGGGGCCATTTTGAAAAACCGCTTGCCGTGGGTGACCTTGAAGTATCCAACCTGTATAATATCGGACAAAGTTTCCAGAATGTAGATGATCCCCACCGGAATCAGCACCAGCGGCATATCAAAGGCAAAGGCCAGCGCCGCCACCGCGCCGCCTAAAAACAGGCTGCCGGTGTCTCCCATAAAGCACTTGGCGGGATGGCGGTTATACAGGGCGTAAAAGCCCACCAGACTGCCGCACAGGGCGGAGGAAAAGATCCCCAGCGTAGTGAATTTCCAGATCATAGCGGCGCCCATGAAGAACGCCATGACCACAGCGGTGACGCTGGAGGCCAGACCGTCGATACCATCGGTGAGGTTCACGGAGGTGACGCAGCCCACGATGACGAAGGCGGCAAAGATCAGATACACGATCCAGTTCACTGTCAGCGTCACGTTGATGAAGGGGATATAGAGATCGTTGGTCAAAAGGCCCTCATACCGCATCAGGCACAGGAACACCACCGCCGCCAGAAGCTGTAAGACAAACTTCTGCTTGGCGGTCAGGCCCTCGTTCTGGTGCTGGCGGACCTTGCGGTAGTCATCCACAAAACCGATGAGCCCGAAGATCAGGGCGAACAGGTACACATACAGATGGGCGAAGTCCCCCGCCAGCATCTGCTGCCAGCCGCAGGTAAAGGTCACGATGCCGCTGCCCAGAATAAAGGCAATACCGCCCATGGTGGGGGTGCCCGCCTTGGAATTGTGCCAGGTGGGGCCGTCCTGCCGGATCTCCTGTCCGGCCTTCAGCTTCCGCAGCTCCGCCAGTACGAATTTGCCCAGAATCATGGTCAGCACACAGCCGGCCAGTAACGTCACATAGATACTCATGCTTTCTCCTTATCCCGGTCCTGACAGCTTTCCCCGTCAGGGCCTTTCTCTTGCTGACCGTCCGGTACACATCCGGCCGGTGTTTTTGCCGCCACACGCGGCTGTATTTGTGAAATGGGGATGCCTAAAGTCTGCCGGACCTCAGCGTCCGCTGTTCAGGTGCTCCGCCACGATCTCCCGCTCATCCATGTGGAACTTCTGGTGGTTCACTTCCTGATAGGTCTCGTGACCCTTGCCGCACAGAACGATCACATCGTCCTTCTGGGCGTGGTCCATGGCCCAGCGGATGGCCTCCACCCGGTCCTCCACCACTTCGTAAGGGGTGTTGCTGTCGTCAAAGCCCGGCAGAATGTCCCGGATGATGGCCGCAGGTTCTTCGGTCCGGGGATTGTCGGTGGTGACAACGGCAAAATCGGACCAGTCCGCCGCCGCCTTGCCCATGCGGGGGCGCTTGGTCTTGTCACGGTCGCCGCCGCAGCCGAACACCGCCACGGTGCGGCCCTTGGCAAATTCCTTCACCGTTTGCAGCACGTTCACCATGCTGTCCGGCGTGTGGGCGTAGTCAATGAGGATGGTATAGTCCTTGCCGGGGGTGGGGACTACCTCCACCCGCCCCTGCACATGGGGGGCCTTGGCCAGAACAGCAGCGCTGTCCTTTAAAGAAACGCCCAGCGCCAGCGCGGCCCCCACCACATCCAACGTATTATACACCATAAAGCCGCCGGGGATATTCACCCGGATGGGTACCCTCTCGGTTTTTGTCACCGCGTCAAAGGCAATGCCATTGGCAGACAGCACCACGTTTTCCGCCCGGAGGTCCGCCTCGGACTTGACGCCGTAGGTGCGCACCTGACAGGTGGCATCCTTCAGCAGCCGGGGCGTCCACGGATCGTCACCGTTCACTACGCCGACGCCGCAGTTTCGGAACAAAATGGCCTTGGCATCGCAGTAGTTTTCCATCGTTACATGGAAATCCAGATGGTCCTGTGTCAGATTGGTGAAGATGCCCACCGCATAGTAAACGCCGTCGCCCCGGTCCAGACACAGGGCGTGGGAGGAGGTCTCCATCACCGCATAGGCGCACCCGGCGTCCGCCATCTCCCGGAAGAGCCGCTGGACCTCAAAGGATTCCGGCGTGGTGCGATCCGTAGGGATGACCTCCTGCCCGATCATGTTCTGATTGGTACCGATAAGGCCCACCTTGGCCCCCCGTGCCTGCTCCAGAATGGCCTTGAGCAGATAGGTGGTGGTGGTCTTGCCGCAGGTGCCGGTGACGGCGATCATGGTCATCTCCTCGGCGGGATGGCCGAACCAGTTAGCCCCGATCACCGCCAGCGCACGGCGGGAATCCGCCGTTCGGATATAAGGGCCATCCCCCTCCGGCAAATTCTGGCACAACACCGCCGCCGCGCCCTTTTCCAGCGCCGTGGCGATATACTTGTGGCCGTCTGTGGCGTAGCCGGTCATGGCTACGAACAGGTCTCCGGGCTGGGTGGCCCGGGAATCATAGCTGACGCCGGTGATTTCCATTTCCAGATCCACCGCGCAGGACGCGACAGGGACGCCGTTGAGCAGTTCCCGCAGTTTCATATCGTTTTCCTCCATTTGATCGGTCTTGTTTCACGAAAGTCCACCGCCCCCCTCGCAGGGCAGTCGGCGGCTGTATACAAAGCACTCCTTGGCTATTGTAGCAGGTTTTTCCGGAAAGCATACCGAAAATGGTGTCATAAACCTGGCAAAAAGTGCGGTAAGGGGCGGTCAGTCCGTGGTTTTCGCGCCGAAACGCACCGTGACCACGCTGCCGGCAGCCAATTCCGTCCCCGCCTCCGCGCTCTGGGAAATGGCGGTGACGCTGCCGGTGCTGCCGCCGGTGCTGGTGGCGCCGGTGACCTTCATAATGAGGCCCGCATTGGTCAGGGCCTTGTTGGCCTCCGCCGGGGTCTTACCTACCACGTTGGGGACGGTGCTGGGGGCATTTGGCTTCTCCACGCCCAGATAGAGCACGATGGAGGCATTATTGGGCACGATGGCGCCGCCCGCCGGGGTCTGGTCCGTCACGGTATCGCCACTTCCCACGGTGGTACAGGCAAAGCCCGCCGCCTTCAAAGCTGCCTTCGCGTCCGCTGCACTCTTGCCCACCACATAGGGCACGGCGGCATCGGCGCCCGCCAGCTCTGAGGCGCTGTAATTCGGTTCAATACCCAGTGCGGGCAGGATCTCGCCCATGATCTGACCGGCCACGGGAGCCACCATGGTACCGCCGTACACGGCGGTGCCGGTATCACGGCGAGGGGTGTCCATAGTCAGGAGCATGATGTACTTGGGATCGTCTGCCGGGGCAAAGCACATGAAGGACACCACCACGTCGCCCTTTGGGTTGTCGTTGGTCTTGGTGCCGGTCTTATCGGCGGTGCCGGTCTTGCCGCCGATGCGGTAGCCCGCCACCCGGCCATTTTTGCCGCTGCCGGAGGAGACCACATATTCCAGCGCCTCCCGGACAATGGCGGAGGTCTCCTCGCTGATGACCTGCCGCACTGGAGTAGAGTCATGCTGGGACAGAACGTTGCCGTCCTCGTCCAGCACCTGCTCCACAATGTAGGGCTGATAGAGATAGCCGCCGTTGACGCAGGCCGCCTGAGCCCGGATCAACTCGATGGGCGTCACGTTGAAGGTCTGGCCGAAAGAGTAGGATGCCAGAGACACCACCTGAGAGTTGAAGCTCTTTTCATCCTGAAAAATGCCCTTCACCTCACCGATCATGTCGATGCCGGTCTTATCCATCAGGCCGAAAGATTTCAGATACTTGTAGTAGGTCTCCGTTCCCACGGACAGGCCCATGCTGATAAAGGCAGGGTTGCAGGAATGGCCCACCGCCTCGATGAGGGTCTGCTGACCGTGGCCGCTGTGGTTGGAACAGTAGATGGCCTTGTTCCAGCCCTGCACACGGGTGGAGCCGGAACAGTAGAAGGTGGAGTTTTTCGTCACCTTGCCCTCCTCCAGCGCCGCCGCCAGCGTAATGGGCTTATAGGTGGAACCCGGCTCGTAGGTGGAGTCGATGCACTTGTTGCGCCACTGGGACTGAACAGCGCTGTTGATGGCCGCAGACCGGGCCTCGGCATACGCCTCCTCCGATTCATAGGTGGAGCGCTTTGCGTCGATCTTGGCAAGCTCCGTATCCAGCTTGGTCTTCAGGGCACCGTCAAAAATCGTGCCGTAGTCATTCAGATCGTAGTTGGGATAGGACGCCATAGCCACGATAGCTCCGGAGTTCACATCCATAACGATGCCGGTGCCGCCGTTTTTGGCGCCGTATTTTTTCAGCATACTCTCCAGACCGTTTTCCAGACTCATCTGGACGTTGGCATCCAGCGTCAGCACCAGACTGTGCCCGTTTTCCGCATCGAAGATCTGCTCGTAGTTGTACATCAGTTCCGTGCCGGCGGCGTTTCGGGCACTGATGGTATACCCGGCAGTACCAGTAAGGGTATCGTCGTACTTGGCCTCCAGACCCACACTGCCCACGCCGTCGGAGTTTACAAAGCCCAGAACGCCGGAAGCCAGAGATCCGTACAGGTAGTACCGCTTGGAGGATGGCTGGAGCCAGACGCCTTGAAGCTTTACCCGATCCGATTCCGGCACCTCATTGCCGTCAGGGTCGATCTCGCCGTTGATGAAACGGCGAACTTCGTCGGAAACCGTCTGATCCGCCCGCTTCTTGATGTTCCAATAGTCATAGTTGGTCTTGGTCATCCGGTTTTCCAGAGTCTCCTGTTCCACGCCCAGAATGCGGCTGAGGCCCTTGGCGATGTAGGCCTGATCCCGCAGGATAGGGGCTGTGTAAGTCTCTCCCTTATCCGCCGCCTTCTTGGCGGCCTTCTCCTGCTTTTCCTTTTGGCTCTCCACAAACTCCGCGATCCGCATTGGAGAGATGTTTACGTCCTCCGCCGTGGCGGAGATGGCCAGCGTGTTGAGGTTTCGGTCATAAACGGTGCCTCGGGAGGCGTTGACCACGGCGCTGCGGGTCTGCTGCTCGATGGCTTTTTCCTGCAATACGCTATGCTGACGGATCTGGATGTCATAGAGCTTCCAGAACAGCACTGCAAAGGTCACGATGCCCAACAGCAGCATGACCAGCACCGTCCGGCTGCGGATGACCTGATTGGCCCGCCGGGCCGCGTCGCTTTTTCTCCGGGGATTGGATGCCATAGAGTTCTCCTTTCAGGGGCAATTCAGCAAAGAAGGGGAGTAAGAAGACGCCGGCTTCTCACTCCCCGCTGTGTCACAACATACTTATTTCAGGTTCAGTCGAAATATTCCACCACGGCGTAGACTCCATGATGCAAGGAGCTTAAGATCCGGCTGAAAACGCTGGGGGTCTCCGTCCGGTAGACCACGGCGCTGTCCTCGCTGTCCAGATCCAGATAGGTGATCTGGCTGCTGGTAGGCTTGGACATTCCGGCGGCAGCCGCCACTTCCTTGACGGTGGCCATATCAAACATCTGCTCGTGCTGGGCCGTCAGGCTGACATTTTCCGCCTGCAAGACCGTCAGTTCGCTTTTCAGAGCCACGGTGTCGGCGGCCAAGGTGGTCAGCTGCACATAGCTCAGCAGCAGCATCACCGCGGCCACGGCCACAGCCGTTACCCCCAACACAGATAGCACGGGGATCGCCTGGCGCTCCCGCACCAAAACCTGTTCCTTATGATAAACCTTCGGAGCCGCCTGTGTCCGCTCGTGGCGAGGGACCTCGCCGGCATGTTCCAATTCCCGTTCCCGGACCGCCCAGTCCAGATCCCGGGCCAGACTCCCGTTTGTGCTGAATTCCCGATGCGCATAACGGTATTCTCTGGCCGCTGACGCCATTGCAGAGTCCCTCCCTTCCACAAAATCAACACACAATAAAGGGCTTGTCCCTTTTTAAAAGTCAAATATCAAATGGATCACATTTTTCTACCACCCGCAGCTTGGCGCTGCGGGCCCGGCTGTTTTCTTCCAGCTCCGCCGCTCCCGAAACGATGGGCTTCCGGGTCACCAACCGCACTCTGGGCTTTTTCCCGCACACGCACACCGGAAATTCCGGCGGACAGGTGCAGCCTTTGGCGGCATCCTGAAAGGCCCGCTTCACAATGCGGTCCTCCAGAGAATGGAAGGTGATGACGGCCAGTCGGCCGCCGGGGTTCAGACGGTCAATGGCTCCGCTGAGCATGGGCGGCAGGGCATCCAGCTCGCCGTTGACGGCAATGCGGATGGCCTGAAAGCTCCGCTTGGCCGGGTGCTGTTTCTCCCGGAGCGCGGCGGCAGGCATGGCAGAGCGGATCAGCTCCGCTAATTCCAATGTAGTTTGTACCGGCGCGGTCTCCCGGGCCTGTACGATTTTTTTCGCAATGGCGGGGGCGTAGCGCTCCTCGCCGTACTCAAACAAAATACGGCGCAGTTCCTCGTAGCTCCAGGTGTTTACCACATCATAAGCGGTGAGAGGGGCGGTGGCGTCCATCCGCATGTCCAGCGGTGCGTCATGCATATAGGAAAATCCACGGGACGCGTCATCCAGCTGAGGAGAGGATACTCCCAGATCAAATAACATACCGTCCACGCCGGGAATGTCCAACTCCGCCAAAATCTCGCTGACCCGGTCGAAATTGCTGTGGACCAGCGTCACCCGGTCCATCCAGGGGGCCAGCCGCTCCTGGGCCGCGTCGATAGCGGCCTGGTCCCGGTCAATGCACACCAGCCGGCCGGTGGTGAGCCTTTGGGCGATCTCTCTTGAGTGCCCCGCACGGCCCAGTGTGCCGTCTACATAAATCCCCTCCGGCCGGATATGCAGCGCTTCGATGCACTCGGCCAGCAAAACGGGCTTGTGGGTAAATTCCATAGCTCAGCTCCGATTCCGACGGGCCCGCGCCAAGGCGTCCATGGCGGCGGCCATATCGTCCTCTTCCAGCATCTGGCGTTCCCGCTCCGTCCAGGTGGCGGAATCCCAAATCTCGGCAAAGGCGTTCATGCCAACGATTGTGGCGGTTTTTTTCAGGTTTGCGTAGTTCCGCAGGGCAGCGGGGATCAGAACGCGGCCCTGACCGTCAGGCTCGCACTCCACAGCGTTGGCATACAGCAGCGTCAGCGCCCGGGCCTCGGTGTAGGGCAACTCGTCCATATCCTCGGACATCTGGTTCCACTTGGCCTCGGGGTAAATGGTCAGGCAGTGCTGGGCGCCGATGGTGATATAAAACCGGTCTCCCAGTGCTTCCCGCATATTGGAGGGGATCACCAGCCGGCCCTTGGAGTCAATGGTGTTATTGGACTTGCCCATGAGTCTGGCCATAGCGGTGCCCTCCTTCCCTACTTTTTGGGTTTTCGTGGTCCAATGTGGCACTGTTATCCACATCTTCCCCACTTTTCCCCACCACACACCCTGAGTATAAGCGATTTCAAGGGGGATTGCAAGTATTTTTTTCCGACGCAAACCCTTGAAAACAGGCCACTTTTTGCCAAAAGTCAGGAATAATTCACCGTTTTCAAACAATTGTTCCATCGTTGCCGATTGGTTTACGTAAAATCAAAAAGAGTTGAACAATATAGATAATATCACTATAACATTTTCCTGTTTTTAGTCATACAATACACAGGCAATGACCTT
>ENA-ORCP01001657-ORCP01001657.1-human-gut-metagenome-genome-assembly--contig:-NODE-1657-length-18944-cov-6.613293_pt1 | contig 18944 bp, 17 predicted proteins | sample MGYA00242990_ERZ507991 | MGnify/ENA primary metagenome ERZ507991 (study PRJEB26167, sample SAMN06115496) | human gut metagenome | host: Homo sapiens | place: China:Henan | collected 2015-05-07... | reverse complement strand
GCAAAGCCTGTTTTCGCTGCCGCTCAAACTTTTCTTCGAAAAGCAAGCAGGCTTGACCGAAACTTTAAGTGTTTTGGTGCTGCTACTTTTGTTTGGCTCATCTGGTTTTGTGCCGTGCTGCCTCCGCGGCTGCTATCTTTGGGTTCGCAGTAAATTCGGGCGCGTCCAAATAAAAAAATAAAAATCACGATCTATGCCTTACGCATTTATGCAAAAAAGCGCCCCACCGTTTTTTACTTCGGTGTGACGCTTTTTTCACATCTTATTTGTCATTTTCACGGCAGAGCTTTGTCATACTCTTTGCTGATATGAGCATTGTTGAGCCGTTATGCAGCAATGCTGAGGCTGCAGGTGTTATCACTCCTGCTATACCGAGAATTATCAATGCGGCATTGAAGCCGACGATAAATCTGTAATTGCCGTGGATACGCTCCATAAGGCGTGTACTTATTTCACGGACAGCCACAAGTCCTGTAAGGTCATCGTTGCAGAGGGTTATATCCGCTACCTCTCTTGCAATATCCGAACCGTCGCTCATTGCTGCGGAAACGTTCGCTGCGGCAAGTGCAGGTGTATCATTTACGCCGTCGCCTACCATTATTACCTTATGGCCGTTTGCCTGAAGTGCTTTGATATACTCGCTCTTATGCTCAGGGAGCACCTGCGATACATACATATCAAGTCCAAGCTGTTTTGCTACTCTTGCTGCTGCGGCTTCGGCATCGCCTGTGAGCATACATATTCTGTTTATGCCCTTGCTGCGCAGCATTGAGATAATTTCGGCTGCGTCGTCACGGACAGGGTCATCAATTACTATCATTCCCGCAAGCTTACTGCCTATTGCAAGGAATATCGATGAATTGCCGCAGCTCTTTTCCTTTATCTCTGCGGTCTGCTCTTCGGAAAGCTCAATGCCCTCGTCCTCAAAGACAAAGTGTGCTGAGCCTATTATCGCACGTTCGCCGTTAAGCTTTGTAACGATACCGTGTGCAACAAGATATTCCACTTCGGCGTGTTCTTCGTCGTGGAGAAGATTTTCCTCGCTTGCCTTATTAACAACGGCTGTTGCTACGCTGTGGGGGAAATGCTCTTCAAGGCAGGCTGCTGTTTTAAGGACGTAATCACGTTCATATCCGTTAAAGCTTACGACGTCGATCACCTTTGGATTTGCATTTGTAAGCGTACCTGTCTTATCAAAGACTATCGTATCGGCTGCCGCAAAGGCTTCAAGATATTTGCCGCCCTTTACTGTTGCACCGTATTCCGCTGCCTCACGCATTGCGGAAATTACCGATATAGGTGTTGAAAGCTTGATAGCGCAGGAGAAATCGACCATAAGCACGGATACTGCCTTTGTAAGATTTCCCGTAAGCAGCCATGCTGCCGCAAAGCCTAAGAAGCTATACGGCACAATAGAGTCCGCAAGCTTTTCCGCACGGCTCTGTACGCCTGCTTTAAGGTTTTCCGACTCATCTATAAGGTCGATTATCTTTTGCAGACGTGAATTGTCGGCGAGAGATCTTACCTCGACAACAATGCTGCCTGCTTCGACTGCCGTACCTGCGAAAACGCTGTCCCCTGCTTTTTTGCAGACAGGTTCGGACTCGCCTGTCATTGTTGCCTGATTTACCATTGCTTCATTTTCAACAACTGCGCCGTCAAAAGGAATAACGTTTCCGGCATAGACAATGACCTTGTCGCCTTCTCTTATTTCGGAATACGGCACCTGAACAGGTTCTCCGTCCGTCTTGAGCCATACGTTATCAATATTGAGTGAAAGCTGTTCGGAAAGAGCAAGCTTTGTACGGTTTCTTGTATAATCTTCAAGCAGCTCCGAAAGTCCCAGCAGGAACATAATAGATGATGCTGTTTTGAAGCTGCCCAATGCAACGGAAATTCCTACGGAAGTACCGTCAAGCACAGCAACATTAATATCTGCTTTAAGCAGGCTGTCAAGTCCCTTAATGACATATTTTGCTGCCTTGCATATTGTGATGACCGTTCTTATCGGTGTCGGGATAATATTCATAGCAAGCTTTTTGCCTACCATTACAGTAAGGTCGGAGCGGAATTTTTCGTCCGCCTTGACTGTTGCCGGGACTTCACCCTCAGGAATATCACGGATAACAAGGCTTTTTATGTATTTGAGCACATCTTCACGTCTGCCGCTTTGGTAATCCACCAAAATACTTCCGCTGACGTGATTTACCTCTGCATTTTCAACGTATGCCAGCTTTTTCAGCTCATTGGCAAGTCCGAAACCCTGCTTCTGAGTAAGGGCATAGCTTCCGCAGCGGACACGAAGTCTGTTAAAATTATCGTATACTATATTACAGCGCACTTGGATCAGCCTTCTGTCACGTCATTGCTGTCGCATTCGCACATTCTTGCATCGTAGCAAATATCCTGTGCTTCTTCCTTCATCCTTGTAAATGTGGAAGCTGCATCATCTCTGAGCTTCATTCCGCCTGCAATTGTTTTAACGCAGCCGTTTCTGAATGTTTTGCTCTTAAGGAACTTAACGCCTGCTGTTGCAGCGAGAGCACCAATTGCAAAAAAGCATACCTTATCGTTCTTAAAAATGTTTTTCATAGTAGTTTCCTCCATTTTAAATATATTTTTTGCAGACATATATGTCTGTTCCGAAAAGTTAGACGAGGCTAACTTTAGCTGCTATAAAAAACGCAATTAGCGATATACGGTAACTGCGCTCCCATAACATTTACATTATGATACACCATATTTTTTATAAAGTCAATGCATAAAATGTTACAATAATTTGTAGTGTGACGAAAAAATACACTCCACTGCGTTGGGCAAGATCCGGAACCGCTCCGGAATTTTCCGCAATGCAATGTGTGTATTTTCTCGTTAGGGATATATGTATGTTATGAAAGGGGTAAGCTTTATTTTACAAGGCTTTCGCCAAGTGCCTTGCAGTTTGCAAGGTCGTCATCGGAAGGAGTTTCGTTTGCAATAAGACCTTCACCGCCGACAACTGTTGCTCCTGCATTTTTGCAGCGTTCTGTCCAGTTTCTCATCCATTCGCCGTCGCCCCAGCCGTATGAGCCGAAAAGAGCGATAGTTTTGCCGCTGAGTTTACCCTCAACCGAGCTGAAAAACGGTTCAAATTCTCCGTCCTCAAGCTCTTCTGCACCCATTGCGGGACAGCCGAAAGCAACTCTGTCATAGTCGTCAATATTTCCGCTGAAATCGGACACGCTGAAAAGCTCTGCACCTGCGCCTTCTGCAACAGCAGCCGCCATCTGTTCTGTATTGCCTGTTCCGCTCCAGTAAATTACTGCTGATCTCATAAAAATTATCCTCCTTATGATATTTTCAGTGCACGATATATATCGTCACCGCTGTTTAATTTATTGCACAGAAAATTTCTGCACTTTTCATAATTTATAAATGTACGTTTTGCTTTTTCCTCATCTCCGTAGACCTTCCAACAGCCGCAGAATTTGAAATTCCCGCCTTTATTTTCGATAAAGCCTTTCACGTCCTCTGCGGGATAATCGAGAAAAACGCCTATTTCGTGAGGAAATTCCTGTTCCGATCTTATACGTTCAGAAAGTCTTGCAAGATCATTTTCGATGTCCGTTTCATCGTTATAGCCGTATTTTTTCAATATCTCACGGCTGTATTTGTCGCTGATGTGTTTTGTGAGAAGCTTTTCGTTATATAATAGTATAAGCATTCTCCCCTTACAGCCGCACAAAAGCTTGATCTTCAGCCCTTTGACCTTTGCTTTTTCATTAAATCTTTCAGCCTGACAGGCAAGGTCAAATTCGTCTGCACGGAAGGAAACAAGGCTTGCGCACTTTATTCCCAGCAGCGACGGTGCTGTATGGTATGCAAGCTTCATTTCAAAGCTTGAATTTTCTGAATAGGACATCTTATCACCTCTCAGTTAGCAATTGCTAACCTATCATTAAAAATCAAACTGCCTTGCAATACTGTTCGAGTACAGTTTTAAGCGCATTTACGCTTGCATTATGTATTTTTGCAACGGGAAAGTCGTGCTTTCCAGCTTTATTATCAACTCTTATCACCATTTTGTGAGAGCAAGTATTTGTAAAAACGACAACAAGGTCAGGAGTACCTATTTTCTGCTCAAAATTTGCGGGCATCTGGGTAAAAACCTTAGCCTTGCACTTATATTCGCTGCAAATTTCCTTATATCTTGTAGCCATTCTGTCATTTCCGCCTACTACAACAACGCTCATTTCTTCACCTCTTTTATTGGATTTCAGTTAGCATATGCTTACTGTATTTACATAATATCATATAATATTAAATTAGTCAAGTGCAACTTTTGGTATTTTTCTTGTTGCCGCATAGTTTGTTTTGTTTTGTTTTTGTTTTTGTTTTTTATTTTTTGGGGAAGCCAACTTTTGCTTTGACTGCAGCAGACGTGTCCCATACCGCAGACAGTGCGAGCTTTTACTGAGGGCATTGGTTTTTGTAAGTGATCTGTGACGCTTTAGTTTGACTTTTTCGCTCAGACATTGCGGTAAATGGTTTTGAACGTATTGTTTTTTGAAATACTGCGGTGCTTTGCTGAACCGTTGTTTTTACTTCGTTGCCTATAAACGATAATTCTGCGCTGTCGCTTGAATGTATCGTTTATGGCAAGGGGTGGTTTGCTTGGTATCTTTGATTTTATAATTTTGCTTTGTTTTCCAAATTTGCTCTGCTGCGCTCGCAAATTTGGAAAAGGGTTACTTTTGTTTGATAATATAGAATTAGCGCAATGCAGATTAATTGGTTTTACTCAGATTGTAACTTTCGTTACATCTGTTGGGTTTACCTTTTTTGAGCTGCATTGCGCTTTTTGATTTGTTAGTTTTGCTTGGCTTTACGTTTACTTTTGTTTTGGTCGTTAGAATGCGCTGGGGTGTTTCGCCTCTGCGGAGGCGATTTAGTGGGGCTCCTCGCCCCCCTAAAGACCCCCTCGCCAGCTGGGCTCAGCTGGACCAGCTTATGGGTGCGCTGTTACTTTTGTTTGGCTAATTTAGCTTTGCTGCCGCCGCGGCTGCTATCTTCGGGTTCGCACCTGATTTGGGCGCGTCCTCAAAAAATAAAAAACTAAGGGTCAAGACAAAAGGCTGCTGCAGAAACGCTCTGCGGCAGCCTCAATTAAATTATTCGTTTTCAAGGAGAAGCTTCTTTGTCTGTGGTACTCTGAAAAGCACAAATGCACCTATCATTGTGAATATCATTTCAGGAAGCATATATGCGCCGTTGTAGAGGAGGCTGTAAAGCCATGTATTGTCCGTTGAGAAGCCATTCCAGAGCTCGCCGTATGATCCCCAGATGAGCACACCGCTGAAGAAGTGGAACAGGAATCGGCAGAATACTGCAAGTGCTGTTCCTCCAAGCCAGCCTGCCATACCTTTATTTTTGAAGATGCCTGCGATGCCGATGACGGTATATGCGCCTATGTAGTCAAGGAAAATGCAGGCTGTAAGGCTTACAGGTGTAAGTCCCCAGCCGAAAAGTCCGTCGATAACGCCCTGTCCGAACTGAACAAGTGAGAATACGAATGATGCTGCAAGTCCGAGTGCAGGTCCTCTTCTGATGCTGTATACTACTATCGGCAGCATTGAGAGAAGTGTTATTGAGCCGCCCCACGGCAGCTTGATGATCCTGATGTAGCTGAGTACTGTTGCAAGTGCGACCATTATCGCTGCTTCAACAAGCACTGTGGTTTTTGTGTTTTTCATGATTTTTTCCTCCGTAAATTTGATTTTTGAACAGAATAGAAAATGCCTCGGTCAAAAACCAAGGCATAAGAATCATTCTTTTTATTATGAAAGAAATTCCTACGTCGGCATTATCCGAATCAGGTTATGGGTCGAAGCGTTCGCTTCCTCTCAGCCTTTTATAACCAACCTGTCTTCATAAGAAATGTGTGCGGATATGCTTGTGAAGGCAGGTTCTTTAAGCTCCCCTATTCAGTTCGTTAATATAATAACACTTAGCTGTGATAAAGTCAATGAGCATTTTGTACTAATTTTAATTTTTTTGCCTATATGGCTGTTTTTTGATTTTTTGCTATTGTAAATGCAAATATACTGTGCTATAATAAATATGTATGTTTATTCGGAAAGGAGTACAGAAATGTCATTTAACAGTGAAACATTTTCGCTTATGCTTAAATTCGGCGGCGCAATGATAGGCTTGCTTCTTCTGGTATGGCTCGTTGCGGTGGGTACTCCCTATGTTGCGAAGTTTATCGACAAGACTTTAGGCAAAGCTAAAATTGACCAGGGCGACAAAGCTGTCCCTGATCCCGAAAGGGTACAGGATGATGAAAATAAAAACGATGATGCTCCGTCAGAGTACAGAGTTTATGATATTTATGAGGGAACTCCCTCAGACGACAAAAACGAAAATATTGATAAAAAGGATTGATTATTGTGGCTAAAGATAATAAAAAAATGGTTGAAGCGATCACTTCTATGGACGAGGATTTCGCACAGTGGTACACAGATATTGTTAAAAAGGCAGAGCTTATTGAATATACTTCCGTAAAGGGCTGTATGGTTATCCGTCCTTACGGCTATGCTATCTGGGAAAATATCCAGCACATACTTGACGGTATGTTCAAGGAAACAGGTCATGAAAATGTTTGTATGCCTATGTTTATCCCTGAAAGCCTTCTCCAGAAGGAAAAGGATCACGTTGAGGGCTTCGCTCCTGAGGTCGCATGGGTAACTATGGGCGGAAGTGAAAAGCTTGAGGACAGACTTTGCGTTCGTCCTACTTCCGAAACACTTTTCTGCGAACACTATTCAAACATCATTCACTCCTACCGTGACCTCCCTAAGCTTTACAACCAGTGGGTAAGCGTTGTAAGATGGGAAAAGACAACACGTCCTTTCCTCCGTTCAAGAGAGTTTCTCTGGCAGGAAGGTCATACTATCCATGCTACTGCCGAAGAAGCTGTTGCGGAAACAGAAAAGATGCTCAACGTTTACGCTGATTTCTGTGAAAAGGCTCTCGCTATCCCTGTTGTAAAGGGTAAGAAAACCGAAAGCGACAAGTTCGCAGGTGCAGTTTCAACATATGCTATCGAAGCTCTTATGCACGACGGCAAGGCTCTCCAGGCAGGTACTTCACACTACTTTGGCGACGGCTTTGCAAAGGCATTCGATATTATGTATACAGACAAGGAAAATAAGAAGGTTTATCCATATCAGACCTCGTGGGGTGTTACAACACGTCTTATCGGTGCTATCATTATGACGCACGGCGATAACAACGGTCTTGTTCTTCCGCCTGCTGTTGCTCCTGTTCAGGTCGTTATCATTCCTATTGCTCAGCATAAGGAGGGCGTTCTCGATAAAGCTAATGAGCTTTACACAAAGCTCAAAGATGCAGGCCTCAGAGTTAAGCTGGACGATTCCGAAAACAGCGCAGGCTGGAAGTTCGCTGAATACGAAATGAAGGGCGTTCCTGTCCGTGTTGAGATCGGTCCTAAGGATATTGAAGCAGGTCAGTGCGTTGTCGCAACAAGACACAACGGCGAAAAGACAACTGTTTCTCTTGATGCTCTTGTTGAAAGCGTTCAGCAGAAGCTTGTTGAAGTTCATGACGGACTTTATGCAAACGCTCTTGCAAACCGTGAAAGAAGAACTTATGCCTGCACAAGTATGGACGAGATCACAGAAGCTCTTGAAAAGAACGGCGACGGCTTCATAAAGGCTATGTGGTGCGGCGACGAAGCCTGCGAAGATAAGGTCAAGGAAGTAACAGGCGTTGGCTCAAGATGTATCCCTCTTGAACAGGAGCATCTTTCCGACAAGTGCGTATGCTGCGGAAAGCCTGCTAAGGCAATGGTTTACTGGGGCAAGGCTTATTGATTTAATATAATAATGCTTGGGGCTGCTGCGGCGTTCGCTGCGGCAGCTTATGTTTTATTCCTTTTTTATTTTTTATTTGGGAAGCCGGCTTTGGCTTGGGTCGTAAGCGATAATTGGCTGTATGTAAAATTGCAATGACTGTTCATAAGGGTATTGGACTGCAAAAAAGCAAGGGTATTTATAATTTGTACGGACTGCGGCTTGCGCGGCAGAGAAAGGGCAGACTATGAAAAAAATCACCGCTGTACTATTAATAATGTGCGTAAGCTTGGGTCTGATGACAGGCTGCGTTAAGAAAAATGAATATGTGGGTATGGAAAAGATAGAGGCATTGAGAAATGAAGCGTCGGAATATGACAGCGCAAGGTATTTTATCACCAATGTTGAAACTGATGTGCTTGAACAGGTCTTTACATTTATGTATGAGGGCAGCGACAAAAAATCCGCTCAGATATATCTTTGCGAAGGCGTTCAGGGCGGAGAATACTATGCTGAATACAGCAACGGCATTGAGCTTTACCGTGAGGAAAACGGCGTCGGCGCAATAATTCCTTCCTCTGATGACACATATGCTTCCTACACGAGAAAAGACCCCCACCCATATTCCACAGGCGAGCTTTTCTTCTATGTGAACGGTTATATCGATTCCGCTGAGGAAACCACAGATGCAGACGGCAATACACTTTATATTTATACCTACAATACCGAAAAAATAAACAAGGCTCTCAAATCTGCGCTTACTGTTTTTGCGACCTCGTATGCTTTTGACAGTGACGGAAATTTTGTATATTTCAGACAGCATAATGCCTCGGAAACAGAAAGCTACACATATGAGATAACCGTTGATGAGATAAATTCAATTACGGAAATAGAAAATCCTGTGATCGTAGGCGGAAGTGCAGCGGAAGAAACAGAGGAATAAAAGTAAACAGACAATCCCGCAGACAGCCAAGCATAAAAGTTTCGGTCAAGCCTTTTCAAAGGCTTGTGGGAATCCAAAGGGCAAAGCCCGTGGTCGCTCCCGCAGGAGCGAAACACCTCAAAAGCAATCTGACAAAGCAAGCCAAACAATAAATAGCCAAGCAAAAATAACAAACCCAAAAGCGCAATGCAGCACAAAATGTTGGTACGACAGATGTAACACAAGTTACAATCTAAGATAAACCAATTAATCTGTATTGCGCTTATTCTATCAACATTAAGCAAAAGCAACCCTTTTCTGAATTTGTATGCGTAAGCAATACAAATTCAGAAAACAAAGCCAAACAAACAGCCCGACAACAGTTTTACAAGCCAAATTCTGAAAACACAGCAAACTAACATATAATATTGTATGGAAAGGTCTTGACCGATCCCTACGATGATTTCACCGTATTCCACAGCAAAATTTAATTGTGTTTTGCTTTCCTGCGACCCAATGCCCTCAGTAATGGTCATTGCTTTGATACGACTGCGGCGGCATAGAATGTTACGGTTCTCAGCAAACCTTCCGCCGCCGCCAAATAAAAATAAAAATAAAAAGAAAACACGCAAAGTAACGTTTTTGCCGCAAAAGCTGATTATTATGCCACGATTTATACGAAATATTCACAGATAATGCGATATTTGTGCAATGTAAATAAAAAATTAACGGATTTTCAGCAGAAAATTTTACGGCGAAATTTTAAAAAAATCTGCAAAACACTTGCAAAAAAGGTATTGCTGTGTTAGAATATATCTTGCGTGACTGCAACTGATATATTTATGCGTATTCTGACGTGTAAATATATATGATATGCGTTGAAGTGAAAGGTGGCCGGCGGTTTGCCGGGGAATTTTCATGGAGTATGTCCGATTTTAAACCGGGCGGCTGTAATACCAACACTGTGTGTGCTTAAACCATCGGCTATGTCTGTTCGTATGCCGACAGGTAAGTATGTGTGTTTGTTTGGCTGATCTCGGAAAACGTAAGTTTTTCGGGCTTTTTTGTTAGATGACCTGCGATACACACGGCAGCGTTGAGGATTACAAAGGTGATTTTCACCTGGACGGAGCTTATATGCTGCGTCTTTTCGTCCCCCAACATTTTATTCATAAGCTTTAAGGAGGCGATTCTAAGTGGCAGTCAATGAAAAAATCAGAATCAGAATTAAAGGTTTCGACCACGCTGTAGTTGATTCGGCAGCAGCTAAGATTGTTGATGCAGCTAAGCGCAGCGGTGCAAGAGTTTCAGGTCCTATCCCACTTCCGACAGACAAGGAAATTGTTACAATTCTCCGTGCTGTTCATAAGTATAAGGATAGCCGTGAGCAGTTTGAACTGAGAACACATAAGAGACTTATCGATGTTATCAGACCAACTGCAAAGACTACTGAAGCACTGCAGGGTCTTGAACTTCCTGCAGGTGTTGACATCGTAATGGAAATCAAGTAATTTCGGTTACCATTTCCCAAAGATAATCAACCGCAGGTCAAGTTGTGGAAACACAACCAATAACCAAAGGAGGAAAAAACATGACAAAGGCAATCATCGGTAAGAAAATCGGTATGACACAGATTTTCGACGAAGCAACTAATAAGGTTATTCCTTTGACAGTTGTAGAAGCCGGCCCATGCGTTGTTGTTCAGAAGAAAACTGTTGAAAACGACGGTTACAGCGCAGTTCAGCTCGGTTTCGGTGACCTCAGAGAAAAGCTTGCAAACAAGCCTATCAAGGGTCATTTTGCAAAGGCTGACGTAGCAGTTAAGAGAACTCTGAAGGAATTCAGACTCGATAACGCAGAGTCAGTTGAAGTTGGTACTATTCTGAAGGCAGATTCTTTCGAAGTCGGCGACATCGTTGATGTTTGCGGTACTTCAAAGGGTAAGGGCTTCCAGGGTACTATTAAGAAGAACAACAATTCAAGACTTAAGGAAACTCACGGTACAGGCCCTGTTCACAGACATGCAGGTTCTATGGGTGCTTGTTCCTCACCTTCCCGTATTTACAAGGGTAAGCAGCTTCCTGGTCACATGGGTGCTGAAAGAGTTACAGTTCAGAATCTTGAAATTGTTAAAATTGACGCAGAAAACAATCTTATCGCAATCAAGGGTGCTATTCCCGGTCCTAAGAACGGAATCGTTACTATCTGTGACTGCGTAAAGAAAAAGGCTTAATGGAAGGAGGAAGCAATAATGCCTAGTTTGAAAGTTCTCGATATGACAGGTAAAGAGGTTTCCAACATTGAGCTGTCAGATGCAATTTTCGGTATCACTCCGAACGAAGCTGCTATGCACACAATGGTAGTCAACTACCTTGCTAACCAGCGTCAGGGCACACAGTCCACACTTACTCGTACAGAGGTCAAGGGCGGCGGCAGAAAGCCTTGGAGACAGAAGGGTACAGGTCACGCAAGACAGGGTTCAACAAGAGCTCCTCAGTGGAGACACGGTGGTATCGCTCTCGGACCTAAGCCAAGATCTTACCGTTTCGTTGTAAATAAGAAGTTAAAGAGACTTGCTATGAAGTCTGCTTTGTCTGTTAAGGTTATGGATAACAACATGATCGTTCTTGATTCTATCAAGATGGAAGAATACAAGACAAAGACAATCGTTAATATGCTTAAGGCAATTGAAGCAGAGGGCAAAAAGGCACTCATCGTTATGCCTGAGTCTGACAGTTTCGTAATCAAGAGCGCTTCTAACATCCCGGGTGTTAAGACAGCTCTCGTAAACACAATCAATGTATACGACATCCTCAACTATGACAAGTTCATCGTTGTTAAGGATGCAGTTGCTAAGATCGAGGAGGTGTACGCATAATGATAGCACAGGATATCGTTATCAAGCCAATCATTACTGAATTCCATGATCAGGCCTTCCGGCAGCAAAAATACCAGCCAGTTAAAAGGACTTGCCAGATAATAGACATACAGTGCCAGGAAATTCGATCCGATCCCTACATTGTAGGAATAGAACAGTCCCTCTCCCGCTTTGATCTTGTGTACAAATTCACTTAAAAAAGGCATATACTGATGGTACATGTCGGAGAACAGAAAACTCCGGTCACCAAAAGGATATATGCCCCGTATGATAAAAAGAACCAGCATAATAAATGCAGGCACAAAGAACGCAAGCACAGAGATCCCTCTCTGCATCCTGCGCTCCGCATTACTTGTTGCTGTCGTTTTATTGCCGTTCATATTATTTTTCTCCCACGATCTTTTTTCTTACCTTCCGTAATCAAACAGCAGATAATACTCCAGACTCCGGTAATCGTTCAATGCTTCCCCACATTCCTTCACCGTCGTGAGTGTGCCGTCCGCTTCTCTCACACCGGCCGCGCTGATCACCGGATATTTTTCCCGCACCCCGGTCAGACTGCTCTGCAAGGCAGGCAGCGGCAGATCACAGTTCTTCAGCACATCCATTGCCAGATAATTGGCACTGGTCTCTCCGTCCGTCTGCTCCTCAATGTCAAAGTTGCTCCAGATCACATAAGGTACTTTATATTTTAACAGATTTTCCTCATCTGTTAAAGTCTCCGGATCCACTTTATTATTTCTTAAGATCGGATTGCTCACATAGGTCGTAGGCTGATGATCCCCGAAGAATACGATCATGGTATCCTCATCCGCCTGAGAGAAGTAATCGATCAGACCCTGCAGGGCGGAATCCGTCTGTTTTACCAGTGACAGATACATGGACAATGCTTTGGAGTCAATACCATCCACGGTAATATCCGGGGTAAAGTTATGGAATTCCTCTTCGTAACCGCTGTGATTCTGCATAGTTACGTTAAAGACAAACAGAGGCTCTCCCTCTTTTTTATTCTCATACAGTTCGATGATTTTGGCAAAGCTGCTCTCATCGGAGATATAGTTACGGATCCGTTTCGGATTCCTGAAATCGTCCTGTGACAGGAACTCATCAAATCCAAGCAGTGGATAGACTCTGTCTCTGTCCCAGCCGCTGGCATAATAAGGATGGATCGCCACAGTATGATAATCCAGTTCCTTCAGGTAGGAAGCCAGAGAAGGCATCTCCTTCTGCACATACTGCTGGTAAGCCACGCTGCCCTGCGGTAAAAATCCTATAGTGCTGCCGGTAAGGAATTCAAACTCCGTATTGGCAGTATTCCCGCCCAGCACGGAAACATTCAGGTAACCGGTTCTGGTATTCTCTGCCCCCTGTTGTAAGCTGTGAATAAAGGGCATATAGTCTTCGTTGGTGGTAAACTCTCCCCGGACTGCCAGATCCGAAAATGCCTCATCCATGATCACAATGATATTCGGACGCTTCACGCTCTCCGGGTCTTCCACAGCTGCTGCAAGCCCAGCGGAATCCTTCCCGGCCTGCTCATAATTGCTGCCGGTGCCATCTGCAGAATAATCTGCGGGTTTCTCCACATCCAGATATTCCATTTCCATCAGAAATGCCACGATATTGCCATCTCTCTTATTCATGACGGTAGGGGTAAACAGCTTGTCGTATAATCCAAAGCTCTGCACAAAGCTCTCGCTCTGTATCATGCCGGTATAACCATAGATCATGACAATGCTTAACAGGATCAGCGCCGCTCTCTTTGCCACTCTTCCCGGTGCCTTCATATGAAAACGGCTCTCGATCAACAACAAAATCAGGAATCCCACAATGACCAGTATCGTACTGGTGGACAATTCATAGTTGAAATTGCCCGCCACACTAGCTGCTGTACTGATGGAATAAATATCCCATGGCATGATGGGTGCGGAACGGAAATTCAGCACATAATAATTCGCCAGTCCCGCCACCATGAAAAAGGCCGTCTGCAACATCAGAGCCGCCCGGACATATTTCACGATTCCGAATAACAGAAGTGCGGTCAGTACATAGAACGCCATGTTCAACAGCTGGGTTTTGAAATGCATTGTCGTAAAAGGATTATGGGTATACATTTCAAACAGATAAAATGTCACCAGCGGACATACTGCCAGCGCGATACAGGAAGGAAGCTTCTCCCTGGTAATTCCTATTTTTCGAACGGAATGACGCAAAAAGCCTGTAATGGCAGCTGCGACACTTCGTATTGATTTTTTCTGTAAATAATCCATTGCTTAACTCTCCTCTTATACTTAAGAGATTTTATCGCAATGACAGAAAAATAACAATTTCCGAATTGCACACATTTGCTAACATTACAGGCTTAATTTTGTTACTTTTTACAAATATTTTACTTGATTTCTAGTTGATCTCGTATTTTCCGGCTTCCTTCAGGCGCAGCATAGCTCTCGCCATGGATGCCTGGGATACATGGTACTCCTGAATGCTCTGCTTCTGACGCAGCTGCTCTTTGGCACGCTCCAGAGCGGCTTCCGCACGGACTTTGTCGATATCCTCCGGGCGCTCCGCCGTATCCACCAGCATGATCACACGGTTATGAGAAATGTAGACACAGCCCACACCGACTACGGCCTTGGTCCAGTCGTCATCCTCTTTTTCCTTAAACCGTACCTCGCCTTCCTTCGTGGCAATGACCATATCCTCATGATGGGACATGATGGCCTGCTCGCCGTCCAGAGCCGGTACGATAATGATGCCGCATTTTCCGTCGAAAAATACTTTATCACTGGCAATGACCTTCAAGCTGAAGGTGTTCATACGCACACCGCCTTTCCTTACTGTGCCATGAGCTTCTTGGCCTTCTCCACTGCCTCGTCAATGGTTCCTACATTGAAGAATGCAGCCTCGGGATACTCATCCATCTCTCCGTCGATGATCGCACGGAATCCGCGGATGGTCTCCTTCACAGGCACATACTTACCGGGTACACCGGTGAAGTTCTCTGCCACATGGAAGGGCTGGGACAGGAAACGCTGAATCTTACGGGCACGATATACGGTGACCTTATCCTCATCGGACAGCTCTTCCATACCCAGGATGGCGATGATGTCCTGCAGTTCCTTGTACTTCTGCAGCATTGCCTGTACCTGGCGGGCGGTCTCGTAATGCTCCTTACCTACCACATCCTCTTCCAAAATACGGGAGGTGGATTCCAAAGGATCCACAGCTGGGTAAATACCCTGCTCCACGATCTTACGGGACAGAACGGTGGTGGCATCCAGATGGGCGAATGTAGTTGCGGGTGCAGGGTCTGTCAGGTCATCCGCAGGCACATAGACAGCCTGTACGGAAGTAACACTACCCTTATTCGTAGAAGCAATACGCTCCTGCAATTCACCGACTTCGGTAGCCAGAGTGGGCTGATATCCTACTGCGGAAGGCATACGGCCTAACAATGCGGATACCTCACTACCTGCCTGTACAAAACGGAAAATGTTATCAATGAACAACAGCACGTTCTGGTGCTCTTCATCACGGAAGTACTCTGCCATGGTCAGTCCGGTCTCGGCTACACGCATACGTGCTCCGGGGGGCTCGTTCATCTGACCGAAGACTAGCGCAGTCTTCTCCAGAACTCCAGACTCCTTCATCTCACTCCACAGATCGTTACCCTCACGGGAACGCTCTCCGACACCAGTGAAAATAGAATATCCACCGTGCTCGGTAGCAATATTACGAATCAGCTCCTGAATCAGCACGGTCTTACCTACACCGGCACCGCCGAACAGACCGATCTTACCACCTTTTGCATAGGGAGCCAGCAGATCGATAACCTTGATACCGGTCTCCAGCATCTCTACTACAGGACTCTGCTCTTCGAAGGAAGGTGGATCTCTGTGGATAACCCAATGTTCCTCTCCTTCCAGGGATTCTCCACCGTCGATGGTCTCTCCCAATACGTTGAACAATCTACCCAGTGTCTTATTACCTACCGGCACCTGAATTCCTTTTCCGGTAGCAATGACATCCATATCCTTGCAAAGTCCTTCACTGGCACCCAGCATGATGCAGCGAACGGTATTGTTGCCAATATGCTGTGCCACTTCCATGACCAGCCGCTTGCCTTCACTGTATACTTCCAGGGCATCCTTGATAAAAGGAAGATCATTGTTCTCGAACTCTACGTCTACAACAGGTCCCATGACCTGGACGATCTTACCATGATTTTTTTCCTTTACGTTATTCAATTGTTCAGGACCTCCTTTCTTGCCTTTTTCTTCTTTTTCTGAGCCTTGGCACCAGCAATGACCTCAGTGATCTCCTGTGTGATCATGGCCTGACGTACCCGGTTGTACTGAATGGACAGATCATGGATCATGGCGGAAGCATTCTTATTTGCTGCCTCCATGGCCATCATTCTGGCATTCTGCTCACTGCAGAACGATTCTACCAGTGCACCGTAGACATATCCCATGACGAAATCCGGGACAATGTTGTTTAGCACTGCCTTGGGAGACGGTGTCATGACTAACGGTTCCTGATACATACTCAGATCCTGTCCGTCTTTGGTAATAAAACGTTCTTTTATGATAGGTAACAGACGCATCATATGTGGTTCCGTTGTCACGCTGTTTACCATATTGGTATAAATAATATATACCTCATCCAGCTGTTCTTCTTCGAACTGCTCCAGAATCGTCTCCGTAATGATACGGGCACGATGCAGCGTCGGATTCTGCGCGGTGTAATGGAACTGCTCCGCCACCTCGATTCCGCGGTGTCCGAAATACTGACGTCCCAGTTCACCGACAACGAACAGTTTGTACTTTCCGGTCTTCCCGGCTTTCCGCATCTGCTCTTCTGCCATTTTCAGTACGTTATGGTTGTAGGCTCCGGCCAGGCCTTTATCCGCGGTGACTACTACCAGTCCCGTGGTCTTCTCCTCAGCCGGTTTGTCCTTACGTTCATCGAAATATTTATTATCGATCTCCGGTAAGTGACGGACGATTCTGCTGACCATCGTCTGCAGAGTATAGAAGTAAGGCTCTGTCTCTTCCAGATTCTTCTTAGCTTTCCGAAGCTTTGTGGAAGAGATCATATACATGGCATTGGTGATCTTCATGGTATCCTGAATGCTTTTCATACGACTTTGTATTTCTCTCGTATTTGCCATGTTAACCTCCTGTTATTTGTAACTATTCAGAGCCAATGGGCGAAGTAACCACATAAGCAAAAGTAAAGCCCTGAAAGAGCGGTTTTGCGAATGGGTTTCTGAATAGTTACATTATTTCTGTAAAAATTCCTTTTTAAATTCTGTTGCAGCATCACAGATCTGCTTGTTCAGCTCGTCATCCAGAGCCTTGGTGGTCTCTAACTGACGAACGATGTCGCTGTGCTGTTCCTTCATGTAGTCTAAGTACTTCATCTGGAAATCCTTTACCTGATTTACAGGCACATCCAGCATCACTCTGCCGTTGGCTGCACACAGGGTCATAACCTGCTCTGCCATGCTCAAAGGCCTGCACAGAGGCTGCTTCAACAGTTCCATCAGTACATGTCCGTGCTGTAACTGTTCCTTTGTGGCGTTATCCAGATCAGATGCGAACTGGGTGAACACTTCCATCTCACGGAACTGTGCCAAGTCGATACGGATACTTCCGGCTGCTTTCTTCATTGCCTTGGTCTGTGCAGCACCGCCGACACGGGATACGGACAGACCGACATTGACTGCAGGTCTCATGCCGGAGAAAAACAGATCACTCTCCAGGAAGATCTGACCATCGGTAATGGAGATAACGTTGGTCGGAATGTATGCGGATACATCGCCTGCCTGGGTCTCAATGATCGGCAGTGCGGTGATGGAGCCGCCACCCTTATCTGCACTCAGTCTTGCGGAACGCTCCAGCAGTCTGGAATGCAGATAGAATACATCTCCGGGATATGCCTCACGTCCGGGAGAACGTTCCAGCAGCAGGGACAGTGCACGATAAGCTACCGCATGCTTGGACAGATCATCGTATACGATGAGGACATCCTTGCCCTGATACATAAAGTACTCAGCCAGTGCGGTACCGGAATAAGGTGCGATGTACTGCAGAGGTGCAGGATCGCTGGCGGTTGCAGATACGATAATGGTGTAATCCATGGCATCGTTCTTTTTCAGGGTTCCTACCAGTTTTGCAATGGTGGATGCCTTCTGGCCGATAGCCACATAGATACATACCACATCCTTGCCCTTCTGGTTCAAAATTGCATCGATGGCAATGGAAGTCTTACCGGTCTGACGGTCACCGATGATCAGCTCACGCTGTCCACGACCGATGGGGAACATGGAATCGATAGCCAGAATACCAGTCTCCATAGGCACGCCTACGGACTGTCTGTCCACGATGGAAGGTGCCGGCTGCTCGATGGGACGATAGCCTTCTTCCTTAATAGGACCTGCACCGTCAATGGGTGCTCCCAGAGCATCCACGATTCTGCCTTTGAATCCGTCACCTACAGGAATACCGGCTCTCTTACCGGTACGAACGACTCTGGTGCCTTCGCGGATCTCGGTATCATGACCGAACAGGATACATCCGATCTCATCTCTGCGGACATCCTGTACCATACCTTTGACACCGGAATCAAAGATAACGATCTCGCCGTACTCTGCATGGTCGATACCATTGACGTTGGCGATACCGTCACCTACCCAGCTGACAGAACCGATCTCATTTTCCTGTGCCTGTAAGTTGAAATCCTCGATCTCACCTTTCAGAATGGAAATGATGCCCTGCTCACTGGCGGTCTTTCCTACCTGGGAAAGTTTGTCTGCGAACTGCTTCATACGTCCATTGGTACTCCAGTCATAGACCTCGTTACCGGCACGGATGATGAAACCGCCGCCAAGAGAAGGATCTTCTTTGGTCTCAAAGACCATATCCTCTCTGTTGTATTTCTTCTGGATAAAATTACGGATATTCTGCAGCTGCTCATCGGTGGGCGCTGTCACATAGGACAGGGTTACAACGAACTCTTCCTTTTTCTCGGGAGAGACTTCTCTGTATGCGGTGCAGATATCATCCCACAGATAGACGTCTCCGTTGTCACACAGGACTTTCAGAAAATCTCTGATCTGTAAGGGGAATACTTTTTCTATTACATTATGCTTGGCAGACAGTGATACAGCAGGGGATTCGAAATCCAGCTTCACCTGCGGTACGGCTTTGAAGATATCGCCTGTCTGACCTACAATGTCTCCGGGGATATTCAGTTCACGCAATCTTTTTGCGTATTCTAAAGCTGT
>ENA-ORCP01001653-ORCP01001653.1-human-gut-metagenome-genome-assembly--contig:-NODE-1653-length-18970-cov-20.613561_pt1 | contig 18970 bp, 14 predicted proteins | sample MGYA00242990_ERZ507991 | MGnify/ENA primary metagenome ERZ507991 (study PRJEB26167, sample SAMN06115496) | human gut metagenome | host: Homo sapiens | place: China:Henan | collected 2015-05-07... | reverse complement strand
TCGCGTCGACTTATTCCTTGCATTGAATAAAAATACAAGAATGAAATCCGATAACGATTTAATCAGCGCTTCCCTAGAAGTTGTAAAAAACCACAAAATTTAGTCATAGAGTATCTATAGACTTCGATTTCAAAAGGCGGGGGAATGGAAATACCGAATATATGGGAATAGAATTTCCAAATATATGGGAATGAAAATGCCGAATATGTAGGAATGGAGATTTCTCTCTTAACTGTATTGATAAATTTCTGTATTCTATTACTAGAAGTTGTCTAAAATGACAAAATTTAGTAATAGGAGGAACCATGGAAGCGCCGCGTTCTGCTTATATGAAGTCTTTACTGCTTCGCCGCCATAATGGACTTATTAAAATCATTACAGGAATCAGGCGGTGTGGGAAGTCTTATTTCCTTTTTAAGCTGTTCAGGGATGTCCTTTTGTCGGAAGGGGTGCCGACAGATCATATCATCGCTCTGCAGCTGGATGATATCAGGAATCGAAAGTACAGGAATCCGGAGGCCTGCTATGAATATGTGCTCAGCCGGGTGAAAGAGGAAGGGCCGTACTATGTGCTTCTGGACGAGGTGCAGATGATGGACCGTTTTGAGGAGGTAATGAACAGTTTCCTTCATGTGCCTTCTCTGGATGTATATGTGACCGGCAGTAGTTCCAAATTTCTTTCTTCCGACGTGGTGACGGAATTTCAGGGAAGAGGGGATGAAATACGAATGTATCCTCTGTCTTTTGCGGAATTCCATGAGCTTTCGAATCGGCCTTTTGATGAATGCTGGCAGACGTATGAACGGTACGGCGGACTTCCGGGGCTGCTTTCCATGAAAGATGAACGACAGAAGGAGGAGTACTTGTCCGGTCTTTTTCGAAACGTGTACCTGAATGATGTGGTGGAGCGGCAGAAGGTGAGAAACAGGGATCTTCTGGATGATGTGGTGAATATATTGGCTTCGTCCATTGGAACTTTTACTACGCCTGCCAAAATCGCCAATACCTATGGCTCCATCAAGCATATTTCCACATCCAATAAGACGGTATCTGATTACATCGGCTATTTGGAGGATGCCTTCCTGATAGAGCCGGCTGTTCGCTATGATATCAAGGGGAGGCGGTATATAGGAGCGAATAAGAAATATTATTTTGTGGACACAGGCCTTCGGAATGTGCGTCTGCAGTTCAGGCAGATGGAGCCCACGCATCTGATGGAGAATGTGATTTTCAATGAGCTGCGCATGCGGGGATGGCATGTGGATGTGGGAAATATCAATGCTTACACAAGTCATGGGGGGACCGAGACGAAACGAAGTACCCTGGAGGTTGATTTCATTGCGGGCAGAGGAAATCAAAAGGTGTATATCCAGTCTGCCTACCGCATGGATGATGAGGAAAAAGCCATGCAGGAGAAGAGGCCTTTACTGGAAATCAGGGATTCATTCGAGAAAATCATCGTGGTGCGGGACAGTGTACTTCCCTGGCGTGATGAAAATGGCATCCTCATCATGGGGCTTCAGGACTTCCTGGAGAAGTGGGATAGGGAAAAGTGAATGAAAAGAAGGGGAAAAGAAGGTAAGCGCTGCAGGCTCTTGACAACTTCAAGGGAAAACGAGGGGAAGTGGTAGAAAATCTTTGAGTCAAACTCTTCCTGTACCATTCCGGAAGCGCCCCCTTTGGTGGCTGTCGCCACCACCTTGCCCGGCGTAGCCGGGGCACTATGGGTGCTGGCCATTTCGGGCAATTTGCGCATGGAGCAGCAGCGGAGAAAAACCAAACAACCGGGCTTCGCCCGTGGAAATGCACCCCTTCTGCCGTCTGTGGCGGCGTCTCCCCCGGAGGGGGAGATTTTAGCGGTGCTATGCCTTGCGGTACTTATGGGAAAATTGCTGCCCTGCGGTTTTATTCTGCCCCCTGAATAGGGGGAAGTCCCGCGGAGCGGGATAGGGGGGTGGCCGCGTGAGCGGCCAATTTGGTATAAAGGTAAGTAAAGAAATGAAACGCCAATGCAGAGCAGGCCGCCGTTTGGCGGGCAGATTGGCAATGGAGTGTCACATCGGTGCTTGACCTCGTACACCCTTTGCCACTACGTGGCGTTCCCCTCAAGGGGAAACGAGAGATTGAGGCAGGAGATTTTTGAGTCATACGCTTCTTACAGTATTCTGGAGAGAAAATCAAACAATCGCGCCGAAGGCCCGGTTGGCCTGTTTTTCCTCCCGCCAGGGGGGCCTGGTTTTCCCAGCCCACCAGCTCACTAGTCCACTAGCCCACTGCCGTGGTTTTATCCAAACTGGCGCCGAAGGCGCCCACCACAACCCTCGGGTCCCAAAGACCCGTCAAACTTAAGAACCTTAAGAACCCTCGGGGCGGCGCCTCGTCAACCTTTCCCTTTGAACCCTCTGAACCCTCACGCCCGCAGGGCGTGTCCACAGGCGCCTCTTTTTCTGAATTGAATACAAGTAATCTAATAAATTTTTAAGGGGGGGTAGACACTGAAATTTATCTGTTGCATAGTATTATCACACATAATATGTGATATAATATTTCTGAGAGACTAATGTAACATGAGACTTTTATTATATGACAGTCTGTTCTTTGTGAAGGTGGTTTTGCGAGGCTTTTCGGCCCGGGGAAAAGGTATGTACCCTGACGGAGCCGGGCATTATAAGGCGGATGATGGATATGGCAGATGGCAGCGGTATGGGGAAAGCGGGACTTGACGGACTTCCCTGCGGGATTTGTCTGGTGTCTATGGATGATGAGGAAAGGGTGCTTTATGCAAACCGTTCTTTTCTCCTGCTCATGGGCTTCTCTTCCATGGAGGAGCTTTTTTCGCAGCGGGGCAGCTCTTTTAAGGGGCTTGTGGCTGAGGGGTATGTGCCCCTTGGCCAGCGCTGCGGGGCGGAGGAAAGGAGCGGGTCTTTTTATTTTCAGTTGAGGGCTTCTTCCGGCAGTGTCCCGGTGAAGGGGGCAGCGGGAGTCTATGAGGATGAAAGGCTGGGGAAGGCCTGGTGTCTTTCCTGTATCCGCGACGGGGAAGGGAAGGCGCGGGATCTGCAGCTCATGGACCGGAGGACTTTTTATCCGGCCATTACCAGGCAGGCCCGGGAGGATGTGAAGAAGGGCATCTTCGGCAGCCGGGCGCCGCTGTATTTCAATCTCACCAATTTCAAGGTGTACAATTCCCGTCACGGCACGGAGGCGGGGGACAGGCTTATCCGCTTTATGGCTGAAAGTATTGCTTCCCATTTTCCCTATTCTATCATCACCCATCTGACCGGGGATACCTTTGCGGTGCTGGCTCTTCATCACGATGTGGCGGAGCGGATTGAGGCGGTGTCCCGGGATATCAGGAATTTTACCGGCGATCCGGCGGTGCAGTTGAAGGCGGGGGTGAATATTTTCAATCCCGATGAGGTGGAAATCAGCGAAAGTGGTATTCATCTTCTCTTTGATATGGCGAAAATCGCAGCGGACTGGATTAAGGGGGACGCCGGCAGGACCTTTGCGGTGTATGACAAGTCCATGGGGCAGCATCTGACGGATCGGGCCTATGTGCTGGGCAATTTCGACAGGGCCCTGAAGGAAGGGCATATCAAGGTGTACTATCAGCCGGTCATCCGCACGCTTACGGGAAAGGTGTGCGGCATGGAGGCCCTGGCCCGGTGGGAGGATCCGGTGCAGGGCATGATTATGCCTTCCATTTTTGTACCGGTGCTGGAGGAGGCCGGCCTGATCCATCGACTGGACTGCTTTGTCATTGAGACGGTGGCCAAACTGTACCGGTTTATTATGGAAAATCAGCGGCCCTTTGTGCCGGTGTCGGTGAATCTGTCGGCCGTGGATTTTGAGGTGATGGATCCCTTTTCCTTTGTGGAAGATGTGGTGGAGAAGTACCAGGTGCCCCGCCATTTCTTCCATATTGAAATCACGGAGTCTGCCTTGAAGAAGAATGAAATGCGGCTGAATCGGGAAATCGAGAAGTTCCGGAAGGCGGGCTATGAGTGCTGGCTGGATGATTTCGGCAGCGGCTATTCGTCTTTGAATGAGCTGAAGACCTACCACTTTGATACGCTGAAGCTGGATATGGCGTTCCAGCGTAACCAGAATGACCGGGGCCGGAAAATCATGGGCTCCATCATTTACATGGCCAAGGAGCTGGGCATCCATACCCTGGCGGAAGGGGTGGAGACCAGGGCCCAGGCGGAGTTTCTAAAGAGCATGGGCTGCGAGAAAATCCAGGGCTGGTACTACGGGAAGGCGCTGCCCTATGAGGAAAGCTACCGGTACTGCCTCCATCGTCATCTGGCTGTGGAAACGCCGCTGGAGAATTCTTTCTATGAAAAGCTGGGACTGGCCAATATCATCGGCGATACGCCGGCGGCCCTTTTTCTCTACGACGGGGAGAATATAGCCATCCTTCTGGGAAATGAAGCCAGCCGCCGGGCAGCAGCGGCCCTGAAGGCCACCTGTGTCAATGAGAATGGGCTGAGGCTGGCGAAGATGGACCTGCCGGTGATGCAGCAGTTCCATGAACTGCTGTCCACATCTGCCAAAAGCGGCAGGAAGGAGTCCATGAATTACATTTTCCATGGGCAGTATATGCGCTGCACTCTGCAGGTGCTGGCCCAGGATGATCACCGCTTTGCCGGAAAAATGGAATACTACCTGGTTTCGGACGGTCAGGACAGGAAAGCAACCCATCGCATGGATAAGCTGCTGCGCCATCTCTTCATTGTCTATGACGGTCTCTATGTGATTCGGAAGAAAGAGGCCCTGGTGGAGGTGGCGGAGTCCATGAACCGCATTGTACGTACCGGGGAGACGGTGCCTCTGGGCCGGTTCCTGAAGCTTGGCAATTTCATGCATCCCGAAGACAGGGAGCGGTTTCTCAGTATCATGGAACCGGGGACGCTGGAGAAGAAGGCGAATCGGTCCAAACGAAACGCAGTGACCGGTCTGTTCCGTATGAAAATGGATGACGGCAGCTACCGGTGGAAGGAGTTTAATTTCGCCCTCCTCGGTTCCTCCTGGGATGGAGATATTCTCCTGGGCATTAAGGATACCGCCTCTGCCGCCGCCAGGGAGGCAGCTATGCTTCCTTCCTATCTGGCCACTTTGGGGCCCCTGCCGGAAATGGAGCGGGAAGAGAAGCGGCGCTCTTCGGTGCTGCAGGCCATGGCGGAGAGCGGAAATATCTGTTTCTTCTGGAAAGACAGGGAGCACCGGTTCCTGGGGGCCAGCCGGGCATTCCTTGAAAAATACGGCTTCACCCTGTCCGACATTCTGGGAAAGACGGATGATGAAATCGGCTGGCATGTCAACGGGCGCCGCTTCCAAAATGAAGAGGAGAAGGTACTCAAAAAAGGAGCGATTTCCAGAAATGTCATGGGCCAGTGCATCATCAAGGGACAGATCCACTATGTACAGGCCACCAAGTTCCCCATATACCGGGGTAATGAAATCGCCGGCCTGGCGGGATATTTCATCGACCGGGACAGCATCGGGAAAATCCGGCGGGAAAATCAGGAGCTGGATATAAAGGACATGGAAACGGGTCTCCTGAATTACCGGGGCATGTTCATTACCGCTATCTATTACTTTGATAACTACAAATCCTATGGGGAAAACTGCGCCGCCCTCTTCATGGACATTCCGGCTCTGGACGATGTGAGCCGTCTCTATGGCATGGCGGTGCGAAAGAAACTGCTTGCCCGGCTGGCGAAGCTGATTTCCCATTTCTTCCGTCAGGGCGCGGCCATAGCTCATCTGGGCGGCGGCCGGTTCTGCGTCCTCATGAAGGCAGAGGACACGGCGGATATCCGGCGCCGCATGCTGGACCTGTCCAATGAAATCCATGGCATCCGGGAAGAGGCGGGACGGCAGGTCACCCTTTTCCTGCAGTATGCTCTGGTCATGGCATCGGAGGTGCGCTCGGTGGACGAACTCTTCCATCTTCTGGCCCGCCGTCTGGCGGAGGCGGAACGGGAGAAATACGGGGAATCCCTGTATTCTGGAGACCGCATCGTTTTCGACAGGGCCGTCTTTGACAACAGCAGCGACCAGATCATGATTTCCGACCCCGACACCTACAGCCTCCTTTATGTGAACAAGGCGGGCCTTCGGGACCTGGGGCTGCCGGAGGACTATCCCTATGCCGGAAGAAAGTGCTATGAGCTTATCTGTGGAGAGTCTGCTCCCTGTGAAGTCTGTCCCCTGGCATTCCTCAGGCGGGACCGTTTCTATACCCAGACCTTCCATAACATGAATACCGGCGGCGATTACCTTATCCAGCATACCCTGATTTCCTGGCATGGAAAGAACGGTCATTTTGAACTGGCCACGAATCTGGGCGGCTACGAGGAAGGGGACTACCGGAAGAAATACATGCTCTTCCAGGAAATGGCGGTCAATGATGCCCTGGCGGGAGGAATTTCCGCGCCCACACCCCATGAAGGCGTCAGCCGGCTCCTGGCCCGGGCGGGAAAAATTCTGGAAGCCGAGAAGGTATGCATTTTTGAAGAGCAGGGCGACGGCACCGTGAAGAATACCTACGAATGGTGCGCTCCCGGCATAGAGCCCTCCAAAGACGCCATGCAGCATGTACCCATGGAGCTGGCAAGGCCCCTTTATGACCGCTTCGGCCCCGACCAGATAGCCATCATTGACGACGTGGAAGCAGTGCAGAAAGAGTACGGCATTTCCAGTGAGACCTACCGGCCTGGACTGAAGCGCCTCATCTCCGGCCATCTGGTCATCGGCGGCCTTTCCCTCGGCTACACGGAAGTGGTGAACCCATCGGAAAAAATCATGAAAGAAGCCAGCCCTCTGCTGGATACCTTGACCCGCTTTGCGGCAAGCCTCATCCGCAACCGGAATGTAATGGACCGTCTCCAGGCCCTGAGCCATGAAGACCAGCTCACAGGCCTCATGAACCGCCTGGCCTTCATGGAATATGTGGAAAGCCTCCCCGTGGGCACAAAGACGGCCTTCCTCTTCGGCGATATGAACGGCCTCAAGCAGATCAACGACAAAGAGGGCCATGAAGCCGGCGACAGGGCCCTCCAAACCCTGGCAGCCATTGCCGGCGAACTGGTGGGCCGGAATCACGCTTTCCGCATGGGCGGCGACGAATTCATCCTGGTGGCGGAGGGAGCCGATGAAGCCAGGGCAGCGCAGCTGGCGGCGGAACTGAAGGGCAAACTGCACCTGCAGAACCTCAGCATGGCCCTGGGCATCGCCATCCGCACCGCCCCCATTATCGATATCGACGAACTCATCATGGAAATGGATAAGAAAATGTATGAGGATAAGAGACATCCGAGGAGATAGTGAGACAGTGGGATAGTGAGACAGTGGGAAAGTGAAACCGTGAAACGGCTGTCCGCTGTCCGCTTACCGCCGGTCATGGTTAAAATGGTAAATTGTGAATGGTAAATGGTAAATGAAGGAGGCGCCCTCTGAGAACAGGGGCGCCTTTTTTTGGACACGCCCTTTGGGCGTGAAGGTTCAGATGGTTCAGAAGGTGCAGAGGGTTCAGAGGGTGAAGGAGGGCGGCTTCGCCGCCAATATAATGGGGCGGCAGAGCCGGCCTGCACTAAAACTTACCTCCCCCTGCTTGCAGGTGGCAAGCGAACTTGGTTCGCAGGGGAGCAAAGCGACCTGAGAACCAAGTGAGACGCTTCCCACCGGGGCGGAGGGGGACCGCGTAAGCGGTGGAAGGGGCTGGCAAGTGGAGATAATGCGTCATACTCTTTCTTGCACCATTCCGGCGGCACCCCCTTTGGTGGCTGGCGCCACCACCTTTGCCCCCTTTGAACCCTACTTTCCTTTTCATTTCATGTTATAATGAAGCCAAGATATGATCCCCAAGTATTTATAAAAAAGGAGTAAAAAGTATGGACGACGGCCACATATGGCTCGAAATTTTGATTATTGTGTTACTGGTTCTGGCCAACGGGGTCTGCTCCCTGGCGGAAATCGCTATTGTGGGGGCGCGGAAGACGAAGCTCCAGGAAATGATTGATGAAGGGAATAAGAGTGCCGGCTATGCCCTGCGTCTGGCAGAGCGGAAGGAGGAGCTTTTTTCTACCATTCAGGTGGGGATTACCACCATCAGCATTATTACCGGTATGTTTTCCGGAGCCTCCCTGTCGGGGCCCCTGGGAGAGGAGCTGGCGAAGTTTCCTCCCCTGGCGCCTTATGCCCAGATGGTGAGTATGGTGGCAGTGATGGTGCTGGTGACTTATTTTTCCCTGATTATCGGGGAGCTGGCACCGAAATGGATTGCCATTGCCATTCCGGAAAAGGCGGCCTGCTTTGTGGCCCGCCCCATGATTATCATGGCCACGGTGTGCAAGCCCCTGGTTCTTTTTTCCACCTGGTCCACCAAGACCGTGGTGGGTCTCCTTGGCATCCACATGGAAGGGGAGCAGCCTGTTTCTGAAGAGGAAATCAAGGTGCTTCTCCAGCAGGGGGCCAAGCTGGGCACCTTTGATAAGGAAGAACCGGAAATCATTGATAATGTGTTTGAGCTGAACGACCGCACGGCGGCGGACTGCATGACCGCCCGGCCCCAGCTGGACTGGATCGACCTGGAGGACAGCGAGAAGAAAATCTGGTCCGATATGATGAAGACGTCCCATTTCCGCCTGCCCCTGGGCAGTGGCTCCCTCGATGATTTCAAGGGGCTGGCGGATCTCTCCGATGTACTGATGGATCAGCATGCCCATCCGGGGAAGGCTTTGAAGAAGTCCCTCATGGAAACGGTCCATGCGCCGGTGTACATTCCGGAGACCCTGACCTTGACCAAGGTATTGAAACTTTTCCGCAGCCGTGGTGTCCATGAGGCCATTGTGATTGATGAATACGGCACCTTGTCGGGGCTCATCACCCTTCATGATGTGCTGGAGGAAATTGTAGGAGACATGCCCGGAGACAAGGAGGATATCCTGGAAGAGCAGAACAAGTTTATCCGCCGCTCCGAAAATTCCTGGCTGGTGGAAGGGCTCTGTTCCATCGACGATTTCCGGGAGTATTTCCACATGGAAGACGAGCTTCCAGGAGAAGCGGAGGGTTATTACAAGACATTAGGGGGATTTATTACCTATCTCCTTGGATATATACCGAAAGAAACAGAAAAAGCCCGGTATGGCAGTTTCACCTTCGAGGTCATGGACTGCGATAACCGGCGGGTGGACAAAGTGCTTGTAACGAAAGGTAAAGAAGAGGAGGAAACCAAACATGAGCAGTGATAAGAAAATGTCCCTGAAAGACAGGCTTCACATCCTGGAGGAGGACCTGAAGGATAACCAGGCCTTTCTCCGAACCTATATGCTTTCCCCCAGCCCCGACTTCCGGCCGGCGGAGGAGGAAAGAATCCGCCAGATTTCCCGTCTGGCTGATGAAATGATGGGAATCCTCACGGAACTGGCAGGGAAGAGCGAAGAAGGCCCGGCAACCGATGCCATGGACGGGGATTTGAACCTGGAATTCAAGACCCATACCCTGGGCGACCCGGACGGAGAAGATAACATCGAAGGCGACTGGAACCTGGACGAAGAAGACCTCATTCCCCTCAATGAAGCCCACTCCATCCCCGAAGCGGAAGAACTTCTGGCTAAAAAGGAAAAGAAGGGAAAAAAGCACGGGAAAAAGGATAAGAAGAAAGGAAAGAAAGGGAAAAAGGGGAGAAAGTGAGACATAGCGGTGCAAGGCTGCGTTCCCGAAGGTTGACGCGCCCTTGCGGGCGCGAAGGTTGATGGCCCGTGCGCTGCTGCGCCGGGCCAAAGGTTCTGTCCGGGACCGGCTTTGCCTCCCGGACGGTTTGAGGGCATTCGCCCAGGGTAGTTATAAAGTATCGCTGCGCTGGCAAGGTGGGCGCACTGGCGGGCGCCATTATAAATGCTGCTTCGCAGCCAAACCATACAACCGGGCTTCGCCCGATGGAAAACAAGCCAACCGCCCTGACAGATCGGTCGGTCGACTCATAGGAAGGTCCTTTTATGTGCAGGCTAAGGACCAACTTCGACCGACTTGGAGACCCTCTGCAGGGTCTCCACAATGGAAATGCACCCCTTTTGGTGCTGCGCACCACTTCTCCTAAAGGGAAGCATGTCATTGAATTCTCAGTCGTCTTCGACTCCCTACGAATCCAGTTCCTTTGCCACCCCGGAGGGGGAAGTTTGCTCTAAGCTCAGCCTATGTTTTCATAAGTATCACAAGGGTAAGCGCAGAGCAAATCTCCCCCTCCGGGGGAGAAGCCGCCGCAGGTGGCAGAAGGGGTGCATTTCCCTCGCGCCGAAGGCGCGGTTTTATGGTTTTCCCGCCGCAGGCGGGTTTATATATTCATGGCCGCGAAGCGGCCATACCACAACCTTCGGAGCGAAGCCCCGTCAACCTTTCCTCTCTGAACCTTTTGAACCCTTTGACACATCACTCTGTCTGGGTTATTGACATAAAAGTAAGGAGCCCTGAAACTATGCCCCACTACGCATTACCTCATGAAATCATGTATCACACCGGCCTGTCAAAGGAGATGACCGGCGGCGCCCGGTTTGCCCTGGTGCCCGGTGACCCGGGACGGGTGGAAGGATTGGCGAAGGCGCTGGATGAGGAGGCGGTCTTTGTATGCGCCCATCGGGATTTCACCACCTGGAAGGCAAAGGTGTCGGGGGAAACGGTGCTGGTCATGTCTACCGGCATGGGCGGCCCTTGCGTCACCTTTGCGGTGGAGGAGCTGGCCCGGCTGGGGGTGACGTCCTTTATCCGCGTAGGCACCACCGGCTCCATTCGGGAGGATTTGAACCTGGGGGACGTGGTCATCAATAAGGGCGCTGTCCGCAGGGACGGTGCTTCTAAGGCCTATGCACCGGAGGCGTACCCAGCCATGGCAGACCTTCGCATCACGCTGGCTCTGGAAGAGGCAGCCAGGGAGCTGAAAGTGCCCTGCAAAACCGGTATTTCCGTATCCACCGACAGCTTCTGGCCGGGACAGGAGCGCTACGACAGCTTCTCCGGCTACGTGCGGAGAAACCTGCAGGGAAGCCTTGCCGAATACCGCGCCCTGGGCTGCACGAATTTTGAAATGGAAAATGCCACCCTCTTTACCCTGACCTCCGTCCTGGGTCTTGCTGCTGGCTCCATCTGCGGCGTGGTGGCCAAAAGAACGGACAGCGAAGCCGTGGCGCCACACGATGTATATGAACTGGCGGAAAAAAGGTTCCAGCAGGTGGCAAAGAGGGCACTCCAAATGCTGATTGGCCATTTCATGGTGACTTTGTGATATTGGCGGTGCTTACCTGTATTCCCGAAGGTTGACGCGCCCTTGCGCTGCCGCGCCGGGCCAAAGTTTCTGTCTGGGACCGGCTTCGCCTCCCGGACAGTTTGAGGGCATTCGCCCAGGGTAGTTATAAAGTATCGCTGCGCTGGCGAAGTGGGTGCCCTTGCGGGCACCATTATAAATGCTGCTTCGCAGCAAAACCATACAACCGGGCTTCGCCCGATGGAAAACAAGCCAACCGCCCTGGGGGCGATGGAAACGCACCCCTTTTCCCGCGAAGCGGGATAGGGGGTGGAGCCGCGTTAGCGGCTTCTTCCCGCCGACTGGTATTTATTACGGTTGTTCCAAATGCTGCATGTACCGAGATTCTTCGCTGCGCTCAGAATGACGAGAAGGGCGGGAAGGTAAGCGAAAAAGTTTCTTCTCCGGAGTGGCAAGGTGGCGCGTTCGCACCGGAAAGGGGCATTTCCCTCGTGCCGAAGGCGCGGTTTTACTGTTTTCCCGCCGCAGGCGGGTCTATATACTCATCGCCGCGAAGCGGCGATACCACAACCCTCGGGCCCAAAGGGCCCGTCAAACCTGAGAACCTTCCGGCCAACGGCCGGTCAAACCTAAGAACCTTTTTCAAAATCCCCTTGCTATTGAAGGCAAAATCATTTATCATAACAATGATATACTATTGTTTCGCCATCTGCGGGACAGGGACAAAGGAGATTTTGGAAGTATGAAAGCACGTGGACTTTTATTTGGCGTGGCAGTGGCGTTTGGCGTCTGGAATATTATTAACAGCGGCGTAAATACGCGGTCTGTGGCAATCTTGGCCATGATTATCGTCTGCCTTGTCATTAATGTGTATAACTACCGGCAGAAGCAGCAGCAGCGGGAAGCGGCGGAAGCGGCTGTACGGGAGAAGGAAGAGGTGCGGCAGCTTCGGGCAGAAGCCCGCCGCAGGCAGAATCGGAAGAACCGGAAACACCGCAAGTGATTCCTTTACAATTGGTTCAAAGAGGGCCTTTGGCCCTTTTTCTGTTTTTCGGGAAACTATGAGCAGATGAAATAGGTTATACATTAAGTCATAGCTTTCTTTTCGTTGGAGGTACTATGCCGGCGGCTTTGGTTTATCGCTGGGCAGTGTTTATTCTGCTCATTTTCGGACTGATTCTTCTCATGAAGCACAAGGTGCTGACGCCCTTTGTGTTCTGGTCAAGAATCCAGTATTATACATTTTCCACATTCACCCTTTTCATGGTGTGGCTGGGGGCCACTCTTTTCCGGGTGGATGTGCCCTTTCTTTATACGGCGGACTGCCGCTACATCGTAGCCGCCAGTCTTGGCACCCTGTCCCTCATGTACCACCTCATCGTGCGGCCCGGTGCCATCCGCACCCACAAACTGAATGATATCAGCTATGAGCATTTCTCTTTCTACAACTACATTTTCCACTATTTCATCCCCATCCTCATGCTGGTGGACTATATTTTCTTCGTGGATAAGAGGGAAATGCACTGGTACACCATGTTCACCTGGATGATTTATCCTGCCTTTTACGTGGTTTTCGTCTACTTCCGGGCCTGGGTGACCATCGTGACCCACGGGAAATCCCACCTTTACCCCTATACCTTCATGGATCCCAACTACCACGGCCCCCTCTCCATTGCCAGGGGCGTACTCATCGTAGGGGCCCAGTTCTTCGTCATCGGCGTCTTCGTCTACGCCCTGGGTATGGGCCTCTTCTATCTGGGCATTCCGCCCCTCTCCTGGACCTATAACGGATGAAATCCGGCAGTCAAGCGCCCCGCAGGGCGCTTTTTTGATGGGAGCGGTGCCAAGCTGTGCCCTCAAGGAGAAACGAGGAATAAGGCAGGAGACTTTTGAGTTATATGCTTTTTGTACCGTTCTGAAGGAAAACCATACAACCGGGCTTTGCCCGTGGGAAATGCACCCCTTCTGCTGCCTCCGGCGGCGTCTTCCCCGGAGGGGCAGATTTTAGCGGCACTATGCGATGAAATGCTTATGAGAACAAAAGCTCCGCGGAGAGCAGACTTCCCCCATCGGGGGAAGTACCGCCGCAGGCGGGGATAGGGGTGCATTTCTAGGGAAGCACTGATTAATTCGCAGAATCGAATTTCATAAGTATTTTTATTCAATACTTCGTCATAAGCCTCCTTAAATAGCTCGCTATTCGCGTCGACTTATTCCTCGTATTGAATAAAAATACAAGAATGAAATCCGATAACGATTTAATCAGCGCTTCCCTAGCGCGCCGTAAGGCGCGGTTGTATGGTTTTCCACGGGCGAAGCCCGGTTTGCTTGTTTTCCCGCCCGTCAGGGCGGTTGTAAAGGTTTTATCATAATGGCGCCCATCATTTTTAAAGGCGCCCATCACCATCCTCTGAACCCTCTGAACCCTCGGGACCAAAGGGCCCGTCAAACGTAAGAACCTTCCGGCCCGAATGGGCCGGTCAATCCTAAGAACCCTTTTTCCACAACCCTCCTACACAACCTGCCGCGTGAGCGGCGCCCCCTCGCGCCCACAGGGCGCGTCACTGTCTCACTATCCCATAGAGACATATAGGAAAATAAATGTTATAATAATTTCGTTACATTCGATTCGTGCTTTTGCTGTAAGGAGTTTAATTGATGGCAGAGACAAAAGAAACAATGACGAAGGATTTCGTCGACCATTCCTATTTCTACAAGCCCTACTGGATTGTGGTGTCCCTGGGCTTTATCCTGTGGGCGGCTTATGTGTGCTGGACGGGGTACTGGGGCATCGTCCATCACAGGGTGCCGGTGATTGACCTGGGCATGCAGGCTGCCATTCTGTGGTGGCTTCTGGATACGGTGCTCACGAAGACGGTGTACCGCCTGGAGAAGGACCGTCTTTACATGCTGAAGACCGGGGTGGGGCACAAGAAGGAGCTTTCCATTCCCTATGAGGATATCTTCGGTGTCCACCATTTCAAGAACCAGCTCATGAAGCCGGTGACTTACCGCTACACTTTCCATCAGTATTCGAAGCTGGACAACCGTCCCATCTGGTCCCTGCTCTATGATATTGACAGCGACAAGAAGGTGGGCCGGGTGCTCATGAAGGCGTCGGAGGATTTCTGGAAGGAATTTGAACGGCGCATGCCGGGACAGATCCGCATTCCCCAGGAGGAAGTGGTGACCTTTACCTACAAGGCCATGGAGAAGAAGCTCCGCGACCAGGGGTATTTCAAGGAACATCCGGAAATGTCCTTTGAAGAGGGTATCAAGCAGCTCCGCCAGAAGGGTACGGAAATGGGGGGCCGTGAGGATGAACTCACCGGCGCTGATTTCCACGGCGAAGAGGTGGAGCTCCATAACGGTACCAGTAAGGAAACCCTGGAGGCCGCCGACAGGAAGATGAAGGAAGCCCGGGCGGAAAGAGAAGAAAAGAAGGAATAACAAAAAGCACCTGTTTCGGCAGGTGCTTTTTTGATGCCTGCAAAGGGGAAGTCTTTGAAATCCTGCTTTTAAACGCATGAGAACACGTTCTGCAGCGCCGACGGATGGGAAATGAGTAAAGAGACCTAAAGAGACCTGACCGGCGCGCAAGATACTTTTCCCTTTATAACCTGTAACTATTAAGGGGTATAAAAAAATATGATATAGGACGGCTTAGAGAAGTCGAATTTAATAATTCATATAACACCTAAATGATATATAGATAACATGCCTAAAATGCAAAAACAGGGGAAGAAATACTGCTTCGCAAAGAAACATAGTGTACTATGTAGTTAGATAGTATGCTATGCATTAAAGACCCTCATTTTTGATTTTTATGTGCATTTGGGCATTTTATTTCTACTAAATGCATATGAAATGCAATAATAAATAATGCAAATAGGTCCTATTACATGATAAATAATGCAAATTGATGGCAATTATGTAAAATCTGCCGGAAATCGGGGTATATTGCAAAATACAGGGGTCGTGAATAAAATAAACATAGATGCCTATGTAACTTCCCGAAGAGGAAGCATAGATGGGAGCCCCGGCCCCGGGACTGTGATGGAAGGAGGATAGCCGGTTTACCAGGGGATGATGATTTTCCGGATTACATTCGGATTCATGTGGAATTTGGCAATTATTCTTTTATAAAACTTTATATGAGTCCAAATCTTCCGGAGAAAGGTTTCCGGTTATGCGTGGCTGGCATCGGGCCAGGCAGATATCGGAACAAACTCAAAAGGAAGGTGAACCTTATGGATCCAGCCATTACTACACTGTGTGTATTGGCAGTGGCCTGCTTCCTGTTCGTTACCGAACTGATTCCACTGGCAGTCACTGCTATGGCAGCCTGCACAGCCCTCGGTATTCTGGGCGTACTTCCGTCCAAACAGGTATATGCAGGTCTTTCCAACTCCACCGTCGTTCTTTTCGGTGGTATGTTCGTAATCGGCGCAGCTATGTTCAGAACCGGCCTGGCTCAGGCTATCGGTCTGGCTGTCGTCAAGAAAGCAGGTACTAAGGAAGTTCCGCTGATGGGTGCCATCATGCTGGTTACCATCGCCCTGTCCTCCGTATCTTCCAATACCGGTACGGTAGCATGCCTCATGCCAGTAGTTATCGGTATCTGCCAGGCAGCTCACATTTCCCAGTCCAGACAGCTGATGCCTCTGGCTATTGCAGCTAACGTAGGCGGCACCATCACCATGATCGGTACTCCGCCAAACGTTATCGTTACCGGCGCTCTGTCCGCAGCAGGCCTTCCGACCTTCGGATTCTTCGAATTCGCTCTCATCGGTGTTCCGCTGTCCATCATTGCTTTCGTTTTCACCCTTTTAGTTGGCCGTCATCTGCTTCCTGAAAACAGTGCCGGTGAAATGGATGAAGCAGCAGTCAAAGCGGCTGCTGAAGAAGCAGGCGCTGCTGATGATGCAGCTCCCGCAAGCAAGAGCAAAATGTGGATTTCCGGTCTCATCATGATTGGCGTTGTTGTCTGCATGGCACTGAACCTCAAGACCGTTCCTCTCCAGACTGCTGCTGTTACCGGCGCAATCCTCTGCGTCATCACCGGCTGCCTGAAAGAAAAGGAAGCTTATGCAGGTATCGACTGGGTAACCATTTTCCTGTTCGCCGGCATGCTTTCCGTAGCTACCGCTATGGATAAGACCGGTGCAGGCAAACTGATTGCCGATACCGTGGTAGGCATGATGGGCGAACATCCGAATGCTGTTGTACTCTGCGCTGTACTGTATCTGATTTCCAACATCCTGACACAGTTCATGTCCAACACTGCAGCAGCTGCACTTCTTGCACCAATTGGTATTTCCATTGCCCAGTCCATCGGCGCTGACCCGAAACCGGTACTTATGGCTATCGGTATCGCAGCATCCATGGCATTCGCAACACCAATGGCTACTCCGCCAAACACCCTGGTTCTCGGACCTGGCGGATTCTCTTTCAATGACTATGTAAAAGTCGGCGTTCCGCTGTGCATCATTACCTTCATTGTCAGCGTAATCATTATCCCGATTTTCTGGCCATTCTTCCCAGGCTGATTTCAGCTTTGGAAACAGAGTCTATTGAATTTTTCAGGAAAGGGGGGCGCCCGGCGGCGTCTCCCTGCTCCTGATAACAACTGCGTGAGGCAGAATCCTCACAGGTATCTAATAAGGTACTAAAAAGAAAGGTGGATTTATACATGGATACTCCAAGCCCACTTTCCATTTGTATCACTAACATGGTTATCGTATTTGCGGTTCTGATTGTTCTTGCATTCGTTATTCAGCTGATTCACGTTGTGGATCCAACCAAGAACAAAAAGAAATAAGTAAAACATAACCATTAAGATTAGGAGGATACAAATATGGATGGCTTTATGAGAGCACTGGTTTCTGTATGGACAGATTCCGGATTTGCTGCATTAACCTGGCAGAATATCGTCATGATTTTCGTCGGACTGATTCTGCTCTATCTGGCAATCGCAAAAGAATATGAACCTCTTCTGCTGATGCCCATCGCCTTCGGCGATATTATGGCTAACTTCCCGAATACCGGTTTCGAAACCGATATGGGCGTTATGATGGCTATTGGATTTGGTATTAAGTATGAAATTTTCCCGCCGCTGATTTTCATGGGTGTAGGTGCCATGACCGACTTTGGTCCGCTCATTGCTAACCCGAAGACCATGCTCCTCGGTGCTGCTGCCCAGATCGGCGTATTCGTAGCACTGGCAGGCGCTATGGCTCTTGGCTTCAATGTCCAGGAAGCAGCATCCATCGGTATCATCGGTGGTGCCGACGGCCCGACCGCTATTTACCTGACTTCTAAACTGGCTCCGCATCTTCTGGGCGCCATCGCTGTAGCAGCTTACTCCTACATGTCCCTGGTTCCGCTGATTCAGCCGCCAATCATGAAGCTCTGCACCAACAAGGCTCAGCGTCGGATTAAGATGCAGACCCTTCGTCCGGTTTCCCATTTCGAAAAGGTCGCATTCCCGATCGTCGTTGCCATTGTGGTATCCCTGCTTCTGCCACCGGTAGCAGCTCTGATGGGCATGCTCTGCCTGGGCAACCTGTTCGAAGTATCCGGCGTAACCGCTCGTCTGTCTGATACTGCTCAGAACTCCCTGTGCAACATCGTTACCATTTTCCTGGCAACCGGCACAGGCCTCACCATGACCGGTGATAAATTCCTTCGTCTCCAGACCATTGAAATTATTTTCCTGGGCCTCGTTGCATTCGCAGCAGGCACCGCAGGCGGCGTACTCTTCGGCCAGGTCATGAGAATTGCATCCGGCAACAAAGTGAACCCGCTGATCGGTTCCGCAGGCGTATCTGCTGTACCAATGGCAGCCCGCGTATCCCAGATCGTAGGTCTGAAAGACAACCCGTCCAACTACCTGCTCATGCAGGCTATGGGCCCGAACGTAGCAGGCGTTATCGGTACTGCAGTAGCTGCAGGCACCATGCTGGCACAGTTCGGAGGCTGATTTCTTTAGGAAATCCGTCAATAAAAAGCACTCTCTTTTGAGGGTGCTTTTTTGTTTATAATCATTTTTTATATACGGCTATAAAAAAGATAATGAGGTAAAAAATTAGGAATGATAGCATTTAATAGTTTATAAAAATAAAATTTAAAGTTTTGGCAATTATTATATGCAAAAGACTGGCATAAGCGGATAAGTTTCATGGTAAATAGTATGCGATGAAATCAAATTTATCATTAAAAGGAAGCATTTGCATTTACATGCTTAGGTACGCCAATTTCAAATAGAAAAATCCGGCCCATTAAATGAAAATCATAATCAATAGCATACTATTTTTTAAATAGAATAATTTGTTCCAAATATAAAGAGACAATTGGACGGTTGAATTTTGGCAGGGCCATGCATACAATAAGCATAGATGCCTATGTAAGTGCATATCATGTGCAGTTATATAGATGGGAGCCCGACCCTGGGACTGTGAAAGAAGGAGGATAGAAGGTTTACCAAGGGATCACAATCGTTTTCCGGATTATATTCGGATTCATGTGGAATTCAGCAATTATTCTTTTATAACTTTATATGAGTCCAAAATCTTCCGGAGAAATTCCGATTCATGTCCGGCTGGCATCGAACCTGGCAGTCATCGGAAAAAATCAAAAGGAAGGTGAACCTTATGGATCCAGCCATTATCACACTGTGTGTATTGGCAGTAGCAGCATTCCTGT
>ENA-ORCP01001645-ORCP01001645.1-human-gut-metagenome-genome-assembly--contig:-NODE-1645-length-18997-cov-10.419820_pt1 | contig 18997 bp, 24 predicted proteins | sample MGYA00242990_ERZ507991 | MGnify/ENA primary metagenome ERZ507991 (study PRJEB26167, sample SAMN06115496) | human gut metagenome | host: Homo sapiens | place: China:Henan | collected 2015-05-07... | reverse complement strand
TCTCGTAATCAAAAGCCGCATTTTGGAAACCCCGGGCGTTCAGCAGATTGACGAATTTGAGGCGGTGCTTGACCCGAACACTCGGCGCCTGACCATACAAGTCAAGCTCACCACGGATTACGGCCCGGCGAGCATTAACGGAGAAATTACATGATTGATGATCCGGTTTTTTTAGTTACCGAGACAGGTATCTCAGCTCCGTCCTATGAAGAAATTTACGAGTACCTAAAGGGCCGCATGCGGGCCATTTTTGGTGATGACATCAATCTGGACGCTGACACCCAGGACGGCCAGATGGTCGGCATTGTGGCGGCTACTATCTCGGACGTGAACGCTCAGGCGATCGCGGTTTATAACGCATACAACCCAACCACGGCGAAGGGCGTGGCGCTGGATTTTGCGGTCAAGGTCAACGGCATCACGCGGCAGGCCGCATCACACTCCCAGGTTGATCTTCGGATCGTTGGTCAGGCCGGGACGCATATCGTCAACGGCGTGGCCCTGGATGAGGCGGAGAACAAATGGAATCTGCCCGCCGACGTTGTGGTTCCACCTGCTGGCGAAATCACTGTAACGGCAATTGCTGCAGAAGAAGGAAACATTCGGGCACCTGCCGGGACTGTCAACCGTATCGGAACCCCGACGCTCGGCTGGCAAACTGTAGAAAATATTCTCGCGGCCGAGCCCGGGGCGCCGGTGCAAACCGACCTCGAGCTTCGAGTGCAGCAGTCGAAATCGACAGCGCTCCCCAGTGTTTCGCTGTGGGAAGGCATTATCGGCAGTCTGCTGACCACGGCCGGCGTGCGACGTGTTAGTGGCATTAAGAATGACGGCGATACCCCGACAACTGAGGGCGTCCCCGGACATTCGATCGCGATGATCGTCGACGGCGGGGAAGTGGCCGATATTGCAAAAACGATTTTCTTAAAGAAGGGTGAAGGTGTCGGAACCTATGGCTCCACGTCGTACAACTATCTGGACACTTATGGCTTCCCTAATACGATTAAGTTCTCGCGTCCGACGGTCGTGCCGGCTTATTGCAAACTCACGATCTCGCCGGCCGCCGATTATCTCTCCAGTGCCGAGGAGGAGATCAAGGCTCGGATCGTCGCTTACATCAACTCCCTGGACATCGGCGAATCTGTAAACATCGCCCGGGTGCTTGCAAGCGCGGTAAAGACTGACGCAGGGATCGTGGACGAACGTTTTAGCGTCGAGGCCATCACGCTTGGCCGCTCGGCTACAGCTCAGACCGCCGCCAGTCTCGCGATCGCGTGGAATGAGGCGGTTTCGTGCGCTTCGGAAAACGTAACAGTGGAGGTGCAGACATGAGCGACGCAAATCGTTATACCGAGCTGATTGCCGGGGCGCATTTTGACAAGCCGAAGTACCAGCAATTTATTTATGAACTGACCGAACCGCTGAACGAAGCAAGAAAACGTTTGGCGGTTTTTTATAAGCATTTCGACGTTGACACTGCTGTAGGCGTCCAACTGGACGCGGTCGGCGTGCGGGTCGGGATCTCCAGGCGCCTTCCTATGAAATTGGTCGGCGTCTATTTTGCCCTGGACGATGTCGATGGTGTCGGTTTCGATAAAGGCGTCTGGAAAGGGCAGTTTGATCCCTCGGACGGCATGGTGACGCTTGACGACGAAACTTATCGCGCAGTGATTAAAACGAAAATCCTCGCAAATAAATTCGACGGCAAAAACGAATCGGTCCCCGAGTTTTTAAATACTGCTCTCGGATATTTCGGCGTCCCGGCAAAGCTCTTTGACTTCCAGGATCAGCAGAATATGCACGTGGTGATCAATCTCACGAAAGCAGAGACGCCTCCCATTGTTTGGGAGCTCATAAGCCGCCGACTAATCGACATTGTGGCGGCAGGCGTCGGCATGCAGATCGTCGACAACGTGCCGTACTTCGGATTTGACTACGAAACGGCCTCGATCAAGGGCTTCGATTCCGGTCACTTCTTCCCGTTTGAAAACTAAACATTCATTTATCTCATCAGCCTCGCGAACAGCGGGGCTTTTTTATTGGGTGTGATATGGCAACCATCAATGAATTCCTTCCTTTCGCAGATCAGAGTACTGCCAATTTGATTCCGTATGCCGAATGGGTAAATGCCGCAAAGCGCTTAACCGGTTTCGTTTCTGGTATTGCGAAATCCAACGAAATGAATCGCGTTTTTGCGCAGGGCGCCCAGGCAGGCTATGCGATCGCAAAATTTATCGAGCGAACCTTAAGCGAGGACGTTTATGTGTCGGACGGGGAGCGTCTGGCTGATCAGTTCTATCGTGCGATTGTCCAAATGTCCTATCGTGCCACGCCGATCGGCTGCATCCTAACGTTTCCAGTTCACGTAGAGATCGACGGATACGTGGCGACCAATAACGGCGGCAATTTGTCGCAAGCTACATACGATCAGCTCTACGCCGTTTATGGCACAAAATTCAATACTTCGAGCACATTGGCCAATCAGTTCGGAATTCCTGATATGGCACATCGCGTATTCGAAGCCGCAGCAACGCTTGAGGAAATCGGCTGCTATGTAGCAGCTGGGTTACCGAATATCTTAGGCTCATTAACAGGAATAGCAACGGGAGACACTCAAACAGGGGGAGGAGCTTTGGGGTGGTCTGCCGAAGGAGCCTCTCGAAAAAACGAACAAGGTACGCCAGCCAGATGTATGTATAAAACCATCTATTTTGAAGCACGCTGGCATAACGCGATTTATGGCGATACTGGCACGGTTCAAACTGCGTCATTACGAGCTTTCGCGCTGATTCGTTATGCGTAGCGGATAAGCATATATCCGCACAGTGCATTTACTCGTACCTCGGTAAGGTCGTTTTGATACAAGGACGATTCGCGAGATGCGTCTATGGTTACTCCGACAGGCGCACCCGGATCTGTCGAAACTGGAGCTGGAAGTTTCCACCTCGTGTCTCTCCAAAATTTCATTACTCCGCCTTCTATTGGGTCAGACGAACCGGGATAAAGACTTCCCTGAGAGCCTACGATATTCGGTCTAACCGAATATTCCGGTCGGTTCGCTACCGGTAATTTCTTACAACCACAAAGACCCTGAGTTACCTTTTAAGGTTTTAAGCAGATACGGAGATTACGTTACTACCGATCAAATTACTAGTCGCTATTGGCAAAATACGCAGGTTGGATTTGATCTTCAGGCGTCAAATCCAATCTATGGCGCTTCGGATACAGTCCGGCCTGATGCTCTCATGGGCTACTGGATGATCCGCTTTTAACCGAATATTCTAGGTACGGTATCGGGCATTAACTTTCAGAAGGCTGACCCATCCACTGGCGCGTTTGAAGGAGATGGTATCCAGTTTGTCGAGGGTATCAACAACTCGAATCCATCTCAAAATCAAATGTATTCGTGGAGTAGGCCGAATTTTTCAGCAACACGATCAAGCTCGATTTATGGTAATTCTTCAACGGTACATCCTGATTCATTGCGGTTTTTAGCTTTGATACGCTCGTATTAAACACAGTCCACGCATTGAGGATGTTTGTACTGTGTCTGAAGCGCCAAAAATCGGATTCGATAACGAAGCGTCAAAATTTATGACTGCTGCATTATTCCCACTACCTAAAGAAATGCTAGAAGTCCAACGTGTACTGGTGCCAAAAGCTCCTTCAGCACTGAGATTAGGCGCAAAGTATCCCGCGATATGCGATTGACCGTCGATATTCGGGAATTCTCAGAAACCGCGATTTGCTAGAATGAAAAAACCAAACTCGGTAGAGCATGACGAGAATGGAATTGGGGAGTTGCTGGTTACCTCTCCGATCTGTGCAGAAACCAAGCAAAACGGCTCTCGGATTGCACTCCGGAGCCGCCTTAAAGGATGAGATCATGCTTAGGTTTAAATCTCATGCCTCTAGTATAGCAAAGCGTGGCAAACGATGGTTGCTTAAATTGGTCATCGCGTTGATTCTGCTGATAATATGCTAGGCACTTAGGTAAAGAGCCCCAAGGCGAAAGCTGCGGGGCTCAAGTGTTTCTAACCGAATATTACGGGTTTCTCAAACATTGCCGGCTACTTCGATCCATTGACCACAGCTGGTGGCGCCCTGAGCGCGAGCACTCGGTGGACATTCACAATTATGCGGGAACCGGGGACGGCGTCGGGGATTGTTAACTTTAATGCTGCGGGCTCCAATCCGATTTATGGAGCGTCGACGACAAACCAGCCGGCAGCAATCAGAGGCTACTGGTTAATACGCTTTAACTAGAGACAAAACTCTCACGGCTTCGGGCTGATTTGTGTCTGAAGCGCCGTACACAGAATTGATAGCGGTTGAATTCAATCTGTAGTCAACAAAATTCCCAGAAACCTCTCCGTTAGAGAAATTAATTTGTTGCTGATAATTGATGCTTATCCCTTCGGCCCAAACCTTAGAGCCCATCAGAAAAGTACCGGCGAGAAAGGAGATATTCGGTAACCCAGCGGAGATGTAGCCTCCCACCTCCGCAATATTAGTTGTCCCCTCCAAAAATCTATGATGTGTGTCGGGGAGATTGAAATGATCAGAATCAACATTTCCGAATTTATCCCCAATAACCTCGTAGAGGCCATCAAAATCCGCCTTGGCAACACTCGCTCCGTTCATCAGTAGGAAACCGTCAGGGATTTCCGTGCCAAGGTAGAAAATGCATGAGCCGATAGGGACAGCTGCCAGCGCAGCCGCTGCGATCTCTTTGCGAAGAAGTGTTTTAAGGGCTTCGATTGCTTCTGTGACATACGTCTTCACGAAATTGAAAACGCCGCTTGGAGTAACTGCTTTTGAAGAGTTTGTGCCGGTCTTGATTTCGTCAAGACTGGCCAATTTCACAACGCCGGCCACTTGTGTTGTGGCGGGAGGATTAAAGAAGTTTGTGTCTCCGTCAACAGTGATCCCGGAGGTACCGCCGCTAATAACAAGGTCAACGGAGAGCAGCCCTTGAGAGCCGGCAGCTTTTTGCAAAATTGCGCCGGTCGGCTGAGAGCTGACAGCAAACAAAGTGCCGTCTTCAAGGTATACGCCTACTTCATTGACTGTGTAGGCATCAGAGCTTGTATCGCTCATCGTGACGTGGATCGTGTTGTCTCCAACATCTCCGCCGGACAGCGCAGTGATCTCTTTAAATTTGCTCTGGAGGGCCGTCTGATCTGCAGACGGAGTGTAGTTTCCGGTTCCGAGACCGAACTTTGTGATTTTTACGGGGAGAGTTCCGTTGTTTTCGGCATTTACGAGCGCGGCAAGGCCTGCCGACGTAATGACTACGTTAGGCATATCAAAACTCCTAAATTTTCACTGGGTGATTAGATGCGTGCGTACGAAACCGGTCTCATGAGCGGTGTCACGCTGATTTGAGTTGTGAGTGGCGTTATTTCGGAAGAACAACGCGCAAAAGAAGCCGAGCGAATCGTTCCGGAAACCTGTAAATTTCCAAGAAGCGACTGAACGACGGTGAATGTGTAGTGACTGCGAACAGGTTTGGCTTCGTCCAGCAGTCTGAAAAAGTCTTCCTGAGCATTGGCGCTCAGGCCTCCGGATATGGCTCCGATGGAGGCAACCACCTCAAATGTATGAGGTGTGCCCTTGGGCGTTTTCTGCCACCATTCAGTAATGGAAACTGCAGAACCGAGAGATTCGAGGACTTTTTTGACTGCCGACAATGTGCCCATGCGGCATTTCTGCGCCACAACGGTTTTGGCGACCTGCCGTTTTTGGCTCAAAGGCCAATAATCTCGCCAAGTCGTGAGGTCAAACGAGTAGGCAATATGATCCAGCTGAGTGCTGGTCAATTTATCGACATTGGCCAGCACAGCGCCCAATAACAAGAAACCCGAAACTGTTTTCAGTTCCGGGTCGATTGCTTCTGCAGATTTTTGTACCTGCTGATCTGACGAAATACTGTCAGGCAGCAGATCGCCTAAGGCGACATCATTTAATGTTTTCATTTAGCCATCCTCCAGGCCCTTGAATGTCACTGTCACGGACGAGCATTGGGCAACTTGAGATTTGGTTAATGTCTTAAAAGCTGGCGTAAGGGTTGAATGAAGAATCCGGCCGGCGCCAGCATCGCGAACTCGTTTAATGAGTTCATCCGGATTGATATCTCTGCCGATTTTGGCTTGCTGCCACGAAACGTAATCGTTCACAGCTGCTTGAACAGCCGTCTGAATCGCAGAGAGTCTCACTGCATCACTCTGCAGAACGTAATAGTCAACGTTGACGCTGTACGAAGAAGCTGTCGGTGCTTTAGCATGGACCTCATCGGTCAGCGGCCTGATCTCCTCTCCGGACAGATAGTCTTCAACTTCCTGCAGAAACGCCGTTGACGGCAGCGCGCCTCCGGTCAGCAACGTGTAAACATTCACCACACCGGGAGTCGGCGAATCGATCGCTACGTCAATGATGGAAGGAGAGACTGAAAAAGCATGGAAAATGTATGCTTTCTCCGGGCCGGCCACTGAAAAGGAGTTTGGCTTCAGGCGCAGGCGCTCGGCATAACTCGCATCGCTCTCAATGTCTGACCCGCCGATCGATTCCGTCGTGTTTACGGCGCTGGCCAAAAATGCCAGAGGCGCCACGATCGTAGAAATTTGCCCGGATAAATATCCGTTTCCGATGGTGCCGGCCTGCGTACATTCTGCTTGCGCCGTCCCCAGCTGATCTCCCGGAGCAATGGTCACCAGTTCGGTCGTTTCAAATATGACGTTCCCGGCACTCACCTGAAAACCTGCAGGTATAAAAAAAGCGCTCGAAAGCGCTTGGGTTAGTGTGAACTGAATTGTCGTAACGGCTTTATCTGCCGGCTGTCGAGCCGTATCGAGGAACACGCCCAAGGCATCTAAATATTGTCCTTGTGCATACGTGAGTAAATTCTGCTGCGCCCCATGGTTAAAAACCTGCCGCAGCTGAATAATTTCGGACGCAATTGTCAGCAAAAACAACCGAACGGGATCGCCGGCACTGAGCGTTCTGCCGGTGGCCGTCTCATAGCGATTGATGATGTCTGATTTGATTTTCTCCGGATCCGTTTCAATGAAATTGACGTCCGGCATTCCCCATCTTGGTAGAGTCTCAGGCATTTCCGCCTCCGATACTCAATGTGATAATTGGATTCAAAAGCCCGTCCATAGCGTCCTCAGCCTGTTCTCCGAATTCAATTTTGTCGATAACGGCTCTGGGCTCCCATCGCTCAACCGCCTCAATAATTTCAGCTTGGATGAGCGCCTTGGCAATGTGGATCGGCTTATCTACATGCTCCCACTCAAGGCCAAAGTCTCGATCCAGAGGAACGGTCCCTTTTCGAGTTGCGAGAATCGTTCTGACGTTCTGAAGCACCTCGGCAGCCACCGTGCCGGGAGCAAAAGAAATCGGCTGTGATAAATTAAGGACGTGCTGCATTTTCGTCACCGCATTCAGTTAATGAAATCGTGGCCTCTGCAATCTGGCAGGCGCCGAGGCCCGTATGGAATCGCCGTTCTTCCGAGATCGACTCGAGGACGAACTTTCCCATGTAGCGCGGCCCCAGAAGAAGTCTCTGAGGCTTGTGCGAGTCCAGCATTCGTTTCAATAAAAACAAACCCGACTCAGGAGGCGAGTTCAGAGAACTGTCGAAACGAATCTTGAAACTGATCATGTCAGGCTCTTCTCCGATCCACTCAAGAACCGGCTTCCTGCCGATCACATCGTGGCGGGCGTATTTTGTCGCCAGCTCTCTATTCACATCTTTGAATGTATTCACGATATTTGAGGAACAGACAAACGGGAGAGTTCCTAGCAATCCGGTTACTCCGAAGGCCATAACGTCCTCCTTTAAATGTTAGTTCCGTGGACGGTGCCTCCGGCATCAATATTCCCGGTGACCGAAAAATTTCCTTGAACCGAACAATTGCCATTAATGCTCAGGTTTCCTGTGAAATTGACGTTCTCGCTCGAAATCGTTGCGCTCGAGTCGTTGAGCGTCATCGTTGTAGCGCCAATATTGAGATTGAGCGTCGGCGTCGTAATGTCAACCGAAGTGCCGCCCTTAATGGCGACCTGATTAGACCCTTCAACCTCAACTTTTTTGGAGCTCTGGGAGATTGCTTCCGACGCCGCAATCGCAATGTTTTGGCGATCCAGCTTGAAATTGGTGCTGCCAATCATGCCCTTCAATTCGTGGCTGTTTCGGTTGTAGCTGAATTCTGATCCGTCTTTGAATTTCACTGTCCGGATATCAACGGATTGTCCGGGAACATCCACATCTCCGGCATAAAAACTGCCGACCGCGAATCCGGCCTCTTCAGCTTCATTAAAAAACAGACAAAGAACGTCCTCTCCGACATCCGGGAGCCAGAAATCTTTGTCATGCAGCGTCTTTCTCTGCAGTACCGGGAGCCAGTAACTTGTTTTTCCGTCCTCATCGTCAAACGTTGCACGGATCTTGCATTTTGCCGGGTCGATGTCGGTCACTTCACCGATTTTGAGAATTGCCAAAACCGCGTCACGGTCTTCTTCGTTTGTTTTAAACAACACCTTAATACTCCTTATTGACGCGCCTCAGCCGCAGGCCCGTGGTGTACCCCGAGCTTCCTCCGCTGTGGTTTGCCTCTTCGATGATGTAATTGCCACTGAAAGCACCGGCGCCGACCACTTTAATGACAGTTCCGGCACACAAAAACGGGGTTCCGATAACCGTCATGTCTCCGGTTATTTTTCTGCTGTTGAGCTGGCGAAGTTTTGCCTTAGCCAGCCGTTTTGCCTCTTCGAGCGAAGCGCAGCGTTTTTTCATCTCAAAGATTTGGCCGTTTTCGTCGGCTTCCGGATCCGTGTAGGTGTACTCAAAAACAGCGGGGTTTGATCCTTTGCCGTTTTTGTCAACTTTCTGCAGATTGAAGTCGTATTCGGTCGCTTTGGCCGCCTTCACTTTCTGCAGATTGAGGTCGTAGCCGGCCGCCTGATCCTTCTTCTTCGCTGAAGGACTGCGCCACCTCACTTTGACCGCTTTATAGGTATCGCTTTGAGAAACCTCGAACGTGTAGCTCAGGATGTCACTGACCCCGATTTCCATTGTGCAAACAGGATCCTTCTTCTCGTAGCGTTCTTGACCAAATATCACAACGGTTTTGTCTGTTACCTTGATCGAGAGCCCGGATTCTTCACACAAACGCTGCAGGAATGCCATATCGCTTTGGCGAGACTGGTCAATGCGCTGATACTGAGGATTTTCGGCGGAATCAAAGAAAAGCTCTAATTCAGCATCCCTGCAGATTTCTTGTGCGATTTCCTGAAGAGAATGGTTCTCCCAAGCGCGATTCTTTTGGGTTTTCCGGACTGGCTTATTGAGCGGGATGGACACCGCTCGCAGTTCGTAAACTCGAGGCGCACCGGAGATTCTCTGATAATCAACAAAGAATGTTCCAAGGAACGCCTCCGGCCCCGGTTCTTCCGTGGTGCCGGCGGACAAGTACATTTTGATGTTCTCGCCGCCGTCAGGCTGCCAACTGCCTGCCCACCTCCCTTCATTGTCCTTAAGCGTCAAACTGATTTCATCGGCCTGGCCGCTCTCATGATCGGTAAATGACCATGAGAGCAGATCTTTACAAAGATCTTCGGAAACATCTGTTTCGTTTTTAGAAAACAGCAGCCGAAGCCTCGTTTGTCTAGGTCCCGACATTTTTGTTCTTCCTCTTCCATGGCGGCAGCATCGACTCTTCCTGAGCGGTAGTCTGTTCGACTTCCGGAACATTGAGCTCAATCCCTGACGGGAAAATGACATATTCCTGATAATCCGGATTCGCCCGGATCAGGTCTGACATGTACATTTCGCTCCCCAGCAGTTTCTTGGCCAGAATATCCCAAGTGTCGCCCTGAATCGTTTTGTACATAGAGCCTCCATTAGGCGTAAGACAAGCGGCGGTCAGAATTGATCAAGCGCTCAAGTTCGCGCTTAAGGTCGGTCACACCTGCCCTGAGGCCGGACTGGACGTCCTCCCTGACAGCTCCGGCTCCTGTAATCTGAATTACAGGAGAGAAGTTCACAGAGATCGAGGGGCCGGCGGCGCCCATCATTCCGCCAAGACGGGAAAGCGGGAGGATCGCTTCCGGCTCCCTTCCTTCGCCTACCATTGCTAACGACGGCCCTGTCGCGATACCGCCGGCTGCCAGCATCGGAATTTCCGGAATGTTAATTCCTACGCTCTGGCCTCCAATGCCCGGAACCATATCCGGAATCTTGAAGGAGCCTAGGGAATTGAGCCCGGCAATAGCTTTGTTCGCCAGCGAGATTACGAGATTGAGCGGACCTTTAGCGAAATCCGGAAGGGCTTGGAAGCATCCTGCGAAAGCCATTTTTGCACCGTCCCAAGCCTTGGCCCAATCTCCAGAAAATGCACCTGTTACGAATGTTAATAAGCCTTTGAATTCTGTTTTAATCCCATTGATTGAATTGACAGCGCTGTCATACATGCCCTTAACGACTGAGGCCATCGCCGGAAACTTCTCATTAAAACTGGTCCATAACGATGCGAGATAAGCTTTAACATCGTCCCAATTTTTATAGAGAGCGATCCCAGCTGTAATCAAAAATCCAACAGCGCCGATTGCCAACCCGATAGGATTACAAAACATGAATTTCATTGCCCAACCGACCGCGTTCAACGCAAATTTCAAACCGGCCATGGACTTTGAAGCCGCAAAAGAAGCAAATCCCAAGGCTTTTGTTGTGAAAGCAGCTGCCGCAGCACTATTTCTATACAGAACCATTGCCTTCTGACAAAGGAGGAAGGTTCGGTAAAACGGCGTGACGACAAGCATCAGGCCAGAAAACACCATTTTTGCGGCAATAACAGAGCCCTTAACCATAACAAGGGCGCCAGCAACTTTCAACGCCATTGTCACTAGAGATTGGTTCTTATTTATCCAATCTCCCGCAACAGTTGCAGCCTGGACCATTGACTCTGAAAATTCCCGCAACGGCCCGAGCATCGGTTTGCCGATTGCTCTGGATACGTAGGTAAACGAGTTTTTCATCAACGTCAGTGAATTAGACGTCGTTGCGCTGCGGCTCCTAAATTCATTGAGCATTGAGCCGGCGAATTTTTCCGATTTCGCTACGAGATCAAAATTTTCCCGGAGCTTTTCGGTATTGGCCAGCATCGGCCCCATTGCTCGAGCGCCCTCTTCGCCAAACATCGCAGTGAGGTACTGCATCTGGAGCTCTTTCGGTAGTTTTGTTTTAATTGCATCTAGCACTGCAAAAATCGTTTTCGGAGCGTCTGTTTGGACGTCTTTCTGAAGTTGAAGCGCATCAAATCCCAGGTTACCGAATGCCGCCTTCTGCAGATCTGTCATAGATCCGCCTTTTGTCAGGGACCTCATAAAAGCGTTCATACCGGTTGCAGCAACTTCGGCCTCCGCGCCGGCGCCGATAATAGTGGCCGCCATGGCGGCCGTCTGTTTTTCTGTTAATCCGGCGACTTTGCCAAGCGCCCCGTAACGTTTCAATGCTTCGCCGACTTGTTTAGCAAGTGCTGCGTTGTTATTGCTCAGAGCATTCGTTGCATCCGCAAGGCTTTCTGCCTGATCTTGAGTGAGATTCATGCCGGAGCGCCACTTTGCCATCATCTCCCCTGCTTCTTCTGCAGAGATGTCGAAAGCCACGCCCATTTTTGCGGCGGTCTCTGTAAACCGAAGAAGGTCATCCTCTGCGATACCGGCTTGACCTGCCGCAGCAGTAATTTTCGCCAGACCATCTGCCGTCATTGGGATGGATAAGCTCATTCTTTCGAGCGCTTTTTCCATTTCCTTCAGCCCTGTGGGATTTTTAAAATCCACGACCTTTTTAATTTCGGCCATAGCATCCTCCATCTGCATCGCCTGTTTAACCGGCAATGCCATAGATGATGCTGCTGAGGCAATGTAGCCAATCTGGCCAACCCCAGAGAGGATTGAGCCTTTTGCGTTTTGCGTGCGGTCCCTCCAAGCGGCGGATTTCGAATTTATAGCGGCTAGTTTTTGCTGAGCAATTTTTGCCTTAGTTGCCTCTGCCGCCAGAGCTGTCTGTCGCTGCATAAGCTGTTGTGTTGACAACCCCGCTGTTTTATTCGCTTTTTCTAGGTGTTGAAGCGCGTATCTTTTCTTAAGCAGTTCCTGTTCAGATTTTTTAACGGCCGAACGCTCGTTATTAAATTGCTCCTGCAGCCGTTTTGATTCGGCCTGTGCATCTTTGTACGCTCTGCCAAGCATCCCGGTTTTGATCTGAGAGTTTTTAAACGCACGGCTCAATTCATCAGTTGGCTTTTTGGTTTTCTTTAGAACAGCGGCGAGAATCTCTGTTTGTCGTTTTGATTCCGAGAACTCCTTGCCTAATTGGTCCGCTCTTTGAGTCGAAAGATAGAAGCTTTTCCCAAGTTCGGTGACTTTTAGCTTTGCTGAATTAAAGGATTTCTGAGATTCCAGGACATCTTTTCGCATCTTTAAGGTCCCCGATGCCTGAAGCATCGAGCGGTTTAGCCCCTGAAATTTGTCCTCAAAGTTTTTTACAGTCTCTCCGGCGCTTTTAAATGACTTAGCAAAATCAGAGGAGACTTTGCCCGCTATGGCAAAAGCAATGCTGTATTCCTTGATGCTCATGTCGGAATCCACACATAAAAAAAAGGACGCCGAAGCGCCCTTGTTAGAAAAGTGGTGGAATTAGGTCAAAAAAACGAAATAGAAACAGAAGACGAGACAAAAAAGAAGGATCAAGAACATAGCAAATGCAAAAACGACTGCAAGTCCGTCCAGTAGTCCGCCCGCCAATGCCTTAAAAAATTCCATAACCAACTTCTCCTTTAAGAGAATTTTATTTCTCTAAAGGATTAACTTCAAGGCTGAATTCACCGTTTCTTACGCTTCTTCTCTGCAATTTTTACTGTTTCCACCCATTCTGATAATTCAATGAGAGGAACTTTCCACCAATCCAAGACACCGGAGCCTGTTTCGGCTCTGGCCAGGCTCAGACAAACCTCTCTGATCATTAGGCTTGGAGAGGACTTACTGAGCCCGAGTTGTTCAAAAAATTTTGAACGTGGCTTGCGATTGCGATCAAAACAGGCCCGGGCATCTTCATAAAGAATTCATCCGGCTGACCGCAAATTTGACCTAGGACAAGGCAGCTAAAGCGGAAATTAAATGTTGTTAAAGGCGTTAATGAACCGGAATCACGCATTTCACGTTCCGCGGCAAAAATGACGCTGCCATCGATCTTTTTAAGGTCGACTTCTAATTCTTTGTAAGTTTTGCCTTCAAAATCATAAGGTTCTGCAAATACAAATTTCATGTTTTCCTCTTAGGGCCCCGCCGAAGCGGGGCAGAATTGATTAAGCCATCCCGAGATCCTTCCGGACACTCTCGAGCATGTCGGTATCGCCGAATTTGGCAATAAAGTTATATTTGTCGATTTCGACCACTTCTTTGTCATCGACAACGATCTTCAGATAGACCACCTCAAATTCAGTAGACGAATCCGTAGTGGAACCCGGTTCAAATGAACCCAAAGAGAAGTTCTTCGGGATGGCTCTCATGACAACTCGAATGGGAGTGGTCGTAATTTTTCCCGTGGTGTTGTCGTAGTGCTGCTGAGAACCTCGGATTTCCAACTGATGAGCCTGCTGTTTGGCCAGCTCGAGAGCAGGCCTTTCAATAGTTCTCCAGTTGAAAGTTGAGCTCATGGCCTGATAGTGGCCAAGAACCGGGCTGTCGACTTCCCCGGCAATACCAGCGCCTGACACGGTGTCGCTCATTGCCTGAAGCTCAGGCAAATCAACTGTTGCCATACCCATCAGGGCGTTGGATTCGTTGTAGACGCGATAGTTAATCAGGCGCTCCGGGATGCTGTTTGTTCCTGTTGCCATTTTTTACCTCCAATTAGGCTGCAAATAGGGTTTGCAAATATTCCGGATCAAATTCAAGAATGAAATCGATGTCCTTGGCGGGAGGCGGCGGAGTAACGTAAACATGGAATGCGAGATTGCCGTCCATCAGGTCAGTGATCGAGTTCTCGGAAGAGAGGAACTCAATGCGGCCGCCCAGGATGTACTGCATAGCTGCAAGGCCGTTCATCCAAATATTTGCGGAGTCAATGATCGTGTTGATCAAGCGCGGAGTTGCCGGAAAATCGACCTTAGACCAAAACGTTTGAATAAACGTATTGCCGATCCAGTTGAACATTCTCCTGTTCGGAATAAAGGCATCTTTTACGTCCGTGTTTCCCGGATAGACTGCAGTTCTGTTGCCCCAGGCAACCCAACCTCCGATGAAATTCAACGCGCAGACAACGCCCTGGCTGTTCAGATAGGCACCCGTATCCGGCCCTAAAACCACCTCGGAGCCGTCTGCCAGGCATGTGCCTGTCATCTGCAGGTTTTTGTTGGACGGAGAAACATACGGAACATCGTCATTCTGAGAATCCACTTGGGCCATCAGGCAGGCAAGCTGTGTCGAGAGATTGAACACAGTACCGTCGAGCTGAATCATCGGCCAGCAGCAAATCTGCATCGGATCAACGACGTTGTTCTGATTTTTCCAATTTGCAACAGCGGTATAGTTTTTAACTGTTGAGGTCGGCACGTCCACCGCGCAAATTGCTTTAAATACAGTGTTAATGGCACTGCATTTTGCGGCCATCACTGCGGCAACGCTCGGGCTGGAAGAGAACCCCGGAGCAATCAGTGTGCCCGGAACCACTCGGAAAAGCGGGAAAACATCGTCCACCAGCTCGAGGCCGGATTTATTTCCGGACGTATCGACGCCCCCGATGATGTCATCGGCGTCCACTGCAGACGGATCCAGTTTTGATGCCGTCAGCGTGAAGGGAGTTTCAGAGCTACAGAGAAAATCTCCGTCTTGATTTTTGAGAGACGAGAGAATCATTGTTCCGTCTGTATCGAAAGAGACAATGTAGTCTGTGTCTTTCGTGAGTGTCTTTTCTCCGGCTTTCAGAACCAGCGTATTCGGCAGGACGCCTGTTTCTGCAATTTTTGCAATGCCTGTCTTAGCGTCAAACGACACGCTTGTAGTCGTGCAGTTCTTCTTGTGCGTTGTCGGATCGAGAACGTTGACCACAATGATCGGTGCTACTCGATACAGCGAAAATGCGAAATAAATCAGCTCGCAGATTGAATAATTGAATTTCTTGAGCCCGCTGGTGGTGTCTTCTTCTGCCGGCACAAATCCGAATTCTTTAACCGCCTCTTCGTAGGAGTAACAGATTTTCGGTTTATTGACATTAGTGGGATCGGTCATATTGACCGGGGCCGTGCCGATAATCATCGGAATGCCGGCATTGACCTCAACAGGCGGGAGAATGCTGGTAGGAACCTCGCTGACGTAAACGCCATGTTTGTAAGCCATTTTTTAAGCTCCTTTAAGTGCTTGTTTGTACAGCGTGTTAAGAAGGTGTCCCTGAGTTCGGACATTGGCCCTGGCCTGCTGCACGTCCGCGACAGGAACCATCAGCTGACCGATTGCCGGATTCTTTTCGATCATTCGGACAATGTGGTCTGGATATTTATTTGCTCCCTCTCGAAAAACAGTGTTTGTCGAGAGCCCTAAAAACGAAGGCCCGACATAGATGACGGGCCTCTCTTTTTGAACTTCAGTTTTTCGTAGCTTCATGTTATTCATACGGTGTATAGGGATTGACAATTTCAGGTGCGCGAAATGTCCAGCGGGTTGACATAACGATTTGCCAGAAAGGCCAGGCTTGGGCCGGAGAGTTTTCCCAAGATATCGGAGTCTCCAGAATGAACCGCTCATCGAGCGTGCGATTCGGAAGATTCAACAGCAGCGCCTCGACTTTTTCCTTGAGAGACAGAGCTGTGAGATGACCTTCAAACTCACCATCCCACACGCCAATCACGATCGAGACGTCGGCACTGCAGCCATCCGCATCCGTTTTCCCGGAATCCGGACGAATCAAAACGAATGGAAAGTCATCGTCCTTGGATTCCTTTGAGTTCTTCGGCGGCAGATAGCCCTGAATAATCTTCGGCGCTCTGAAAACTGTCGGCTCGTCAGCTTTGTGCTCCAAAGGCAGGAGAAAATCGCTCAAGCCCGCTTCCAAGAACTTACCGAGCACTTTGCATAAATAAACATCATTCATTACTTGTCTCCTTTAATGAGCCTCATTGCCTCGTGGTCGATTCGGCGCAGAAACGTGTCTCTCATTTCCGACTGAATGCCTTCAGTGATGTTTTCGTTTCCGACCATCTGGGGAACTGAAGGACCGTAACGAGGTTCAATCGGAAGCCGGGTCGCTCCCTTTCGCTGAAACACAGTGCCGTTATAGACAAACGCGTTTTTCAATGGCTTTAGGCCTGTTCTCTCGACTTCAACTCGCACTAGCTGACGATTATTTCCGGTCGTATCCCGTCCGGAGGGACGGATTCGGAAATGCGCCATAGTGAGTTCAGGGCCGGAGAACACGAGTTGTCCGGAAGTTTCTGTGCCTCCCGGGCGTCTGAGCCGGGTTGCTTTCTTAACGTCAGACGCTTTAATCGTGTAACGGCCGCGCAACGACTTCGAGGCAACGGTTCGGCCGCGCATAAGCGCTCGGTTGATTGCCCGATTAACCGCTGTCTGAGCCCCTTTTTTTGTGGAATTCAGGATGTTAATCGCGGCCTCAACGTCATTTTTGTCAATTTTCACTTCAATCATTGCCGATTCTCCCTAAGAACAATGACGAGCATCGTCCCCTCAATAGAGACCGACTGAACGAAGTGACGGGAATCATCTATCGACATCCACTGGCCCTCCTCGGGCACCTCTAAATCCTTGGAATCTGCGTAGAGCGTTGTCATGTTGATGAAATCGCCTACCAGTCCATTCTCGGGAATTTCGGAGATGATGTTTTTGTCGATGACGCATTTGACTTTTTCGCCGTCAATATCGTGATAATCGGCAAACTCGTTGAGATTCAAGAAAACGTTCTGGACATCTGCTGCCGAGAAGTCTTTAAACGTTTTCATTCTTGGCTCGGCCTTTGGTCTTCGGAACCGGCTTCTCCGGAGTTTCTGGCGCCGCAGCTTCTGCCGCTTCAGGAAGAGGAACGGCAAAGCCCGTGCCGGGAATCGGTTCGGGCTGAATTACTTCTGCAGGTGCCTCCGGTTCTTCAGTCTCCTCGAATTTCTTGCCGACGCCTGCCTTCAAAATGATTTTTGCCTCTTTCTCATTGAATTCGGCCTTATCGCCGGCTTTGTAAATGTCGCGTCCGAAAACCGTGTTTTTGGTGAAGACAATTTCCATTATTAGCTCCTATGAAAAAGGGGCCGGAGCCCCTCTTTTGACATCGGATTAAGATCCGGTGGCGTTAATGACGTGGAAGGCGTGAATCTGCTGGACGATCGGCAGCGGACGGCTGGAGATCTGCAGAACGCGGCCCATCGGGTTTGAGCGCTGGATCCAGGACATCGGAACACGAGAACCCTCAACAAAGACGATTTCGGGATTTGTTTCGCTGATGACCGGGCAAGCGCCATAGGCCAACATGGTTTTTGCGCCCGGCGTTGCGAGCAGACATTTATCTGCCGGTACCATGGCGACATCGCCGGAAGTGCCCTTGTACCATTCATCGTAGGAGTAAATGTCCAGAGCAGAGTCTTTGAGGTAGCCCCAGTAAGTCACGCCGTCCGGAAGGTGCTGAGGATCAATGTGACCCATGTCCACACGCCTCATATCGAGGGACTTAGAGGCGGTGAGCTTGCTCAGAATCGTGTCAATCACGTTGGTGCCGCAGATCAAATCGCGAGGAGTGAAGCCGCCGTCTTTAATCATGGAGCGACGAACCACTCTCAGGTCGCTCATGATGGTTTCTGCAGTCGCGGTTGAGGCGTCCCATTTCGTGGTCAAAGTAGTTTCCGGCTTTTCTGAAGCCGGGACAGTGGACCAGAAGTTGAGAACCTCATTCACACCGTCTCCCTTGACCGTAACTTTGCCGCTGAACAAAGCCTCGGAACACATTGCCTCTTCACGGCGAGAAATGTATTCGTCCAGTTCTGCCAAATCGCGGCCCAAAATTTCTGCCGCACGCATTGTTGGAGACTTGCCGGAGTAAGGATTTTCTCCTGCCAAGCGCTTCAAGACATCTTCAGCTGTGGTAGTGCGCTGAGGGGCTACCATCGGAGCTTCATAGCTCAGAGTTGAATAACCGTCTCGGTCAATGACCTTACCGCCGTTGAGAGGCGACACAAACGGCGCAATTCGGCGTCCGCCGCGGCCAACTACGTCAAAATCGATTTTCTTGGCGGTGAATGTCGGACGATTTGTGAAATATCGATCGCGCAGCCATACGTGTTTTGTATTGTGACCCTCCTCGATCATTTGAGTCATGATGCGGGTGTCAAAAATGTCAACTGCCATTTTTTACTCCTGATTAGATTTGATGAAAATGCCGACCTTGCGGGCCGAAGTTTTGCAGTCCGAAACAGACAGCGTTCCGGTTGTCGGAGTGCCGACAGCTAAAGCTTTCTCGTTAAATTCGCCCGTAAGGTAAACAACCGTGTCCACATCGGCCTTGGAGGCGTCAACATCTTCTGCCAGGACTCCGTAAACATCGGCGGCAGCAGTGACAGCTTTGCCGGTCAAGGCAACCAATGTGCCGCGCTTCATTGCAGACTCTCCAGTCGGGACTGTGATGACGTCTGTGACTACAGGCATCGTCTGGTTCGCTGCGAACAGGTTGTCAACACCTGTCGTATATTTTTCCTGCATTGCCATTTTTACCTCCGATTATTTGTTGAACTGAGCGGCGGCCGCTTTAACTAAAGCGTCGCGCTCTTGCTGATCTTTTTCGTTTTGTGCTTGCTGATTCTGCTGAGCCTTGGCGTCAGCGGTTTCAAAACCGAGATTGGAATCGGTCTTAACGTTCTTTAGATCCGCTGCATCCTGTTCGATGTTGCTCTGAATCTTGGTTTTCTTAGCTTTTTCAGCTTTAACGAGCTGAACCGCA
>ENA-ORCP01001642-ORCP01001642.1-human-gut-metagenome-genome-assembly--contig:-NODE-1642-length-19011-cov-3.633622_pt1 | contig 19011 bp, 17 predicted proteins | sample MGYA00242990_ERZ507991 | MGnify/ENA primary metagenome ERZ507991 (study PRJEB26167, sample SAMN06115496) | human gut metagenome | host: Homo sapiens | place: China:Henan | collected 2015-05-07... | reverse complement strand
TAAAGGACAGCTTATGACTTATGTTCCGGGAGAGGGACCATGTTACCGCTGTGTATTCAAAAATCCACCACCAAAGGATGCAGTGCCGACCTGTAAACAGGCAGGTGTCATCGGTGCCATGGGCGGTGTGATCGGAAGTTTACAGGCAATGGAAGCTATCAAATACATTCTTGGTGTAGGAAAACTTTTGACCGGTTATTTATTGACCTACGATGCGATCAACCAGGAATTTCATAAAGTGAAACTGCCATCCAATACAGATGGCTGTGCAGTATGTGGAAAGCATCCGACAATCACAGAACTGATCGATTATGAGCAGGTTGTCTGCACAGATGGTATTTAATTTAGGAGGCGCATATGCTGATTTTAAAACAGGAAGATTACAATAAGATCGTAGATCACGCAAAAAACGGACTCCCGAATGAAGCATGCGGACTGCTTGGCGGCTATGTGGAAGGGGAAAAACGTGTGGTAACAGACGTGTATCTGCTTCGCAATGTAGACGAGAGCAGGGAACATTTTTCCATGGACCCGGCAGAGCAGCTAGCAGCGATCAAAGATATCCGCCAGAAAAAAGGCGTGCTTCTCGGTAATTTCCACTCGCATCCGGAATCGCCGTCACGCCCGTCCCAGGAAGACATCCGCTTAGCGTATGATCCGAAGATGAACTATCTTATCCTTTCGCTGATGAATCCGGAGGAACTTGTACTTAATTCTTTCCATATCGAAAAAGGAGAGGTCACAAAAGAAGAGCTTGTGATCGAAGCGTAAAAATAAAATCATAGACAAAAATAAGTGTGGAAGAAAATTTTTTCACACTTATTTTTTGTTTTATGGTACCAGAGGACTAGACCGTCAATTGACATAAATGATAATGATACGCTAAGATAAAAATATTGTGAAAAATGATTTTTTTAAAAGAAAATGAGGTTGCAGCAGGCAGCTGGAGGAGTATTGCGTGAGTAAGAAAATGTTATTAGGAGTATTAGCGGCAGTGATGCTATCAGGAGAGATAAGTGCTTCCCCTGTGTTGGCACAGAATCTGTACGCAGACAGGGACGTGACAGAAATCATGGAAACAGAGGAGGATGCGGCGGAGACAGAGCATGTGTTTTCTGTGGGCAATGCACTAGAAGATAAAAATGGTTTTGTAATTAAAAATGGAGTTTTAACAGATTACAGAGGGTATGAAACAGAGATTGCGATTCCGGCAGGGGTAACTTCCATCGGTGAGTCGGCATTTGAGGGAAAAGATATTGAGAGCGTCAAAGTTCCGGATGGGGTTACTGCATTAGGATATAGAGCATTTTATCACTGTACGAAATTAAAGTCTGTGGAACTGCCAAAGACCTTACAGACGATCGCATCATATGCATTCAGAAGTTGTGAAAATTTAGAAAGCATAACAGTTTCCGGTACCTCTGCGAAAAAAGGAACGGTAATGATACCGGGCAGCGTTACGGAGATGAAAGATTTTACTTTTGGCGGAAGTGATTTAATTACGGAACTGGATATAACGACTTCTACGGCAGTTATCTCTAACCGTATTGTAGATCTGCCCAATGTGAATACAGTAAAAGCCACCGGCAGTACAAAATACAAAGTCCAGGATAACATATTGTATGATAAATCAGTTGAAGATTTATACTATTTTCCGCAGGGAAGCAGCAAAACGCAGGTCATACTGCCGGAGGGCGTTGAGGTTATTGAAGAAGCAGCTTTTTATAACTGCAAAAATATTGAAAATATAACCTTGCCACAGACCTTATGGAAGATTGAGGATATGGCACTGTGGGGGTGTGAGAAGATAAAGAAACTGGAGCTGACTTCGAAAATTTCAAGTGTTGGAAGTTATGTATTCAGGGACTGTAAGGCATTAGAAGAGATTATAGTTGTACCGGAAAACACATATTTTAAAAGTGTGGACGGTATTTTATATGAAAAGAAGAAATACATGAGAATGATGGTATGTCCTGCGATGAAACAGGGAATTGTTACGGTTGCAGACGGAATGCATGAGATTGGTACGGAGGCATTTCATGACTGTAAATATGTGACAGAAGTCAGACTGCCGGAAAGTTTAGAGACAATCAACAGCAGAGCTTTTGAAGGATGCAGTGCGCTGGAAAAAATTGAACTGCCGGATAATATCGAGCAAATTGGAATGTATGCATTTGAAGATTGTACAGCGTTAAAGAGTGTCAAATTACCAGCCAGATTAACGGACATTGATCAGGCAGTTTTTGCGGGGTGTGAGTCTCTGGAAAATATCGTGATTCCAGAAGGGGTAACCAGTATAAAATACAGGGCATTTGATGGCTGTGATAATTTACAGTATGCGATCATTCCGGCGTCCGTAACCAGCATAGAGGATGGTGCATTTGAAACCGGCCGGAGAGACAGGGATCTGCTCATTTACTGTAAGGAGGGAACCTGTGCAGAAAGCTACGCAAAAGAAAATGATATTTCTTATGCGTATGGAAACACAGCGAAGAAACGGCAGACGATCACAGCGAATGACTTTGAAAAAATGTATGGAGATGAGCCATTTTATATTCAGGCAGCTACAGACGGAGATGGAAAGCTGACTTATAAGGTAAAGGATGAGTCTGTGGTTACGGTAAGCGCTGACGGAAAAGTCACGATCAAAGGAACAGGAACAACAGATGTCGTGATCACGGCTGCAAGAACAGACGCTTACGAGTGGGCATCGAAAACGATCCATATCAGTGTCCGGGGTGTGGTGAAGAAAAAATCGCAGACGATCACCGTCGCGGATATTATCAGTATCTATGAAGGAAATACGGTAGCATTAGACGCTGCAACGGATGGGGACGGAACAATTTCTTATGTGTCAGATGATAAAACGGTTGCAAGCGTGGATGCTTCCGGAAAAGTCTGTGGAATAAAACAGGGGACAGCACATATTACTGTTCTTGCATCAGAAACGGAATTGTATCATGCATCAGAGACAATCGTCACAGTAACTGTGAAGCCCAAAAAGACACAGAGTAATACAGATCCGGGGAAAAAACCATCGGATAACGTGTCGAAGGATGATTCACAGACAACAGAGGATAAAAAACCTTCTGATGGCGGCAACAATACATCCGGGACAACAGATGGTCAGCAGACAAAGAAGAGACAGACCATAAAAGCAAAAAATATCACAAAGACATACAGTACAAAAACATTTTCCATCGGAGCAAAGACAAATGGTGGAGGTAAATTAACATACAAGGTGGCAGATAAAAAAATTGCGACCATAAGTAAGACCGGAAAGATCAAACTGAAAAATTATGGACAGACAAAAATTACGATCAAAGCAGCCGCAAAAGGAAAATATAAGGCAGCAACAAAGACGATCACATTAACCGTAAAACCGGTAAAGGTAAAAGTAACCTCTGTAAAGCAGCTAAAGGCAAAGACGTTACAGGTAAAGTGGAAAAAGGATAAGAAGGCATCCGGTTATATCATTCAGTACTCCACAGATAAGAAATTCAAAAAGAATGTGAAAAAAGCTGTTGTCACAAAAAACCAGACCGTTACGAAAAAGATCACGAAATTAAAACCGGGAAAGAAATATTATGTCCGTGTGTGTGCATATAAAAATTCTCACGGAAAAAAAGTACAGGGAAGTTATGGTACGGTAAAAAGTGTAAAATTGAAGTGATATGCATCGGCATAAAAGTGGTAAAGGATGGAGAAACGTTATGAAAATGAAAAGAATACTGACTGGAATGCTGGGAGCAGCTATTTTAGCTGCAAGCGTAAATCTATTGTCCGTACAGGCGGCAGAAAATGCAGGAGTGATGGAATATATAGCTGCGACAGAATACATAGAGGAAACAGAAGCAGCAGAGCCGGAAAATGCAGAAAAACAGGTGTTTGAAACTGAAGAAGATACAAAAACAGCAGATACGGGTGAATTTACGATCAACAACGGTCTGTTGACAAAATATACCGGAACAGCAGAGACGGTTACAATCCCTTCAAATGTCCGTAGAATTGGCAAGTCAGCATTTCAGAATAATAAATACATCAAAAGCGTAATCATTCCGGGAAATGTACGGAAAATTGAAATACTGGCATTTTATGGATGCAGCAATCTGGAAAGTGTCACAATGGCAGAAGGTGTAGAAGAGATTGGTATGCAGACATTTTCCGAAACTCATTTGAAAAGTGTTGTTCTTCCCAAATCCATAATCAAAATGGATAGACTTGTGTTTACAAGCTGCAATCGGCTGACAAGTATTGATTTTACAGAGGGCACTTATAATATTAATGGTGATATCATAGGTTCCTGTGCTGCGCTGACAGAGATAAAGGTTTCAGGCAATAATACGAGATATCAGGTTAAAGATAACGTGTTATATGAAAAGAATGGAAAAACAGTTTGTTATTGTCCGTCAGGCCGCAAGACTGATATGAATGTGCCGGATGGAGTAGAGCATATCGGAGATTTTGCATTCTGGGATTGTCTTACAACGAAAGTTACACTTCCTGATAGTGTAAAAAGTATTGGAGAACGGGCATTTTTTTCGACCGGAATGGAGACGATGATACTTCCGGCGAATCTGGAGTCGATCGGAAAAGAAGCATTTTTTTATTGCCAAAATTTAAAACAGATCACAATTCCGGCTAAGACAACAAAAATAGGAAACAATGTGTTCGGCAGCTGTGATCACTTAGAGACGATCAATGTGGCGGCAGGGAATACGATATACAGATCAGAGGATGGCATATTGTATGGCACAGAGGAAGGCAGACTCGTGTTGATTAATTGTCCTGCCGGGAAAAAAGGCAGCGTGAAGATCTTAGAGGGGACGGTGGGAATCCTTGACGGTTCCTTCAGTAACTGTGAAAAGATCACATCGGTAGATATGCCGGACAGCGTAAAGAGCATTGGCGAAGATGCATTTAAATCCTGTTCCTCGCTTATAAAAGTCCGGTTCTCAAATCAGCTTACGGATATAGGAAACTATGCCTTTTATAGGTGTGATTCCATGCAGCAGGTACATCTGCCGGACAGTGTTAAAGATTTGGGGGCATGGGCTTTCCGGTATTGTGATGCGTTGACAGAGGTAACAATTTCCAAAAATATTTCGGATATTCCGGATAATGCGTTTGGTGGCTGTACAAATCTGACCGGTATTACCATACCGGACGGGGTAAAAACAATAGCAGACAATGCGTTTTCGTATTGCAACAATTTAACGATATACTGTAGTTCAGGTTCTGCTGCAGAAAAATATGCGAAAAATAAGTATATAAAAAGTAAGGTAGCCGACGAACGGAAAACCCAGACGATTACGACAGATAATGATAACATTGAAAAAACGGTTGGAGATCCGGATTTTAAGATCACTGCAAAAACAACCGGGGATGGAACTCTAAGTTTTTATTCGGGAAACGAGGATATCATTCAGGTATCTGAAAATGGAGCTGTAAAGATCATCGGAGCAGGTACGACCAATATTGTGATCACGGCATCTGCGACGCAAAATTGTAAAATGGCGCAGACAGAAATTTATATTACAATAAAAAATAAAGAAACGGATCAAAAGCGTGTGCAAAAGATTACGTATTCTTATCAGGCAGATAAAAAGGATCTGAATATTTTCTATCTTGACGCAAAGTCGGATGGGGATGGTAAGATATCTTACCGGTCAGAAAACGAAAAAATCGTAAAAATAGATGCAGATGGAAAAGGATATATCTTAGGTTCCGGGATAGTAAAAATTATTATCTCGGCATCAGAGACAGATACCTGTGCGGCAGCGCAGAAAATAGTTACGTTAAATGTAGAAAAAATAACAGATCAGACAGATGAACCGGGGCAGACACAAAAGCCGGATCAGACAGAAAAGCCGGGGCAGACAGATACTCCGAATCAGCCGGATAAGCCGTCAGACCAGAACGGTAATGCCACACAGCAGAAAAAGAAACAGACCATAAAAGCTAAAAATATTACAAAGACCTACAGCACAAAAACTTTTGCCATAGGTGCCAAATCAAGTTGTGGGGCAAAACTGACCTACAAGGTGGCAGATAAAAAGATCGCAGCCATAAGTAAGACCGGAAAAATCAAATTAAAGAGTTACGGACAGACAAAAATCACGATCAAAGCGGCTGCAAAAGGAAAATATAAGGCAGCAACAAAGACGATTACTTTAACGGTAAAACCGGTGAAGAACCAGATTACTTCTCTGAAATCAACAAAAGCAAAAACGTTTGAAGTAAAGTGGAAAAAAGACAAAAAAGCGTCTGGTTATATCATCGAGTATTCCACGGATAAAAAATTCAAAAAAAATGTAAAGAAAAATATTGTTTCCAAAAATAAAACGGTTTCGAAAAAGATCACAAAATTAAAGCCTGGGAAAAAATACTATGTCCGTGTATGCACTTATAAAAATTCACATGGGAAAAAAGTGCAGGGAGATTACAGTAAGGTGAGAACGGTAAAGATCCGAAAATAATTGCAAAGAGAAAATGATAAAAAATCCTGCCGGATTGGAGTGTGGACTCCAGGTACGGCAGGATTTTTTGGGTGCCAGCATTTTTGCTTTTATAAGAATAATTTGTTCTTAATATGTGACAAGCCGGTGTTCTAAAGATTTAATCTCATCGTGCAGTATAAATCTCGATCGCTTCTGCTACAAAAGCAGCAGTTCCGGCACCGGCGGCTTTGTCAATATTTTCTGTAAATTCGGCACCGGAAGCATACATTTTACCAAGCCCGTTTAAGATCTCATTGGAACATTGATAAAAGTGCTCTGAAATATAATCCTGTAGGTTTTTTACCAGAAGCTGTACTTCTTTGCTGCCAGGTTCTTTGTTCTTTATTTTTCCAAACTCTACAAAAATGAGCATAAGATTTTTCCATGCTGTTTTTTGTGTCTCGGAAGACTGATTTTTTGTCTTTTCTTCATATTCCTTGTATTCTGCAGTCTGTCCCCATTGTTTTTTTGCCTCTCTGGCATACTCGTCCATTTTGGCTGTGTTTGCCCCTTTTTCATTGTTAACAATTCAATCTGCTGGGACAGTGCTTTGTCCCGATCAAAATCAGGTGCATCAATGATTCTTTTGATTTCTTTTAACGGAAATTCCAGTTCTTTAAACAATAAAATCTGTTGCAGCCGCTCTAATGCTGTATCGTCATACAGTCGGTAGCCGGACGCAGTATAACCGTCGGGTTTTAAAAGTCCGATGGTATCGTAGTATTGCAGAGTGCGTATACTCACTCCCGTCAATTTGCTTACTTCATTTACTGTCATCATGGTCATTTCCTCCGCTCGATGAGGACACTCTAAACTATTACGCCGCGTAGGAGTCAATAGGTTTTTTGAAATTATTTTCAGGTCATATCCGAAGTCCCATTAAAATATATGTATCTTCACGGATTGGAGTGAATTTGTTTTTTGTCCAGAACGAATAGCTCTGTGGGTTTCCCTTGTCAACGCCAAGCCGGATTTCTTTATATCCAGATGATTTCAGACAAAGGATCACGTCGCTGATGATTCCGGAACCGACACCTCTGTTCTGATAGCGTGTGTCTGTCATAAATAATCCAATGAAGGAAATTTCTTTTTATATTCATGTTCATAGATCCTCCATTATAATATTGGGGTTCAATAGTTTTTCACAACATGATGACTGGCAAAGTGCATCTGACATCATAAGATATTGAAATATCGCAGATTGGGCATATGGCAAAGAAACTGCAGCAGTATACCCACAAAACCCCCTGATTTTCCTGCGTTTTGGGTATATATAATAAAAACGGATCTGCTATGCCCATTATCAGTGAAAAATCACTCAAAATTCCCGTATTTTTGGGTATAAACAGCAGATTTTTTCTGTATATACCCAATCGACAAAAATTCATGATCAATTTTCACTCAAATAACGACCGCTGAACGTATTTTTCCGGAAAATGATGCAGATAAGCAAAACATTCATCCGGCGAACAAAGGATGCCAGCCTTTTGGCATTGTTCCACGATCATTGGAATGAGCATTTTTTCATTCGGGCTTGGCAGGTTGTAGGCATTACCGTAAGTGCGGATATATTTTTCCTTCATCCCCGGAAAATCTTTATCGAGGGCATGGTAGAAATATTCCCGGTCGCCATCTCGGAGAGTCACGCCAATGCCAAAGAATATAATTCCCTTTACGCCGGCGTCCACGCAGGCATCCAGCAGATTTTTTATGTTATCAGCAGTGTCATTGATAAACGGCAGGATCGGTGTGAGCCACACTACGGTGGGAATACCGGCTTCTTTACATTTCATCAGGACGTTGATGCGCTCTTTGGTGGTGGAAACATCTGGCTCTATCTTTTTACATAAATCTTCATCGTAAGTGGTGAGTGTGATCTGCACGATGGCTTTTGCCTTTTCATTGATGGACGTTAACAGGTCAAAATCTCTTAAAATCCGGGCTGACTTTGTCTGTACCGCAACACCAAATTCATACCGGTCGATCAGCTCTAAACACCGCCTGGTCAGCAAAAGGCGCTCCTCCAAATGAAGATAAGGATCGCACATGGCACCGGTTCCGATCATACATTTCTGACGCTTCGATCGCAAAGCCTTTTCTAACAATTCCGGGGCATTTTCCTTTACCTCAATATCTTCAAATGCATGTGTAAAACCATAGCACCTGCTCCGGCTGTCGCAGTAAATGCATCCGTGGGAACATCCACGGTAAATATTCATTCCGTTATCCTTTGATAAAAGCCTCTTCGCCTGAACAAAATGCATGAGAAATCTCCTGTAGTTAAAATTAAAAATCCGATTAATCCCATTAAAACATAAGTAAAGAAAAATCACAATCAAGATCAGAACAAAAAAATAATGAGGAAACAGTCGTAACCTACAGAGCATAGATTTCCCTTTTTTCGGTATCGAGGGCATGTAGAATGCAGTTTTCCGGGTGCCGCCGGCAGATTTGAGACTTTGGAAGAAAATTAGAAAATCTTAGTATGCCTGTTCACTCACAGTGTTGTGCTGCCATGGACGGCAGCACAAGTCCTGATGTGCCAGGGAAGGCACATTCAGGACGTACACGTCACTCCGAAACCAACTCAAACAGGCATACTTAGCTTTTCTTATTTTCGCACAACGGAACCAAACCTGCCAGCGGCACCCGGAAAACTGCGCCTTACACTGTCCCTTAATACCTAAGTACCATTTTGCAAAACTTTACCAAATTACCTTGACAAATATTTCCATCAGTCATATACTTTGAAAAGCTAATTATTTGACTATCAAACTATTTGAAAGGCAAATGATTACATGAATCAGAAAATAAGAAAATAAAATCAGCCCACAATAGAAATAAGGGCAGGGCGCTGGAAAAATAATAAGGCATGCGCAGAAAAGGAGAAAAAATATGTTAGAGAAAATGATCCCGATTATTGCAGAGCAGTTAAATGTGAATGAGTCTGAAATCAAGGCAGAGTCCAATTTCAAAGATGACTTAGGAGCAGATTCCTTAGATTTATTTGAACTTGTCATGGCTCTTGAGGAAGAGTTTGGCGTGGAGATCCCATCTGAGGATTTACCTTCTATCGTAACTGTCAATGATGTTGTCGAGTACTTAAAAGGAAAAGGTGTGGCTTAAGTATGGAGACAAGGGTAAGTAAACTGCTGGGAACGAAATATCCGGTCATTCAGGGTGGTATGGCATGGGTTGCGGAATATCATCTTGCAGCGGCAGTTTCAAATGCCGGAGGTTTAGGAATCATCGGAGCGGCAAGTGCACCGCCTGAGGTGGTCAGAGAGCAGATCAGGGAGGCAAAGAAGCTGACTGACAAACCGTTTGGCGTGAACGTCATGCTGTTAAATCCAAATGCAGCCGAGGTTGCACAGATCGTCATTGAAGAGGGCGTTAAGGTTGTGACCACAGGTGCCGGAAATCCCGGAAAATTCATGGATGCATGGAAACAGGCAGGCGTTGTTGTGATTCCGGTCGTTGCGAGTGTTGCAATGGCAAGAATGATGGAACGTGGCGGAGCGGACGCAGTCATTGCAGAGGGAATGGAGTCTGGCGGACATATCGGTGCACAGACGACCATGACACTCGTTCCGCAGGTGGCAGATGCAGTACAGATACCGGTCATTGCCGCAGGGGGAATTGCAGACGGCAGAGGCATGGCAGCAGCATTTATGCTCGGCGCCGAAGGTGTACAGATGGGAACCAGATTTGTGGTCGCGAAAGAATCCATCGTGCATCCGAACTATAAAGAGCGTGTCATCAAGGCAAAAGACATTGACTCAGAAGTGACAGGCATGAGCACCGGACATCCGATCCGGGTTCTTCGCAACCAGATGAGCCGCGAATATTTAAAAATGGAAAAAGAGGGCGCTTCATTTGAAGAGTTAGAGCACCTTACACTTGGGTCCCTGCGCAAGGCAGTCATTGACGGTGACGTGGTCAACGGAAGCCTGATGGCAGGACAGAGCGCCGGCATGGTAAAAAAAGAAGAAAGCTGTAAAGAGATCATCGAGGACGTTGTGACACAGGCGGAGTCACTGCTTGGAAGATAGTGCAAAAATAAGCGCAAGAATGGAGATTAACATGGGAAAGACGGTTTTTATGTTTCCGGGACAGGGAGCACAGTACATAGGAATGGCAAAGGATTTTTACGATGCCATCCCGGAATGCAGGGAGGTATTTGAGGAGGCATCCGAGGCGTCAGGACTTGATATCGCTGCGTTATGCTTTGAGGAAAACGACAAGATCAATATCACGGAGTATACACAGATCTGTATGCTGACCGCCGAGGCTGCGATCCTGCGTGCATTGGAGGTAAAAGGCTATAAAGCAGATGTGACTGCAGGCTTAAGCCTGGGAGAATATGGAGCATTGATTGCCTGCGGAGCACTGAGCAGAAAAGATGCATTTGCACTGGTGCGCAAAAGAGGGATCTACATGCAGGAGGCGGTGCCGGAGGGCGGAGCCATGGCAGCAGTCCTGGCACTGGATACCGCGCAGATTGAGGAAGCCTGTAAAAAAACAGAGGGCATTGTATCGATCGCAAACTATAACTGCCCGGGACAGATCGTCATTACCGGAGAAGAAAAAGCCGTAGCGGCAGCCGGAGAGCTCTGCAAAGAAGCCGGAGCAAAACGTGTTGTTCCGTTAAAGGTCAGCGGACCGTTCCACTCAGCAATGTTAAAGGGTGCCGGAGAAAAACTTGGCGAGGAATTAAAACATGTAACAGTCCATACACCGGCAATCCCGTATGTCGCAAACGTGACAGCAGACTATGTGACAAAAGAAGAGGAGATCAAACCATTACTGGAAAAACAGGTGTCCTCATCTGTCCGCTGGCAGCAGACGATTGAGCGTCTGATCGCAGACGGAGCAGACAAATTTGTAGAGATCGGACCGGGGAAAACCTTGACAGGATTCATGCGCAAGATCAACCGTGATGTAGCTGCAGTCAATATTGATAAATATGAAGACTTTGAGAAATTTGTTGCTGAGAGCAAAAATAAATAAGATATGCCACATATTTTGATGTGAAAAAAGTTTGGCAGCTATCAGAAAAAAGGAGAAGTTATGTTAACTAATAAAACAGCACTGGTTACCGGTGCAAGCCGCGGCATCGGAGCTGCAATCGCAAAAAGCCTTGCAAAAGAAGGTGCATTTGTCATCATCAATTACAACGGTTCTAAAGAGCGTGCAGATGCTGTTGCGGCAGAAATCACAGCGGATGGCGGCAAAGCGGCAGTTTACGGCTGCAATGTATCTGATTATAGTGCCTGTGAAAAAATGGCAAAAGACATCATGGAGACATACGGTCATCTGGATATTCTGGTCAACAATGCCGGTATCACACGGGATGATCTTTTGATGAAAATGAGCGAGGAAGCATTTGACGCGGTCATTGCGACAAACCTCAAGGGAACTTTTAACACGATCCGTCATTTTTCACGCTATCTGTTAAAGCAGCGTTCCGGAACGATCATCAATCTATCATCCGTATCCGGTATTCTTGGAAATGCAGGACAGGCAAATTACAGTGCAAGCAAGGCGGGCGTGATCGGACTGACCAAAAGTGTGGCGAGAGAACTTTCTTCCCGTGGGATTACCTGCAATGCGGTTGCGCCGGGATTCATTGATACGGAAATGACAGCGCAGATGACAGACAAGGCAAAGGAAGCAGTGAAAACGCAGATCCCGCTCGGCAGAGTCGGAAAAGTGGATGATATTGCGGAGGTAGTGACATTTTTAGCCTCGGAGAAAGCATCCTACATCACAGGACAGGTAATTTCCGTGGACGGAGGTATGAGCATATAAGCAGTAAAAACATTTTGACTGCATGGTATTGTGTCGGATCAAAAAGGAAAAGCCTGAATTTGGGGCTTGAAAATGGAAAGGAAAAGTTATGAGCAGACGAGTAGTGGTAACAGGAATGGGCGCGATCACTCCGATCGGACTTAGTGTAGAGGAGTTCTGGCAGTCCGTAAAAGAAGGAAAAATCGGTTTCGGGGAGATCACAAAATTTGATACGGAAGGATACAAATGCCATCTTGCAGCGGAAGTCAAAGATTTCGATGCAAAACAGTATATGGATGCGAAAGCGGCAAGACGTATGGAATTATTCTGCCAGTATGCAGTGGCAGCGGCAAAAGAGGCGATCACGGATGCAGCGCTTGACATGGAAAAAGAAGATCCTTACCGTGTCGGTGTATCTGTCGGAAACGGAATCGGAAGTCTTGGGGGAATTGAGCGTGAGCATAAAAGACTGTTGGAAAAAGGACCGTCCAAAGTAAATCCGCTGTTCGTACCGCTTGTCATTTCCAATATGGCAGCCGGAAATGTCTCGATCGCATTCGGTTTAAAAGGAAAGAGCATCAACGTGGTAACGGCATGCGCAACCGGAACAAACAGTATCGGTGAGGCATTCCGCAGCATCCAGTACGGAGAGGCAGATGTGATGGTTGCCGGTGGAACGGAAGGTGCGATCTGCCCGCTTGGAATCGCCGGATTCACTTCATTGACGGCACTTTCCTCCGAGAGTGACCCGACAAAATGTTCCATTCCATTTGATAAAAACCGCAGCGGTTTTGTGATGGGAGAAGGTGCAGCGATCGTTGTGTTAGAGGAATTAGAGCATGCAAAAGCGCGTGGGGCAAAAATTTATGCGGAGGTAGCCGGATACGGAACCTCATCTGATGCATACCACATTACTTCCCCGGCTGAGGATGGTGCCGGTGCAGCCCGTGCCATGACCAATGCGGTGGAAGATGCAGGCATCCGTCCGGAAGAAATCACCTACATCAATGCACATGGAACATCCACGCATCACAACGACCTGTTTGAGACGCGTGCGATCAAACTTGCTTTTGGCGATCACGCATATGATATGAAAGTCAATTCCACAAAATCTATGGTTGGACATCTGCTCGGTGCTGCCGGTGCCATTGAATTTGTAACCTGTGTCAAAGAAATTCAGGACAGTTTTGTACATGCGACCGTTGGTTACACAACACCGGATGAAGAACTGGATCTTGATTACTGTAAAGAGGCGGTACAGATGGATGTGCCGTATGCACTGAGCAACTCACTTGGTTTCGGCGGACACAATGCAAGTATCCTGCTGAAAAAATACAGTGAATAATTGGGAGGAAATGCCTCTGCTCACCAGTGGGCAAATTTTATTTTGGAAAACAGGGAGGCAATTATGTCCGTTTTAACAACGAAACAGATCATGGAGATCATTCCGCATCGTCAGCCGTTTTTGCTGATCGACACGGTGGAAGAATTAGAATCCGGCATGCGTGCCGTTGCAAAAAAATGTGTCAGCTACAATGAGCCATTCTTTGGCGGACATTTTCCAAATGAGCCGGTCATGCCGGGCGTACTGATCATTGAAGCACTGGCACAGACCGGAGCGGTTGCAATTCTCTCGGTGGAAGAAAACCGCGGAAAAACTGCATATTTTGCGGGAATTAATTCTGCAAAATTCAAACGGAAAGTAGTGCCGGGAGATGTGTTGATATTGGAAACAGAGATCATAAAGCAAAAAGGCCCGATCGGTGTCGGCCGTGCCACAGCGAAGGTGGGGGATGACATTGCATGTATCGCGGAGCTGACATTTGCGATCAGTTGAAGTTAAGAGAGTCTGGAACAGCGCAGGTTTGATAAATAACTGTAAACAGGCAAAAAGGGGAAAGTATGGCAGCATTTTTTTTGAAGAAGAAAAAAGAAGTAACAGAGACGGTAGAAGAACCACAGAAAACGGTAGAGGCAGCAAAAAAAGAGGCAGAGACAGTTAATACAGAGCCGCCGGCAACGATCGTCTGTCCGGCTTGTGGCAGAGAGATCAATAAGAAAACCGCGGAAAAAAATAAATATGTCTGTTATGAGTGCGGCAATTATTTCCGCGTCCGTACAAAAAACAGGATCCGCATGGTTGCGGATAAGGATACCTTTGAGCCGTGGTTTGAAGAATTGGAGTCAAAAAATCCGCTTGATTTTCCTGGATATCCGGAGAAGATCAAAGCCGCACAGGAAAAGACAGGACTGCATGAGGCAGTCACAGTCGGAAAATGCAGGATCTATGGACTTGAGACGGTGATCGGCGTGTGTGATGCCCGGTTTATGATGAGCAGTATGGGGCATGTTGTGGGAGAAAAAATCGCACTTGCGGTGGAGCGTGCGACAGAACTTTCTCTTCCGGTTATTTTATTCTGTTGTTCCGGTGGTGCAAGAATGCAGGAGGGAATCGTTTCCCTGATGCAGATGGCAAAGACAGCAGCTGCTTTAAAGAAACATTCCGAGGCAGGACTTTTATATGTGCCGGTGTTAACCGATCCTACGACCGGAGGTGTGACGGCAAGTTTTGCAATGTTAGGAGATATTATCCTTGCAGAGCCGGGGGCACTGATTGGATTTGCAGGGCCGCGTGTCATCGAGCAGACGATCGGAGAGAAACTGCCGGAGGGATTCCAGAGGGCACAGTTCCAGTTAGAGCATGGTTTTGTGGATGCGATCGTGGAGCGTAAAGATTTAAAAATGACACTTTACCGCATTTTAAAGATACATCAGAAAACGGAAGGATATGCAAACTTTGATCCGCTGCGCAGCGATGACTGTTACGAGCCGACAGAGGTCATGAAAGAGCGCGCCACAAAGGCACAGCCTCTTTCCGCATGGGAAAAAGTGCGTGCGGCAAGACGTGCAGACCGGCTTGCATCGGTGGATTATATCGACAATATTTTTGACGACTTCATGGAATTTCACGGAGACAGACAGTTCGCGGATGATCCTGCGATTGTGGGCGGTGTTGCCTACCTTGACGGCCAGCCGGTCACTGTGATCGGTATTCATAAAGGAAAAGATTTAAAAGACTGCATGCGTCACAATTACGGAATGCCGTCACCGGAAGGTTACAGAAAAGCACTGCGTCTGATGAAACAGGCAGAAAAATTCAAACGTCCGATCATCACATTTGTGAACACATCCGGTGCATTCTGCGGAAAAGAAGCGGAAGAACGCGGACAGGGTGAAGCAATCGCAAGAAATCTCTATGAGATGTCAGCCATCAAAGTTCCGATCCTCTGTCTGATGATCGGAGAAGGCGGAAGCGGCGGTGCGCTTGCACTGTCGGTCGGCAATGAAGTCTGGATGCTTGAAAATGCAACGTATTCGGTACTTTCGCCGGAAGGATTTGCATCGATCCTCTGGAAAGATGGAAAACGTGCAAAAGAAGCCAGCGAGGTCATGAAGATCACGGCGCATGATCTGTATGCGTTAAATATTGTGGAGCAGGTAATCCCGGAGTATGGCACGGCAGACGAAAAAGCATGTGAGTCAATCTCAAGATATATGAAAGGCCATATGAAAGAATTTTTAGAGCGTCAGAATGGCAAGACAGGAGAGCAGCTTGCCGAGGAGCGCTATGCGAGATTCCGTGCGTTCTGATAAAAAGGTTACTGGATTATTTTACAGAGGGCAGATGGAAATAAAATAAACTCTGGAATGAGGAAAAAGTATGAAAATCAAAATCAAGGGAACCGGAAGTGCGGTTCCAAAACTTCGGGTGACAAACGATGATTTAAGTAAACTGATGGACACCTCTGACGAGTGGATCAGAAGCCGTACCGGAATCGGTGCAAGACATCTTGCGGTGGAGGAGACGACGACAGGGCTTGCTGTCGCAGCAGCAAAGGAAGCGTTAAAAGATGCGGAAATGACTGCGGAGGAACTTGATCTTATCATTGCAGCAACGGTTACGGCGGATAAGTTTCTGCCGAACTTATCCTGTGAAGTGCAGAGTGCGCTTGGAGCAAAAAATGCAGTTGCATTTGATTTAAACGCTGCCTGCTCCGGATTTTTGTTTGCGTTAAATACGGTTCAGATGTATCTGGAAAATGGTGTATACAAAAAGGCACTGGTCATTGGAGCGGAAACTCTTTCAAAGATCATGGACTGGAATGACAGAAGCACCTGTGTATTGTTTGGGGACGGTGCAGGGGCGGCGGTCGTTGAGGTGGATTCCGAAACAAATTGTAAAGCAAAGCAGCCGGGTGCAGCAAACAAAAGCGGCATTCTAAGCATGGTACAGGGTTCCGACGGCGCGCGGGGGGAAGTCCTCCGCTGTGATAACCGTCCGGTCAATAATCCATTTGCGGTCAACGATACGAAACTTTCCTATGTGTCGATGAATGGTCAGGAAGTATATAAATTTGCAGTCAAAACGGTGCCAAAGGTGATAGAAGAGGCAGTGAAAAAAGCGGGACTTGAAGTGGAGGATATTGATCTGTTCGTACTTCATCAGGCAAATCTGCGCATTATTGAGTCTGTTGCAAAAAGACTGCATCAGCCGATGGAAAAGTTTCCTGCCAATCTGGAAGAGTGCGGCAATATTTCAGCGGCGAGCGTGCCGATTTTGCTTGATAATATCAATAAACATGGTATGATATGTGAAGGTAAAAAAATAGTTTTGGCAGGATTTGGAGCCGGGCTGACATGGGGCGCGACGGTTTTGGTATGGTAAAGGCAGCAGCAAACAGACTGGCTGCAGTTTACATATATGTGAAAGGCAATCTGTACTGCCATGAATAGGAGTATATTTGAATGACGGCAGATGAAACATTAAATGAATTATTGGTAAAATTGTTTAAAGACATTATGGAGATCGAGGGGAAATCGCTGCTCACGGATGAATTTAAGGATCTTACCTATAATGATTTTCATGTAATAGAAGCGATTGGAATGTCAGAGCCAAAGAGCATGAGCACGGTGGCAAAGCTGATGAACGTTACGACCGGAACGCTGACAAAGGCGATGGACGGTCTGACCGATAAGGGATATGTTGTCAGGGAGCGCAGCAAGCAGGATAAGCGTGTTGTCTGGGTATGCCTGACCGAAAAAGGAAAGGCAGCTTATCTGCATCATGAAGAGTTTCATCACCGTATGATCGACCACATTAAGGGAGAACTTAACACACAGGAGACAACGGTACTGATCTATTCACTGGCAAAACTGGTGGATTTTTTCCAGCAGGTATACGGGGAGGACGAAGAAGTCGTGATCGGGCAAGTCCGGAAATTGTTGGATGAAGGGAAAATTCAATATGTTTCGACCTTGGAACTGGGGTTGACGGAGAAATCCTAGAGGTTAATTTAGTATGATTGCGTTATACTCTTTTCGCAGTCTCTTAGGTGTTTCACTAATAGGTCAACGATAGGTTGACTGTACAGGGGGTAAACTTTTTGTTGTTTTTTGCTTGAAAAATGATTGAGGTATTAGTGAGACATAGGTGCGAGTCACTGTTGAGTATGGGGAGGCTCACTAAGGATTTGTTTACAAGTTATTAAAAAAAGATTCGAATTTATCGGTACCTTTTTCTTCGTGAAGTGTTATAAGGTAAAATAGCACGAAATGAAAAAGGAAACAGAGTATATTATCCAGTTGATCGTGAAAAGACTTCAAGGAGGCTTGTCTCCCGAAGAGGAAACTTTCTTCACGGCTTGGAAATCACGTTCCAAGGCCAACGAGGAGTTGTATGAACGATTGGAAAATGAATATGAGGAACATACGGAATATCCTTTATACGAACAGTTTAATGCTCGTCGGTCGTGGCCGTCTGTCATGAAAGACATTCGGAAGAGACATTCCATTCGACGCTTGTATCGTGGAGTTGCCGCGGCTGCCATCGTGTTATTGAGTGTATCTTCTTATCTGATGTTTTCGACGGGCGGGGAGAAAGTACTGCCCGTGGCCCGGGTGGAGTCGGGCAACCATTTTTCTTTTGGGAAGCGTGCCTCGCTGATTCTGCCGGGAGGGGATACTTTGCTGATTGCCCCGGGGGTGGCGGACACGCTTGACGAGCAATTACCTTTCGTGAGTAATAATGGTGAAACCTTGATCTATCATACTCCCCGGACGGCGGATTCTTTGGTGTATAATACGCTGAAAATACCTCGTGGCGGGGCTTATTCCTTGCAGTTGTCTGATGTTTTGTATACCTTTATTGTTGCTGTTTGCTTTGTTTGATCTGTTGCTTGTGTTATTACTTTTCCAGTTATTGCAGGTGGTCTTTTTTGTATTCTTACTGTGTACTCTTTTTCTTCCCCTGCTCCGTTTTTTACTGTTACTGTAACTTCTGTTATGTTTTCTTTTAGACTTATATTTTTTTGATTTGTTGGTGTGTTATATGATGTTTCTCCATTTTTGTCTTTTATTTTTACTTGTGATGTTTCTGAGGTTACTTCTGCCCATAATGAGCTGTTGTCTTGGCTATAGTCTACTTTTACTAGGTAGATTCCGTCATCTCCTTGTGTTACTTCCTCATTGTCTACTTTGATTTTTACTTTCAAATCTTCTAATATGTTTGGTTCTTCTATTTCTTTGATTTTTAAAACATAATCTTTTTCTTGGTCTATTTCTTCATCAAACATTGCTGTTAATTTGATTGGTATTTCTTTGTCTGATAGTGTACAGTTTGTATATGTATTTTCACTTTGTGTTCTGGCATTTCCTTTTATGC
>ENA-ORCP01001641-ORCP01001641.1-human-gut-metagenome-genome-assembly--contig:-NODE-1641-length-19016-cov-3.883890_pt1 | contig 19016 bp, 25 predicted proteins | sample MGYA00242990_ERZ507991 | MGnify/ENA primary metagenome ERZ507991 (study PRJEB26167, sample SAMN06115496) | human gut metagenome | host: Homo sapiens | place: China:Henan | collected 2015-05-07... | reverse complement strand
GGTTATCCCCTGTGCCACGGGCTTCCTGCCGCCGCTCTCGATCCTGTCCCAGATGATCCCGCGCCAGTTGTTTGCCATGCTCAGGCGTATCACATCGCACACCGCCCGCTCGCCGTGCGCCCCGATCTGGTTCTCTATCTCCGCAAGCAGGCTTTTCAGGCCGACCGGCTTATACGCCTCGCGGCGCTCCTGCTTATACGCCAGCCATTCACGGACGGTTTCGACAACAGGCTCCGAAAAGCGTTCGGAGAGTTCGGGCGCGCCCTCTTTCTTAGCTTTCTTGCTTTCTTCTCTTTCTTTTCTTTCTTTCATTGTTGCCCTTTGAGTGCCCTCGGTCTGCCCGCTGTCTGCCCTCGGTCTGTCCTCTGTCTGCCCCTGGTCTGCCATTTGTTTGCCCTCGGTCTGCCCTTGGTTTGCCCCGTCCGATTGATACCGTTCGTATTCGTTGACAGTGATAACGGTCATGTGCCGGTTGCTCCAAACAGCGATCTCTCCGGTTTTTTTCAGCCGGTCAAGGCTCGTCCGAACCTCTTTCACGCTAAGGCCGGTCTGCTCTGCCAAACCGGCAAGGGAGGTTGCGATCTGGCCGCGCTCTATCGTCTTGTCTCCCATATCGCGCGGCTCATAGTTCGCATTCAGCAAAAGGTGAATCCAAAGCAGGAGGGTTTTCGGCTCTTTGTACCACCGCCAATTCGCAAGCGAACGGTGCAGCTTTATGTAACCGTTTTCCAGCACCTTTCCACCACCTCATACACCGCCACGGAAACGCCCGTGAGCGGGTCTTTCTGTTTGCCCACCGCCTTTACCCTGCCCGCCTTGCGCAGTTCGGTGAGCCTTGGTTTTACCGCGTTCAGATCGGAAAAGCCCAGCTCATACGCGATCTGCCGCGCGGTCATCTTCCGGCCGTGCAGGCAGCCCAGTATCATTGCCTGCCGCTTTGCCTTGTCTATTGCTTCATGTCCCTCGCGGCGTGTCTCCTCTGTAATGCTCATGCCGCCACCTCAAAAGGGTACATCCCAGTCATCCTTCGGCAGCTCGTGGAAATCGCTTTCCGGCGGTTTCACAGCCGCATAGCCAATATCCTGCGGCATTCCTGATACGTCCTGCCTGTTTGCGTCCCGCGCCTTTTTGGTTTCACCGAAAGTTACCTCGTCGCAGTTGACCTCTATGGCTGTGCGGTTGTTGCCGTTCTGGTCCTGCCAGCGGCGGGACTGGATACGGCCGACTACGATTGCCATAGAACCCTTCGTGAACCACTGTGCAACGAACTCTGCCTGACGGCCCCATGCGACACAGTCGATGAAGTCGGTCTGGCGTTCGCCGTTCTGATCCTTGCGACCACGGTCGATCGCAAGCGAGAACGAGCACACAGCCATGTTGGACTGGGTATGGCGCAATTCGGGATCGCGGGTCAAACGACCCATCAGAATCGCCTTATTGAGCATTGGTGTTCACCGCCTTAGTCGTCCAGGCAGACGATGATGGAACGCATGATGCCGTCCGTGATCTTGTAGATACGGTCCAGCTCAGCCGGGAAATCGGGCTTGGACTCAAAACGAACCAGCGTGTAAACGCCCTCCGTCTGATCCTCGATCGGGTACGCCAGACGGCGCTTGCCCCAGTCCTCGACCTCTACGTTCGTGCCGTTCGCCTCAACGAGAGACTTGAACTTGTCCACAACAGCGGTAGCCGCTGCCTCTTCCAGCTTGGGGTTAACGATGAAGATAGTCTCGTACTTGCCAGAAATCTTTGCCATATTCTTAGCACCTCCTTTTGGACTTTTGGCCCACATCCTTTGATGTGAGCAAGGATACTATACCATTATAACGGATATACGGAGAATGTCAAGAAAAATTTCAAAAAAATATTGACGAACTTTCAAAAGCATGATATACTGAGAACACTGTGAACGAGAAAAGACTCGTTCCGGCAGCAAATAGCTGCTTGTGTGGCTCAGTTGGTAGAGCAGCGCATTCGTAATGCGCAGGTCGCCGGTTCGAGTCCGGCCACAAGCTCCAAAATGTGTTGATGAAAGATGCAGCACCGAAAACACCGCACGAAAGTGCGGTGTTTTCGCATATTTAACGCCGTTTTATGCAGGGAAAAATTCGAAAAAACGATTTTTTCGGAAAATCAGTTTTTTCCACGCGAGAGGCGACATTTCAGAGATGCAGCGGAACTCTTTTATGGACTGGTGTGACTCGAACACCGAGGCTCCCAAAAAGAATAAGAAGGCAGAACCATGGCATTCCAAATCTCCGAGGAACTCTTCCAGCAGGACTTTGTGCTGAACCTACTCACGCAGGCGCTGAGAACGCCATGGAGCAGAACACCCACACTGAGGCCCCTGTCGCGCCCTGTGTGGCCAACGAGACCGTCCCCACAGGCACGGACACCCCCAACGAAGATAAAGCCGTGTAAGCCCACATAAAAGCCAAAACAAAAGAACACGATTTAGGGAAAAGCCACCCAGGGCATCCGAGATATTCGGATGCCCTGGGTGGCTTTTTGCGTTTCACCAGAAAGGAGGGCATCACAATGACAAGCGAGATCAAAAGACGCTTCACAGACACAGAAATGCAGACTGCCAGAGAAACCGACCTACCGGAGCTGCTGACCCATCTGGGTTATCAGGTCAAACGCATCGGCAGGTACTACACCACCGCAGAAATGGACAGCTTGCGGATCAAGGACCGGCGCACCTGGTTCCGCTACTCTCAAGGCATCGGCGGCGACGCGATCACTTTCCTACAGCATTTCTGCAACCAGTCTTTTCCGGAGGCAGTAGAGTACCTGCTGACCTTTCAAGGCAGACCCAGAGACGCTCCCGTCAAAACAAAACCAGTCACCAAGCAGGACAAGCCGTCAGAGCAGTTTGCATTGCCTCCGCGCAATGCCGATGACCGCCGCGTATTCGCTTATCTTCGCAAACGCGGCATCGCCGCACAGGTGATCCGTCAGTTTATGAACAGCGGATCACTGTATGAGGATGCAGTCCATCACAACTGCGTTTTTGTTGGCAGAGATCACACCGGACAAGCCAGATATGCAGGTCTGCGCGGCACCTATGACCGCGACGGGAAAGGGTTTCGCGGAGATGTATCCGGCAGTGACAAAGACATTGGCTTCGCTATCCCTTGCGATCCTGTTTCCGACCAAGTCCGAGTCTTTGAAGCGCCTATCGACCTTATGAGTTATTACACCCTCCACCGAAGCTGCTGCAATGCAGTCGCCTTGTGCGGTCTGTATGATGGCGCCTTGCGAACCTATCTTCGGAACAATCCCAAGATCAAGCGGATCGTTCTTTGTTTGGATATGGATACACCGGGACAAGAAACGGCGGAACAGCTCCGAAAAAAATACGCGGAACTGGGATATGAGATATCGCAGGAGAAGCCCCGCAGCGGGAAGGACTGGAATGAGTACCTGCAAAAAAGGAAAGCGCTGGAAAGGGGGCGATGACGCGATCGATCCACAATAGCCGGAAAAAACAACAAGGAGGAAAACACGATGAGACCGAGGAAATTTGTTCGCAGCACGGCGCTCGTGCTCGTGCTGACGGCAGCGCTGACTGTCACTGCTTTCGCGGCAGATCCCACACAGCAGCCAGCAACCAAAACCGACAATAAGTCTTCGTATTATCCCACTTCGGTGGAAATGACCGAAGATGACGCCGGGAATCCCATGATCCGAAAGACCTACCAGCTGCGTGTTTCGGATGACCCGCAAAAACTCCCTGTCGCAGACTTTGAGCGCGACGGCAGACGGTATTACCTTTTGGATATGACCAAAGAGGATGAGATCGGCGTAGATACGAAAGAACACAGCGAAACGGTCAAGCTGTCCAGCGATACCAAAGAGATGGAGCAGATCCTCCAAAGACTGGACGCACAGAAGGAGGTCACCACAGAGGACGGTCATGCCGGAGTTCTGACACTGGATCATACCAGCGTCAAGGTAACTGCGGACGGGTATGGTACAAAGAAACGCACACTTTCAGCAACGCGCACCTATCCCAATTTGGCAGATGCCGATGTAGCTCTGATCCCCAAGACGATCCAGGACAATGGCCATACCCTCACGCTGGCAGATGTCCAGTGGGACAGCGCTTACCAAACCGAAGCAGACGAAGCCGTGGTGCGCTACTGTGCTACCGCACAGTACACCGGCGAAAGCAGCAGTCAGTATGTGACCGGTTACACGGTCACTGCGGATTACTCCGGCAGGGTCACAAAAACAAGCTGTGATACTGTCGTTTACACAGCAATCTTTGACAGTATGCCTCTGGAAGCGGAACAGCCGGTGGAAGAAACGGATCACCGCCTGCCCATTGTGCTTGGCGGCGCGGCACTGCTGGGAGCGATGCTCGGCGGAGCAGCAACACGGATCAAAAAGAAAAAAAGAAAGGGGGACGAATCGTGAAAATGAAATTTCGCAGCCTGATCGCGGCTGCGGCTCTCTGCACCCTGTGTGTTGGACAGGCCAGCGCATTGGAATATACCGTAGATGCGCCGGAGGACTATCTGTTCGGCACGCCCACCAGTGAAGGAACTGTGTACGAGCAGGAATCGAACAATGTGGATCGCGGAAAAAACACCGCCCTGATCCCGCCCGGTTTCGGAACGGCCACCAGCTATTTGCCGGGCAGCGGCGAGCCGTTGACGCCGAACCTGCTCCCCGGCGCAATGTCCGGCGGACGGATCAGCTCAGTCAAAACGGATAGCAGTGAAGTAAGTTATCCAACAGTTGACTCGACTGCGGAGCGTTGGACCGGTACATCCTTCACGGCGGTCACGCCAAACCTCTACTACAACGGCGATTATCTGGGAACTTTGAGCATTCCGTCCATCGGTCTGAATGTAAAGGTCTATCAGGGCACAGACAGTGCCGCACTGCGGAAAGGGGCGGGACACTTCTCAGAAACGAGCATATGGGACGGAAATGTCTGCCTTGCGGGGCATAACCGAGGCGTTGCCAATCATTTCGGTAAGATCCATACGCGGAAAACAGGAAACATCATCACCTATACGACGAAGCTCGGCACCAAAAGCTACACGGTCCGCAGCGTTTCCAAGGTGTTGTACACCGATACCAGCGGAACCTGTGCTTCTGATGAGAACTGCCTTACTCTGTACACCTGCGTCATGGATCAGCCCTCGTACCGATGGATGGTCCGAGCAGCAGCACAATAAATTGGAGGTGTGACCTTGAAAAAACGATTGATTTCCATGCTCCTTGTGTTGGTGATGGCGCTTGGGATGCTCCCCACCTCCGCTTATCATCGAGCAGAAGATCCTGCCTGCGGATTGGAGGTGTGTCTATGAAGAATTTCCCTATGAGGATAACCATGGAATGTTTGAGATGGCAGACGGACACACGCTGCTGCGGTATCTGGAAGCGGCATACTTTAGGGTCGTTACCTGGGAAATCGTCCCCGGCACGCCCTATGAGCGGGCGATTCTCGGTGAAGTGGATAAGACCACACCGGAGTATCGCGCGTTTTATCAGAAGATCTGCGCGGGTGCGGCAGCGCACATCAAAAAACGTATTGGGAAGGAGATGAAGAATGTGAAGGAACCGATCTCAGAGATCAACAAAGAATCCTTCTGGGACCTGATCCATGAGGCAAAAAACGCCTGCGGGCAGGATATGGACGCCATGCTGGCCTATCTGAAAGACCGGCTGGTTTCTATGGGCCCCACGCAGGCACAGAATTTTCACGACATCATCCACGTCTATGAAGATCTCGCGGACAAGTTCGGCTTGTGGGACGCGGCAGGGATCATGAAGGAATACGGCTGCAGCGATGACGGTTTTATCGATTTTCGCGCCTGGCTCATCGCACAGGGGCGCGAGGTCTATTTTGCCGCAGTCTTGACCCAGAGCATCCTGCTGGATGAGCCTTCTGTGATCGTGGCGGATATCGGTGGCTGGACGGTGGATCTGATGCGCCTGGACAACCGCATCCCCAATGCGTCTACCTGCCGCAGTCTGGAACTTGGCATGATCCGCTGTCTGGATGAGATCGGTGAGCAGATCCGCCGCACGCTGGGCCTGTCTATGATGGCGGCACAGATGGAAAGCGTGCTGCGCGGCGAAGCTGTCCGTATCAACGAGGATGCCAGAAAAATGATTGACCGGCAGGCAGACGCCTATGTCCATCGCCTGCTCTCCGCCATTACGGAGAGCGGACTGGATACCCGCGCCATGCCTGCTGTTTTTCTGGGCGGCGGCGCGGCGCTGCTGAAGCGGACTGTATCCGCCGCGGACAGCCTTTGCCGCCCAGTCATCCTTGACGATGTGTCCCTCAACGCTAAAGGCTATGAGCGGCTGGCAGAGCGGCTCACAAAGAACGATGAGCAGTAACAAAAAGCGGATCAATCTGTCCTTTTCCATGTCCTCACCCATACAGCGCAGGGCGTGGAAGAAGCTGACGGAGATCCCCGCGGGGCAGCGCACCGCCGCGGTCTGCCGCATGATCTGTGAGTATAAAGGGCAGCAGGAACTGCTGGATGCCGTTCGCCAGACCATCCGGCAGGAGCTGCGGGGAGTGCAGCTCACCAAAGAAGAAGCGCAGGATAGCGGCAGAGCCGGGGATGTAGATGAAAGCGTCCTCGGCTTTTTGCTTGCCCTGCAGGAAGGAGATGAGATGACCTGATCCGATATTTTGATATGTTCGCCGGCATCGGCGGCTTCCGCACGGGACTGACCCGCGCGGGCGGTTTCCAGTGTGTAGGACACTGCGAGATCGACAAATACGCCAATGCCAGCTATGAGGCCATTTATGAGCAGGGAAAGGAGGAGCGATATGATCCCGATGCCACAAAGATCGACCCTGCAGACCTGCCGGACTTCGACCTCCTGTGCGGAGGATTCCCTTGTCAGGCATTTTCAATCGCTGGCAGAAGAAGGGGCTTTGACGATACCCGCGACACTCTCTTCTTTGAAATTGCCCGATTGGCTCAATCCAAACGACCTTCGTATCTTCTGCTCGAAAACGTTCCGGGACTGCTGTCGCATGACAAAGGCCGGACGTTTTCTGTCATCCTCGCCACGCTTAATGACCTGGGGTACCGCGTGGAATGGATGGTGCTTAACAGCAAACATTTTGGAGTCCCGCAATCCAGAAGGCGGCTGTTCCTTATCTGCTATCTTGATCCCCGATGCGCCGGAAAAATATTTCCTATCTTCGGCACAGGTGGAAAAGCTCTTATACAAGTCCTCGGAGGCTCGCAAGGCTCCCGTGTCTACGACGCAGACGGAATAGCCTGCACGCAGACTGCCGGCGCTGGAGGTGTGGGAGGAAAGACCGGGCTGTACCTTATCCCATCACGGAAACCATTCGTGGATCTGTGTGCAGAAAAGCCAAAACAGACGGAAACCGCCAGATGCCTTACGACACGATGCGGAGAGGGCGGATTGACAAAGCACAGGCGGAGCGTTCCGGCCTTCTGCTTATCAAGGAAGCCACGAAAAAGGGATATAAAGAGGCGGGCATCGGCGATAGCGTCGATCTCGGCTTTTCCGGGAGCAATACCCGCCGCGGTCGTGTGGGACAGGATATCGCCCACACATTGGAGACGAGCTGCATCCAGGGCATTGTAGAGTGCGGTGGGCGCATCCGCCGCCTGATGCCGCGGGAGTGTCTGCGGCTGCAGGGCTTCGATGAGTGGCAGATCGACCGCATCCTCGCCATCCAGTCTGACGCACAGGCGTATAAGCAGGCGGGCAACAGCGTCACCGCCAATGTCATTGAGGCCATCGGGCGCCGCATCCGGGAGGTGGATGCGGAACTGAAAGCTGGTGCTGCCGCATGATCGGGTTGAAGGACCAGTGCTTCGGCGTGGAAGTTGAAATGACCGGCATCACCCGTGAGCAGGCGGCAACAGCACTGGCTTCGTATTTTGCAACGGACGCCCGCTATGTGGGCGGCGCTTACGATAAATGGTGTGTGACGGATCGGGACGGCAAAGAGTGGACAGTCATGAGTGACTCCAGCATCCACGGGGAGCAGAAGATCGGCAGCGGCTATCGTGCAACAGGTGACTACAGATACCGCGTGGAGATGGTAACGCCAAAGCTTACCTATGCGGAACTGCCCAAGCTGCAGGAATGTGTCCGGCAGGTACGCCACGCAGGAGCCAAGGCCAACAGCTCCTGCGGCATCCATGTCCATGTGGACGCAGCCAATCATAACCGGCAGAGTCTGAAAAACCTCATCAGCATCATGTACTCCAAGGAGGATATCCTGTTCAAAGCGCTGCAGGTCAATGAAAGCCGGGCGTCCCGCTGGTGTCAGAAGGTGCGGGAACCCATGCTGAAGCAGGCACGCAGGCTCTCGTCGGATGAGACAAGGGATCTGACGCAGTTGGAGAATATCTGGTATGAGGGGGATAACGGCAGCGCAGACCACTATAACTGGACCCGCTATTATGCCCTGAATCTGCATTCTGTGTTTTATAGAGGAACCGTTGAGTGGCGTTGTTTCAACTCGACGCTCCATGCCGGAAAGGTCGCGGCCTATGTGAATTTATGCCTTGCCATGTCTGCTCAAGCCATTAGCCAGCGCAGCACCGTTATGCGGAAAACCCATAGCGACAACGAACTGTTTACCTTCCGCGTCTGGCTGGTACGGCTGGGACTCAACGGTGACGAGTTCAAGAATACCCGCAATCATCTGCTGGCCAATCTGGAGGGTGATCGGGCATGGCGCTATGACAAGGATACTTATGAAGCCAATAAAAAGAAGAAAAAATCCAGAGAAATGGAGAGGTGAAGCCATTGAAGATACAGATCGAAGAAACGGTCTATGAGGGTACTGCCACGGAGATCATGGGCCGTCTGCGGGACCAGACCTTCGATCCCACAGAGTTCCCGGACATTGAGAGTTACATCTGGTTTTTACAGAGCAATGTCATCCGCACCACAGGAATGGACTGCCCGCTGCCGAAGGACAATACGGAAACGCAGGCGCAGGCTATGTTCCGCCATCTGGACAGGATCGGCGGACTCAGACTGCTGGAGGACTAAGATGGAAGAAACTCTGTATTTCGCCTACGGCAGCAATATCAATTTAGAACAGATGGCGCATCGCTGCCCCGACGCCCAGATCGTGGGTCCTGTGACGCTGGAAAACTATGAGCTGCAGTTCCGCGGCAGCGGCTTCGCTACGGTGGCGCCGAAAAAAGGCAGTACTGTCCACGGACTGGTGTGGAAGCTCACGCCAAACTGCGAGCAGTCTCTGGACCGGTATGAGGGGTATCCCCGCCATTACACGAAACAAACCGTGACTGTTAAAGACGCGGCCGGCAATGAGATCCCCGTCATGGTCTATATCATGGCGGAGCCGTATTGCCGCCAGCCCGCACTGCCGTCCCCGTATTATTACCGCGTAATCCAGCGAGGCTTTGAAGCCAACGGCCTGCCGGTGGAGTCATTACAGGCTGCGTGGAGCAGGACCATTGACGAGGTGTGGAGCGGCAGGATTGACAAGCCAAAGCGAGCGCCTGAGCGAAACAGAGGGCCGGAGCGGTAACTCAGAGCAGAGCCGGCGTCTGTGCAAGAAAGAAGATCACCAGAATAGAGATCACAAAGACCAAGCTCCCAACGAGCAGAAAAACCTTTTTGCCGGGGCGGATTTTTGCCGCCTTGCCGATCAGCGCGGCCGCGGCGACGCATACCGCGGAAACCAGTAAAGCGACGCCAAGCATCTTCCACAGCCATGAAAGCTCCCAAAACCATATCATCACAGCCGCCTCCTCATATTTTTGTTCGTATGCACAGTGTATCACAGGCGCGGTATCCGCGCAACAGACATCGGCAAGGGCTGATGCGCGGTGCATTGGAACGAGCCGATTATGAATGGGCGGCTGTGGCGCTGGGATTCCTGCGCCCCCAATGGTGGCCGGAGCATGAAGATCATCGGGCGTTGGAGAATGCCCTGCTGAAGACCCGGACACTGGCATCCAAAAAAGAATAAGAATCACCATTTGCGGCAACGGCAGAGCAAACTGCTGCTGCCGCTTTTCTTTTGGGAAGGAGGAACCCATATCAGCACAGAAAAAATGAAAGTCCTTGTGGTGCGCCCCATGGAACTGCCTGCGGTGCAGGAGATCGACCACACCCTTTCTGCCATGCAGGAACTGGTCGGCGGCACCATTCAGGCAGTTTACCCCTTCGATGACCCGGTGGCGCTCGTCTGCAATGACGAGGGCAAGCTGCTGGGCCTGCCGTGGAAGCGCGCCCTGACCGATGATCACGGTGTGCCGTATGACATTGTCTGCGGCACATTTTTTGTTGCCGGTCTTAAAGAGGATGATTTTGCCTCGCTGACGGAGCAGCAGATTGAAAAGTACAAGGACAAATACAGCAACGAAATGATCCTCTCTGTCCCGAAACAGCCGGAGGCACATAAGAAACCAATGAAAAAGGAGAAACATGAATATGAAAGATAACTGCATTTTGACTGCTGAGTCAGTCACCGAGGGACATCCCGACAAGCTCTGCGACACCATCGCGGACGCGGTGGTAGATGCCTGTCTTACGCAGGACGCCGCTGCCCGCGTTGCCTGCGAGGTCATGGCCACAGCCGGAAAGATCATCGCCGCAGGCGAGATCACGGCAGCGAAGATTCCGGATATCCCTGCCATTATTTGCAGGACGGTGCGGGAAGCCGGATACGGCGGCAGCGACTATGAGGTGGAGGTCATCACCCATGAGCAGAGTCCCGACATTGCGGAAGCTGTGTGCGGCGGCACGGAGACCGGCGCAGGAGATCAGGGAATCCTGTACGGCTTTGCCTGCGATGAAACAAAGGAGCTGCTGCCTCTGCCTGTGGTGCTGGCCCATCGACTGACCCGCCTGTTGACCGATGCCCGCAGGCAGGGCATCATCCCCGGCCTGCGCCCGGACGGCAAGGCGCAGGTGTCTGTGGAATACCGCTCTGGAGTCCCGTGCCGCGTTGCCGCGGTGGTGGTATCCTGTCAGCATGAGGAGGAACTGCCCCTGCCGGAACTGCGCCGGGACATCCTGCGCCATGTGATCCGGCCCGCCATGCAGGAACTTCCGCTGGACGAGCATACCGAAGTACTGGTCAATCCGTCCGGTCGATTTGTCCAGGGCGGTTTTGAAGCGGACACCGGGCTCACCGGACGCAAGCTGATGGTGGATACCTACGGCGGCCTCGCCCCTCATGGCGGCGGCGCGCTGTCCGGCAAGGATGGAACGAAGGTGGACCGCAGCGGCGCGTACATGGCCCGTTATATTGCTAAGAATATCGTAGCGGCGGGACTGGCAAAGCGCTGCACCATCAGCCTTGCCTATGCCATTGGCAGGGCACAGCCTGTAGCGGTGACGGTGGATACGGAGCATACCGGCATCTATTCCGATGACGCGCTGGAGCAGGCTGTCCGTACCGTTTTCAACCTGACGCCGGACGGCATGATCGGAACGCTGGGACTGGATCGGCCCATGTTCCAAAAGTTCTGCAATTACGGACACTTCACCCATGCAGATGCGCCCTGGGAGCGCACGGACATGACAGAGGTTCTGGAATGTGCCTGTCGTGCCAAGAACATGGGCGTATCGGACCGATGACAGAAAAGGCCCGCGAGAGATGGTCTCTCGCGGGCGTGTTATCACTGCACGGAATCCTTGAATGCCTTGCCGGGCTTGAAAGCCGGCGCTTTGGAAGCGGGGATTTCAATGGTGGCTCCGGTGGCGGGATTCTTGCCGGTGTGGGCGGCGCGCTCCTTCACCTCGAAGGTGCCAAAGCCCAGCAGCTGTACCTTGTCACCGGACTTCAACGCAGTCTGCAGCGTGTCGACAAACGCATTCAGAGCGGTGTCACAGTCCTTCTTGGTCAGGCCGCTGGCTTCCGCCATGGCGGTGATCAGTTCTGTTTTATTCATCGTATTTCGTCTCCTTCATATCTAAAATGACTGGAAATGATATGCGTTATTATACCAGACTCCCCGCCTGCTGACAATACTGGCAGTAAAAACAGAATCAGAGAGGATGATCACGATTTCAAAAGAAAAGAAGAAAACCCTGCATATCGCGTCCTGCTCCTTCGGCAAAGACAGCCTTGCCACGATCCTGCTGGCGCTGGAGCATGGTGAACCGCTGGATGAAGCGGTCTACTGTGAGGTGATGTTCGACAAGACAACCTCCGGCGAGGTGCCGGAGCATCGGGCATTCATCTATGAGACTGCGCTCCCCAGGCTGGAACGGTTGGGCATCCCTGTCCGTGTGCTGCGTTCGGATAAGACCTATCTGGACCTGTTTGCCGGAACAGTTACCCGCGGTCCGAAAAAAGGACTTCGGCGCGGATTCCCTCTGTGCGGGCATTGCTATGTTCAGCGGGACTGCAAGCTCCGCCCCATCCGCCGGTATAATAGGACTCTGACGCCGGATACTGTGCAGTATGTGGGCATCGCCTACGATGAGCAAAAACGGCTGTCACGGTTGAAGGACCATCAGGTGTCCTTGCTGGCAAAATACAAGTTTACAGAGGAAGATGCGAAGCAGCTCTGCTATAAGGCGGGGCTGCTTTCACCTGTCCATGCGTTTACAAACCGTGGCGGCTGCTGGTTCTGCCCAAATGCCAAGCGGAAGGAACTGCGGCACCTTTATGACCACCATCCGGAGCTGTGGGCGAAAATGCTGGAGCTGCAGGTCATGCCGGGAAAGGTGTCCGAGAAATTCAACCGCACGGAGCGCTTTTCCGACATCGATGCGGCATTCCGAAAAGAAGATGCCCTGTACCCAAAAGCGGCATAAAAAAGGAAAAGGAGATGAGAACCATCAGCAATCAGAAATATGAGATCACAGACATGGCCCATGAGGAATATCCGTTCCTGCACCGCATCCGTGCGCTGCGGGATATCTGCGGCGAGATCCACGCAGGCGACATAGGTGGCTTCGTGGAAAGCGAGAGCAATCTGTCCGCGGAGCCGGGAGACTGCGCATGGATCTTCGATGACGCCATTGCAGCGGGTGACGCCTATGTGGATCGGGACGCCTGTCTGCGGGGCGACGCCATTGCCTGTGGCAGCGCCTATGTTTCCAAAGGCAGCGTGATGAGCGGCCACAGCCGCGCCGAGGACAACGCCTATCTCCGCGGAGCCTCCATGACCGGAAAAGCGCTGGTTTCCGGAAACGCGCAGATCATTCACGATCCCCATACGATGGGGACTCCCATCCTGTCCGGCAACTGCAAGGTGTATGGCACGATACAGGGTGATGTCCGCGTCACCGGCTCCGCCGTGATCCTACCCTGCGAGGAAGTCCGCAACGATACAAGGGATACCTTTGTCCTGAGCGGCAAGAGCCGCAGCGTGATCCGCGGTATCGGGCGTGAGACCTTGAAACCTCTGCAAAAAAAGTAAGTCACATGAAAACAAAAACGCTAAAGAAACGAGGTGTGGAGCGATGACCGTGTATGAGCAGGAGCTGCGAAAGCTGTTTGAACACAGCGATCTCGTGGATCGGCCTCAGTTTTCCGGGCGTGTGTGCGTGGGAGATCTCGGAAAGGACCTGCGTGTGCGGGCGGAGTTTCTCTCTACCCATATCTCCAGCCAATATGACGCCATCCGCCTCACGGTGCTCAACCGCACGGAGGGCGTGGTGGACCGGACGCTGCTGCGCTTTCAGGATGTCTGGGGTAAAAAGCAGGTGCCGAACAACCCGAACTTCCGCAGCGGCGTCATTCCCCACCTGTGGGATGACTACGGAAAAGTGGAGTGGTACGCCTATCACCCCACTGCCGCGGACTATGCCGCTCTGCGGGATGCCGTCGGGCAGTATCTGTCCGTATTCCGGGAGCGCACGCCGGAGCTGGAACGGAGCGGCCCCAAGCTGGTCTATATCTGTGCTCCGCTGCGGGGCGATGTGACAGGCAACGTGGAGTTTGCACGGCAGAAAGCGCAGGAGGTGTTCGCGGAGGGGAATATCCCTATCTGTCCGCATTTGCTGTTTCCGCCTGTCGCAGATCCCACCGATCCTGCCCAGGATGAGAAAGCCAGGGCGATGGGACTGCGCCTGTTGGAATCCTGCCAGCAGATGAATGTGTACGGTCCGGTCTGGACGGATGGGATGTGGCAGGAGATCTACAAAGCCGGCGAGCTGGGCATCCCCGTGTTGACGGATCAGAAAACCATTGGACGGACGCCGCCTGCACGGCATCCCAAAAGAAAGGAGAGATAAATGCCAATTGAGAGGATCACCGCGGACGATCTGCGGGATATGGAGCATCAGGAGGGACTGGTGCTCCAGGGCTGCGGCGGCGAGGCACAGGAGTGGCTGGATGGCATCAATGACCTGTTGACGCAGGACAGCATCCTGCAGAATGGCAGCCGCTTTGAGACGGTCAAGGTTTTTCAGCACGATGGACTCACCAATCTGCTGTTCCCCTTCGAGGACATTCAGGTGGATATGGGGAAACTGGCAATGTGGCGCTTGCAGACCCACGGCGTATTCGGCGGTACATGGCTGTCCGACTATGTTCCCAACAGGTTGGGCGGATTTCGCTCCGCCCGGCAGGAGAACCCCCGCCCTCTCTGCCCCCTGCTGGGGCAGGACGGCAACATCTTCCATCTGATGGGCATTGCCGCCAGAGTTCTTCGGCAGAATGGCATGGCGGCAGAAGCAAAGGAAATGCAGACCCGCATCATGGGCGGAGCGTGCCACAGCTACGAGGAAGCACTGGGAATCATCAGCGAATATGTGGAAACGGAGCTGTCTCCGCCCCGCGAAAATCGAACAAAAAAGAAGGAGAAGCATGAGCATGAGCGATAATCAGAAATGGAGCATCCTCCAGGGGGATGCCCTGAAGGTGCTGGGGACCTTTGCCCTCAACACCTTTGACGCGGTCATCACCGATCCGCCCTATGCGTCCGGTGGGCGCACCCAGGCGGAGAAAAACAAATCCACCGCCAGGAAGTATTCCAGCATGGGTGAGAACGCACCGCCCCCTTTCGATGGGGACGCCAAGGACCAGCGCTCCTGGACCCGTTGGGCGGCAGAGTGGCTGTATGAGGCAAGAAAGGTATGCAGGAGCGGCGCGCCGGTTTGTATGTTCATTGACTGGCGGCAGCTCCCGGCAGCCACCGACGCCCTGCAGTGGGCTGGCTGGATCTGGCGGGGCACCGCTGTCTGGGATAAGGGCAACAGCCGCCCGCAGAAGGGGCGCTTCCGCCAGCAGGCGGAATATATCGTCTGGGGCTCCAACGGCGATATGCCTATCAGCCGTCCGGTCCCGTGTCTGCCGGGGGTGTTCAAATACGGCAATCCCCAGAGTCGCATCCATCTGACGGAGAAGCCGCTGCAGCTGATGCGGGACATTGTGAAGATCACGGAACCGGGCGGGCATATTCTGGACCCCTTTGCCGGCAGCGGTACCACGGTGCTGGCGGCTGTGCAGGAGGGCTATACCGCAACCGGCATCGAAGTCACAGACACCTACGCGGAGCTGGCACGGGAACGTATCCGAGCCGAACTGGAAAAGGCGGCATGATCTACTGGGCTGTCTGGCAACACTACTTGCTAAAACAGGGATAAGTCGGTATAATAAAAACAATAGAATGGTGTTACAAGCGAGGACACAGGTATGAATGATCGAAACGCACAATATGATCCGGAAACGGGAAAGCCGCTGGACCAGTCCTATTTGGAATGTGGACTGCCGGAAGATCTCCACGAATCCATCCTGAGAATGGAGAAATCATGGAACATCATTGATAGCGGCAGGCAGGATAACCATTGGGATCTCTGGTGGTGCGACCTGAATGCGCTGATCAATTCATATGAAGTAGAGCAGGTCATCTCATCAGAACAGGCATGGTATCTGAGAGAAAAATATCTCCGTATGGGAAAGGAGTGAGTATAGTGCTTGATTTTACAGCCTTACCCACCCGCAAAAAGTTTTATGCAGGAGCGAATGGCGCAAAGATCGCTGTCATTTACGACGGTGAACAGTATATGCTGAAATTCCCGGCACCCGCTCCTAAAAATAAAGAGTTGAGTTATGCCAATAGCTGCATTTCAGAATACATTGGCTGCCATATTTTCAACAGCGTTGGTATTGCCGCACAGGAAACGCTTCTGGGAATCTACAGAAAAAACGGTGCGGAAAAAATTGTTGTTGCCTGCAAGGATTTCACTTCACCAGGAATCGTGCTGCAGGACTTCGCATCTCTGAAAAATACGGTGATCAATTCCGGACACAGCGGCTATGGTACAGAACTGTCTGATATCACACAAGCTATGGAGGACCAGACAGCCTTTTCACCCGCGCTGCTGAAACAGCACTTCTGGGATATGTTCATTGTAGATGCCCTGATCGGCAACTGGGATCGGCATAATGGCAACTGGGGATTTCTGTATAATACCATGACGGATGAACTCCACTTGGCTCCTGTATACGACTGCGGCAGCAGCCTTTACCCCTCCATTCAGTACCAGACATACCATCAGTTCACCTGTGGTAAAGCCTTTTCGGATCAGTACATGACGCACCAGACCGCGGTGTGTTTCCTCCTCATACGGCGCAATATGGAATTCTTCCATAAAAGCGCGGATGCAGTCCAGGATCGGCTGGTTTTCTTCCACGCCAAGCAGACAGTCCTCCTGTTCAATGATGGCATGGGTGCGGCCTGCATAAAAGCCGGTGATGATACGGCCATCCTTGTCTTTTCCAAACGGGAACTGTGCCTTGTTGCGGTAACGCCACGGCTCTTCCATGCCGATGATCGGCTCCATGGGAATCTCCGTGAGTCCGCCGATGCGGCTTAAGTTGTTGCGCACCTTATTTTCTTTAAATTTCAGCTGCTCCTCGTAGCTCATGGCCTGAAGCTGACATCCGCCGCACTGGCGGGCTGACGGGCAGCGAGGAGTCACGCGGCATGCTGATGGTTCCAATACCTGTATCAGGCGCGCAAAGCCGTAGGATTTTTTCGTTTTCATAACTCTGGCTTCCACCACATCGCCGATCACGGCATCCTTTACAAACCAGATGAAGCCGTCGGTCTTTCCGATTCCTTCCCCGGTATCACTCATATCCTCTATACGAACCTGAAATACATCATTCTTTTTCCAATCCATGTGTTTATCCTTTCATTCCGCCAAACTTCTTTCCTCTCATTTTACGGGTTTTCCCGCCTCTGCGCAAGCGTTCCAGCAGCTTCCCTCTAAAAACCTTCCAAAAAAGTCCCTTTTCCGTAATATTTTGTTCTGAAACTTTCTACTTTCTTCACAATCTCCTCAAACTTTAGACACATTTTTCCAGTATCATATAACCATGATGTGAGGGAGAGAAAACAAAACGAACCCATCATCATAATGAACAGCAACTAACAAACATGTTCGTTATGCACCTGTTATAAAAGAGCCCGGCGGCACCAAGCGCGCAACCGCTGCCGGGGTCGTCAAACAACAACCCGTTTCCCGGATGACACACCGGATGAACGGTCCTATATATTGGTACACAATACATTACCTCTTTCCCCTTTTTAATCAGAAAACGCGCCCCAAGCTGCACGTTTTCTGATTTTTATGTTCTGTTATTTAATACTCTGTTGTCTTTCTGATATTCGTCTCCAGCAGCCGGTTATATCCAAGCCAGCCCTGATTATCTCCGGCACCCCGCAGCACCTCGATCATCGTCTCCATCTTGGCGTCAGCATTATCCGCGAAGTTCAAAGCCATAGCCTCTAACAGCGCCGGCTTTTTGGGGGAACCGTATTCCAGCTCACCATGATGTGCCAGAATGCAGTGCTTTAACTCTGTTGCAAGCTTTGGCGGAAAGCCTTCGATGGTGCGCATGCGCTCACTGACCATCTCGGTGCCGATGATGATGTGCCCCAGCAGCTGGCCGTCATCGGTGTAGTCATTTTCCGGGAATACGGATAATTCCTTCGTCTTGCCGATATCGTGAAACATAGCTGCGGTTAACAGCAGATCACGGTTTAACATCGGATATGCACCTGCAAAGTAGTCGCACATTTTGGCAACGCTTAAGGTATGCTCCAGCAGGCCGCCCACAAAGCCGTGATGTACGCTCTTTGCCGCGCTGTGGAACTGAAATGCCCTGGCAAAATCCGGATCTCCGAAGTAGCTGTCCAAAAGCTTTCTCAGATACGGATTCTTCACAGACGCAATAAGTGCCAGCAGTTCGGAATACATCTGTTTCACGTCTTTTAAGGAAACCGGAAGGTAATCGGCCGGGATATACTCGCCCTCATCTGCCTTGCGAATCCGCTTTACATTCAGCTGGTTGGCACCCATGAACACGGTCACATCCGCATCAATGTATACATAATCCAGCGTTTCGAAATTTCCGACTCCCGGAGATCCCAGATCCCAGATTTTTGCGTCAATAGTACCGGTCTTATCCTGGAGTACCAGGTTGCCGTATTCCTTTCCATTCTTCGTCAGCGCAATCTGCCTGTTTTTGCACAGATACACATCAGAAATGTGCATACCTTCTCTAAAACTGTCAATATACCTCATATCTTTCCCTTTACTTTCTATCTTTCTTGATTCTACCGGCTTCCTACCGTCACATCAAATTCCAGCTCGGTGTAGGTGTCGCGGCCATTCCGCGCCACGGTCACATGTACCACCTGGCCGCAGGTCATTTTATCCAGCGCTGCCTGATATTCTTTCATGGATGTTACCGGCTCACCGGCAAGCTCCGTAAGAATATCTCCATTCTGGATTCCCGCATTGTAGGCCGGTTTGTCTGTCACTGCGTTCATCACATAAATACCGGCCGGAAGTCCGTTTTCCACCTGCACGTCCGTTACTTCCTGACCCACGATCCCGATACAGGGCACAGCCTGGCCATTGCTGAGTTTTTCCAGAACTCCCTTATAATCGGAGATTCCAAACACCTCTGTCACGCGGTCCGATGCCTCAGGGCTGTCCGATTCCTGCGCCCAGCCTACCAGTTCACCATTTGTATTTACCAGAAAGGTTCCCTTTCCGGCATCCACCACAAAATTACCGCCGGAATTACC
>ENA-ORCP01001639-ORCP01001639.1-human-gut-metagenome-genome-assembly--contig:-NODE-1639-length-19021-cov-5.734269_pt1 | contig 19021 bp, 16 predicted proteins | sample MGYA00242990_ERZ507991 | MGnify/ENA primary metagenome ERZ507991 (study PRJEB26167, sample SAMN06115496) | human gut metagenome | host: Homo sapiens | place: China:Henan | collected 2015-05-07... | reverse complement strand
ACCTGCGCTTATCATCAGCGCGCACTGACCATCGCCATCAAGCGTGCTCGTCACGTTGCTCTGATGCCCTACGTCAGCGACTAATCTTTAAAACATCAACCCAATCAAAATAATCAGCAATCAGCAAAGGCTCTTTCCCGATGACAAGGGAAAGAGCCTTTTTTCTGTCTTCGCGCATAAAAAGAGACGGGCACTCTCCTTTCCGGGGGTGCCCGTCCCATCGCTTTGTCTTCCGGATTTGCGGCAGGCGGTTACTCGAACAGTTTCTGGAACAGTTTCTGGAACAGGCCACCCAGGCCGAAGAAGGAATCTGCTTCCTTCTTTTTCTGTGCACCGACGGAGCCGGTGTACACTTTGCAGGAAGCGCAGCGGCCTTCGGCGGAGGTCGCCGTGATCACGGCCTGACCGTCGCCCACGGCGGTGACATTGCCGTTAGCGTCCACCACAGCGGCGGCGGTGTTGCTGCTGGTCCATGTGATGGGCACGGCCTCCGGGTTCGCCACCGCCACCTTTGCGCGGAGCGCGCCCTGTGCGCCGATGCTTTCCAGATACATGCAGGACTTGTTCAGAGTCACGCGGCCGATGTTGTTCTGGACCGTGACCGTGCAGGACAGCGTGCCGCTGCGGTAGGTGGTGGCATAGATGGTGGCGGTGCCCTCCTGATACGCGGTGAGGTTGCCGTTGCGGTCAACGGAGACAACGGCAGGGTTGGAGCTGCGCCACTGGAGCACATCATCATAGCCGTTCCTGCTCTTCAGATACAGCTGACTGCGGGGCTGGGGGTTGTTGTACTCGATCTCCATCGAGAGAACGCTGGTGTTCAGCTGGCTAGCCTCATCGACGTAGACTATGCAGCTGCCGACAGAGCCGCCAGCTGAGCGGGCAGTGATGATGGCCGTGCCCTGACTCCAGCCGGTCACGCAGCCATTGCCGTCCACAGTGGCAACGCTGGCGTTGCTGCTGGTCCAGGTGATGCGGCTGGACTGGTCTTCCACATACAGCACCTTGAGGTATTGGCTGGTGCTGCTGCTTTCGGACGGAATGGTCAGATACAGCTCGTCCTGATCCAGACGGATGTAGCCGTAAGTATCATCGTAGCTGATATAGCCGTCGCCATCGTAATAATAGTAGTCGTTTGCCTGCCCCAGTACTTCCGGGGCGGCCTGATCCGGTGCCAGCGCCGAAGCAGCCTGCGGCGCGGCGATCAGCACCCCGCAGGCGAGGGCTGCAGCCGCAAGGGGAAGCAGTTTTTTCCGTTTCATGAGCAGATTCCTTTCCGTGCATCGTCCAATAAAAGTGGCTGTACGTTCAATATTCCTGATACTAGGATACACCCGGGAAGGATTCTTTTCCAGTTCTTTTCTATATATAATTTGTATTTTGTAACAAATAACAGAAGCAGTTGTCGAAAACCGTCATTCTGACACAGTGATCCCCTGCTGCTCTTCCCCGTTCCCGCTCGTACTGCAGCCAGAGGCTAACGATTTTTATGGTCTGTTCTTCTTCACAGACCTGATACACCAACCAATGCTGTAAGTGTACGTTCTTTGCAATGTCAACTGCGTTTTGCCGCTGATTTTTTCTCTCTTTCTCCCCTCTTTCAACCGGGAACGCTCCCGCAAAAAGTTACAAAGCGGTACGGTTTTGCCGGTAGTTTCTGACCGTTCCCGGGAATTTGCGGGAAGTCCAGTGCGTTTTGCTCTGCTGGCAAATCAATCTGCACAAAAACAGGTCGGGAGCATGTACAGATTGCACGAAACTGTTTTTTCATTCTTGATTTTTTATACGGAATGTGCCATACTATAGCCACTGGAAACGTTCCCGACAACGTTTCCGATAGTTCTTTCAGAGATGAGGGATTCCGGCAATGGGCAACATGACGATCAAAGATATCGCACGGATCAGCGGCTGTTCCGTCAGCACGATCTCCCGTGTGATCAACGATCGCCCGGATGTCCGGCCGGAGACCAAGGAACGAGTCCTGGAGGTAATGCGGAAAGCAGGCTTTGTACCCAACACCAACGCACGGCAGCTCAAGATCCAGCAGTCGCGCAGCCTGGTGTTCGTGGTCAAAGGCACCCGCAACATCTTCTTCTCCGACTTTCTTGTGCAGCTGCAGCGGGCCGCCACCCTTTACGGGTACAACGGCATCGTCTCCTATCTGGACGAGAACGCCAACGAGATCGACGCCGCCGAAAAGATCCTGCGGGAGATCAAGCCCAAAGGCATGATCTTTCTGGGCGGCAGCGTTGCCAACTTCCAAAAGGGCTTTGCCAACATCAATGTGCCCTCGGTTCTGGCCACGCTGGTGTCGGACGAGCTGGATTTTCCCAATCTGTCCATGGTGGGCGTGGATGACCGGGCAGCCGCCTATCAGGCAGTGTCCTACCTCATCCAGCAGGGCCACCGCAAGATCGCTGTGCTGGGCGGCCCGACCACCAGCCACCCCAGCATGATGCGCCGCGAGGGCGCACAGCAGGCCATGGAGGATGCGGGCATCCGGTTCGATGACAAGCTCTACGGCCTGTCCAACTACGATTTCGAGTCCGCTTACCACGCCATGAACAGTCTGCTGGCCCGCCGGGCCGAGTTCACCGCCCTGTTCGCCATGAGCGATGTGATCGCGTTTGGTGCCATCCGGGCGCTGGTGAGCGCCGGGCTCCGGGTGCCGGAGGACGTTTCGGTGATCGGCTTTGACGGCATCACGATGTCCCGCTACTGCGTGCCCGTGATGACCACCATCGTACAGCCCAGCGAACAGATCGCACTGCAGAGCATCGAGCTTCTGGTCAAGCAGATCGAGCACGGCACCCCTGCCCAGACCGTGACCCTGAAACCCGAATTGCAGCAGGGCGAAAGCGTAAGGGCAATTTAAATTTTGTTTTCCCTCCGTCATGGGACGGAGAGTATATAGTTGATCAATAATTTTAATAAGAAGGAGAACTTATTATGAAAAAGATGATCACTCGTCGTAACTTCCTGAAGGCTGCCGGCGTTTCTGCCGCTGCTCTGGGTCTGGCTGCCTGCGGCGGCTCTTCCAGCAGCACCACCGCTTCCTCTGCTGCCGGTTCTACCGCTGCTTCCAGCACCGCTGCAAAGGCAGACGGCAAGGTCTACTACCTGAACTTCAAGCCCGAGCAGGATCAGGCTTGGCAGGATCTGGCCGCTGAGTACACCAAGGAGACCGGCGTGCCCGTGACCGTTGTGACCGCTGCTTCCGGCCAGTACGAGACCACCCTGATGAGCGAGATGGAGAAGAGCGAGGCTCCCACCTTGTTCCAGGTGAACGGCCCTGTGGGTCTGGCAAACTGGAAGGATTACTGCTACGACCTGTCCGGTTCTCAGGTGTACGGTGAGCTGACCAGCGATTCCTTCGCACTGAAGGACGGCGACGCTGTTACCAGCATTGCATACGTCATTGAGACCTACGGCATCATCTACAACAAGGAGCTGCTGACCGCCGCCGGCTACAAGCAGGAGGACATCAAGGGCTTCGCAGACCTGAAGAAGGTCGCTGACGACATTCAGGCCCGCAAGGCTGAGCTGGGCGTGGACGGCGCTTTCACCTCTGCCGGTATGGACGGTTCTTCTGACTGGCGTTTCAAGACCCATCTGGCAAACCTGCCCATCTACTATGAGTACAAGGCAGACGGCATCACCTCCACCGATGCCATCAAGGGCACCTATCTGGACAACTACAAGCAGATCTGGGACCTGTACATCACCGACTCTACCTGCGACCCCACCCTGCTGGCTTCCAAGACCGGCAACGACGCTGTGGCTGAGTTTGTGGACAAGAAGGCTGTGTTCTATCAGAACGGCACTTGGGCATACGGCGATATCTCCAGCCTGGGCGACGAGAACCTCGGTATGCTGCCCATCTACATCGGCGCTGAGGGCGAAGAGAATCAGGGTCTGTGCACCGGTTCCGAGAACTTCTGGTGCGTGAACAACACCTCTTCTGATGCCGACATTCAGGCTACTCTGGACTTCCTGTACTGGTGCGTCACCTCCGACGAGGGCACCAGCGCCATGGCCGATGACATGGGCTTCGTCATCCCCTTCAAGGCTGCCAAAGACTCCACCAATCCTCTGATTGCCATTGCAAACGATTACGTTGCTGAGGGCAAGACCAGTGTTGACTGGTGCTTCTCCACCATGCCTTCTGAAGAGTGGAAGAACGGCGTTGGTTCCGCTCTGACCGCTTACGCAGCAGGCACCGGCAGCTGGGACGATGTTGTCACCGCCTTCGTCGATGGCTGGGCCAAGGAGTACAAGCTGGCAAACGGCTAAGCTTCCAAGCGGCATTCATCCTGAGAACTGAACGGGGAGGCAGGCGAAACTGTTCGCCCGCCTCCCTTTCTTTTTTGTCAATCACTCCACTACAGGAGGTACATCATGCAAAAAGCCATCAGTAAATATTGGCCGGTGTTCGTGCTGCCCACCCTGATCGCGTTCATCATCGGCTTCATCTGGCCCTTCATCTGGGGCACTTACCTGTCTTTCCAGCGATTCACCACCGTGAGCAAGACCACCTTCGTGGGCATCCAGAACTACATCTCGGTATTCCAGGATTCCACCTTCCTCCATGCCTTTGGCTTTACGGCCGTCTTTACTGTGGTGAGCACCGTGCTCATCAACGTGTGCGCCTTTGCCATTGCTCTGGTGCTGACCCGGGGCATCAAGGGCACCAACCTGTTCCGTACCGTGTACTTCATGCCCAACCTGATCGGCGGCATCCTGCTGGGCTACATCTGGCAGATCCTGCTCAACGGCGTGCTGGCCAACCTGCAGAAGCCCCTGCTGGCACTGGATGCCAAGGCCGGTTTCGTCGGTCTGGTCATCCTGATGTGCTGGCAGCAGATCGGCTACATGATGATCATCTATGTTGCCGGCCTGCAGAGCGTGCCTGGCGACCTGATCGAGGCCGCCAAGATCGACGGCGCCAACGACCGCGAGATCCTGTTCAAGATCAAGATCCCCATGGTCATGCCCAGCGTGACCATCTGCACCTTCCTCACCCTGACCAACAGCTTCAAGCTGTTCGACCAGAACGTGGCCCTGACCGCCGGTGAACCTGCCAACGCCAGTGAAATGCTGGCCCTGAACATCTATAACACCTTCTACGGCCGCTCCGGCGCTCAGTGGAAGGGCATCGGTCAGGCAAAGGCCGTGGTGTTCTTCCTGATCGTTGTGGTCATCTCGCTCATCCAGCTCCACTTTACCCGTTCCAAGGAGGTGCAGCAGTAATGCCTAAACAGAAAAAGATGTGGGATAACGTCCTCACCGTCATCATGAGTGTGCTGTGCCTGCTGTGGATCTACCCCATCGTGCTGATCCTGCTCAACAGTCTGAAAAAAGAAGGCACTTTCACCACTTCCACCGTGTTCAAGTTGCCTACTGCCGAGACCTTTGCCGGTCTTTCCAACTACATCTACGGCGTGACCAAGATGGGCTTTCTGTCCAGCCTGGGCTACAGCCTGGTGATCACCATTTCCAGCGTCGTGCTGATCCTGCTGTGCTGCTCCATGACCGGCTGGTACCTGACCCGCGTGAACAACAAGCTGAGCAAGTTCATGAACCTGCTGATCGTGTTCTCCATGGTCGTGCCCTTCCAGATGGTCATGTTCACCCTGTCTAAGACTGCAGACCAGCTCAAGCTGAACACCCCGTGGAACATCTGCATCATCTACCTGGGCTTTGGTGCCGGTCTGGCCGTGTTCATGTTCACCGGCTTCATGAAGAGCGTGCCCATGGAAATTGAGGAAGCTGCCATGATCGACGGCTGCAACCCCATCCAGATCTTCTTCAAGATCGTGTTCCCCATCCTCAAGCCCACCATGATCTCCACCGCCATCCTCGAGACCATGTGGGTGTGGAACGACTACCTGCTGCCCACGCTGGTGCTGGACATCAAGAAGTACCGTACCATCCCCATGGCCATCCAGTATTTCCGCGGCGGCTACGGCCGCGTGGAGCTGGCCCCCATGATGGCCTGCATCATCATTGCCATCATCCCCATCATCATCCTGTATGCGACCTGCCAGAAGTACATCATCGAGGGCGTGGTCGCCGGTGCCGTGAAGGGCTGAGATTCTACCAAGTTAGGAGGATTTTTCATGCGTGCAAGCGGCATTCTGATGCCCGTTTTCAGCCTGCAGGGGCCTTTTGGCATCGGCACGCTGGGAAAAGAGGCCTTCGCGTTTGTCGATTTTCTCGCCGATGCAAAGCAGACCTACTGGCAGATTTTGCCCATCGGCCCCACCGGTTACGGCGACAGCCCCTACCAGAGCTTTTCCGCCTTTGCCGGCAACCCCTATTTCATCGATTACCGCCTGCTGCAGGCGGACGGCCTGCTGACAGCGGACGAACTGCCCGCTGCGCAGCCCGTGAATGCAGTGGACTACGGCAAGCTGTACAGTGAGCGGCCGGTCATCCTGAAAAAGGCCGCCGGCCGTTTGCTGGCAGCCCCCTCCCCCGCCTACAAAGCCTTCTGCGAGGCGCAGAGCTTCTGGCTGGAGGATTACGCCCTGTTCATGGCTGTCAAGGCCGAACAGGGGCAGGCAGGCCTTGCGGACTGGCCGGACGCGCTGCGCTGCCGCCAGCCCGAAGCCATTGCCGAAGCGAAAGCACGGCTGGCCGGGCAGATCAGCTACTACAAAGCGGTGCAGTTCTTCTTCTACACCCAGTGGGATGCACTGAAAGCCTACGCCAACCGCAACGGCGTGCAGCTGGTGGGCGATATCCCCATCTACGTCAGCCCGGATTCCAGCGACCTGTGGACCCACCCGGAACTGTTCCAGACCGACGGTGCCATGCACCTGACCCAGGTGGCCGGGTGCCCGCCGGACGCTTTTGCCGCCGACGGCCAGCTGTGGGGCAACCCGCTGTATGACTGGCCCGCCCACAAGGCCACCAGCTTTGCGTGGTGGAAGGGCCGCATGAAGCACGCCACCTCCATCTACGATGTGGTGCGTATCGACCACTTCCGGGGCTTCGAGAGCTACTACTCTATCCCCGCCGGGGACAAGACCGCTGCCGGCGGCCACTGGGAAAAAGGCCCCGACCGCGATTTTATCCACGCCATGCACGAAGCGCTGGGCGAAGGCGGCATCATTGCCGAAGATCTGGGCTATCTGACCCCGGAGGTCAAGGCCATGCTGGCCGAAAGCGGCTACCCGGGCATGAAGATCATGCAGTTTGCCTTTGACAGCCGCGAGTCCGGCAACTACCTGCCCCACACCTACCACCACAACAGCGTGGTATACACCGGCACCCACGACAACGTGACCACCGAGGGCTGGCGCACCAATGCCAGCGCCGAGGATGTGGCCTACGCCTGCCGCTATCTGCGCTGCAAGCCCGAAGGGCTGACCGAAGCCATGATCTGCGCCTGCCTTGCCAGCGTGTCGGACACGGCCATCATCCCGCTGGCCGACTGGCTGCATCTGGGCAGCGAAGCCCGCATCAATACCCCCAGCACGCAGGGGGTCAACTGGCAGTGGCGGCTCGCCGCTCCCCTCACCGAGGAGCTTGCGCTGCACATCGCCGGGCTGACCCGCCTGTACGAGCGTGCCCCCGCAAACGAGTAATTCCCGCATTTTCTCCCCTTACCTTCACCCGCAGCGCCGTTCCCGGCTTCCGGAAGCGATGCTGCGGGTGTTTTTCTGCGTCCTTTTTTCACTGCCGTTTTTTGCCATTTCACCTCCGTTCCGGCCTTCTTCCGTTATTTTGCCTGCGGGCATACACAATTCGTTCACAAATGTATCATCAAATTTGACCGGATGCTCTCTTGTTATTTTTATGCAGTTATGCTACAATTCTAGTAGTATAGAGTTTGCTTTTGGCAGGCTTTTCGAGAGAAAGGAGTTTTTCCACCATGGATCATCCCTATCAGACAACGATGCAGCTTCCGGCAGCCTATGCCGTTATCACCGAAGAGGAAATGACCTATCTGGAGGGCGGTTCTGAGATCGTTCTGGGTCAGGCTTTTGGATATCAACTCACCCTTGATCCCCAACAGCTCGCAACCTTCTGCGCTAGCATCGCGGTAAACTTTGGCTATTACATGCTTTCGACTTCCTATAATTATATTACTGGCCTTTTCCAGTCCGGCGCAAAGAACGGTCTCTCGCTCTTGGGTACCGTTTACCACACCTGGGGCAAGCTGCAGACGCCCTGGAGCAAGGTCGCCGCTCTCGGCATCACCGGCATGGCCGGCACCTATGCAGCAATGCAGGCCATCGCCATTTACCGGAATGTCAAGAGCCTGATCGATTCCATCGTCAACCCCATGCCGGACTTCAGCGGTGCAACCCCTCAGACGGCTGCCGCCTGATACAGCGTGACCTGACCTTATAAGAAAGGAGTTTTCTTCCATGAAAGATCTTCAGATGCCTCATTCCTATGCTGCGATCCCGGAGCAGGAACAGTACAGTCTTTCCGGCGGCGGCCCGCTGACCGACGCGCTGGACGCATTTTTCGACAATCTGCGTCTGGACGATTTCTTCTTCAGCGGGGGGCTGCTCTCTTTCTCGTTCACCTTTGTACCCATGCTGCTGTTCAACGTAGCCAAGTCTGCCTTCAACTTCGGCATGGACCTGTACAACCGGTTCTCCGACAAGCTCCATTTTTCCGATGAGGGAAATGAGATGATGCAGTTCCTTTCTTCTGCATGGAAAAAGGACGAACAGGGCACTTCTCAGAACAGTTGAGATTTTCGCAACGCAGCAAAAAAGGCGGTACACACGGTTTCGTGTGCGCCGCCTTTTGCTTTACCCTACCTTCACAGCCCCCTGCTCCCGCAGGCGCAGAATGTAGCAGCTGCCTGCTCCGAACACCTGCTCGATCTGGTCGTGGTAGCGCGCCAGCAGATCGTGGGGCACATAGGCCTGAATGGTGCCCGCAAAGCCGCCGCCCTGCATCCGCCACGCTCCGGCGCTGCCCTGCAGGATACTCTGGCTCAGCGCCAGCGCCACCGAAAGCCCCTGATGCCGCACGTCGGTGGCGCAGTAGACGTTCTGGCACAGCGCAAAAGAAGCGCGCCCGCTTTCCAGCACCAGCCGGGCAAAGGCCGCAAACTGCTTTTGCTGCAGGGCGTTGCGCTGGGCCAGCGCCCGGGCATTTTCTTCAAAGTAATGGATGGCCCGCAGCACGGCGCGGTCGCCACAGGCCGTGCGCAGGGCGGGCAGCGCCTGCCAGAAGTCGGCTTCCCGCACCTGCCCCAGCACCGGTTTGCCAAGGCATGCGGCCACCTGCTCCATCTCCTGCCGGATGGCCGCAAACTCGCCGGTCAGCTCGCTGTGGCTGCCCCGGGTGTCGGTGACGCACAGGCTCATGCCCTCCGGCAACAGGCCGTCGGCGTGGATCTTTTCGATCTGCGGTTTCGCCGGGTCGGCAAAGTCCGCAAAGATCACCCCGCCCACGGCGCTGGTCAGCTGATCCAGCAGGCCGCTGGGCTTGCCGAAGTAGATATTCTCGGCGTACTGGCAGATCTTTGCCAGCTGCGCCGGGGCAAGGCCACAGCCGTACAGGCCGTTCCACACCGCCGCCATGCCCATCTCAAAGGCTGCCGAGCTGGAAAGCCCCGACCCCCGCAGCACATCGCTGGCAGTGTAGGCGTCAAAGCCGCCCACGCTGCACCCCGCCGCCCGGAACCCCTCGGCGATGCCCCGGATCAGGCTGGCCGAGTGGGTGCCCTCGCCCTCCTGCGGGCCGGCCACAGTCAGGTCGATGACGTCCAGCTTATTGAATCCCCGGGACTTGACCCGCACATAGCCGTCCTCGTTGCGGGCGGCCACAGCCACAAGGTCCAGCGTCACCGCCGCCGCAAGGCCGTAGCCGTGCTGGTGGTCGGTGTGGTTGCCGCCCAGCTCTGCCCGGCCGGGGGCGGAGTAGACTTCCACCTGCCGCCCGGGGCCGAAATACACCTCGAACTGTTCCAGCGCGGCGCAGTAGCGCGCCCGCTGCCGTGCCAGCTCTGCCGGGTCGCTGCCGTACAGTGTCCGGAGTTTGTCGTCCCACGCACCCTGCGCGATCTGCCGGTGGAGAAATGCACTGGTCGCCATCCCGATCCCTCCTCGAAATCCTGCCGCGGTATCTGTCGGTTTGTTATGCCTATTGTAATGCATCCGTATGATTTTTGCAATTTCTATCGTAAAAATCGCTCGAATTTTGGCGTCCGGCTCAAAGAATAAGATGTACTTTTGTTGAATTTGCGGGGCGTTCTGTGGTATACTGGGTGCAGAACGTGACACAACGGAGGAAAAACATCTATGCCAGACGTTTATAAGCAATCCTTCAAACAGAATTATACCAATAACATCGAGCTGTCCATCTTCAACTGCGGTATTGAGCGGTGCGCTTCCGGTCATACCTGGGGGCCGGGCATCCGCGACCATTACCTCATCCACCTTGTGCTGTCCGGCAAGGGCGTGTTCGAGGTGGGCGGCCGCACCTGGGAGGCCAGCGCGGGCGATCTGTTCTTTGCGCGGCCCAGCCAGCTCATCCGCTACACCGCCGACGAACAGCAGCCGTGGGAGTACAGCTGGGTCGGCTTCAACGGGGCCTGCGCCCACAAGCTGGCCGCACAGCTGCCCTTTACCGACGACTCCCCTGTCCACCGTGCGCAGGACCCCGAGGCCATGCGCGCCGCACTGGCCAACATCTACTCCTCCCGCGGGCTGCAGCCGCAGGACGAGGCCGCCATGGTGGGCTACCTGTATCTCTTCATCGCCGCGCTGATGAAGGAGACCAGCGTCGGCAAGCCCCACACGGCATCCTCCTCCAGCCAGTATGTGCTCAACGCCATCAAGTACATCCAGTTCAACTACTACCACGACATTTCCATCGATGATGTGGCAAAAAGCGTGGGCGTGTCCCGCAGCCACCTGTACCGGGTGTTCATGCTCAACGTGGGCAAAAGCCCCATCGACTACCTCACCGAGTACCGCATCAACGAAGCCTGCAAGCTGCTGCGGGCGGGCAATCTGTCCATTGCCGAGGTGGCCGTGTCGGTGGGCTTCTTCGACCAGTTCTATTTCTCGCGGGTGTTCAAGCGCGCCAAGGGCGTGCCGCCCAGCAAGTATTTCGCATCCCAGACCGATGCCCCGGCTGTGCCCGCATCGGACGACCACCAGTAAAGGAGACCCTTCATGCCCCTACAGAAGAACCAACTCCTCACCCTGCGCATCGAGCGGCTGTCCAGCGACGGCAGCGGTGTGGCCCACAGCCCGGACGGCGAGGCCGTGTTCATTCCCGGCGCTGCCCCCGGCGACAAAGCCCGGGTGCGCATCGTTAAGGACTGCAAGCGCTACGCCTTCGGTATTCTGGACGAGGTGCTCACCCCCTCGCCCGACCGCATCCCGGTGGACTGCACTGTGGCCGGCCCCTGCGGCGGCTGCAGCCTGCGCCACCTGAGCTACGAAGCCGAGCTGCGCGCCAAGCAGGAGAATGTGGCCGATGCCTTTGCGCGCATCGGCGGACTGGAGGTGCCGGTGCTGCCCATCCTGCCCTCGCCGGAAACCGACCGCTACCGCAACAAGGTGCAGTTCCCGGTGGGTCTGAACAAAAACGGGCATCCCTGCATCGGTTTCTACGCAGGCCGCACCCACCGCATCGTCCCCTGCCCGGACTGCCGCCTGCAGCCCGGCGTACTGAACGACATCGGCAATGCGCTGTGCGCCTTCTTTGCCGAAAAGGGCATCCAGCCCTACGACGAGACTTCCGGCAGGGGGCTGGTGCGGCATATCTTTTTGCGGCGGGGCTACCACAGCGGGCAGATCATGGTGTGTCTGGTCTGCACCCGCCCGAAGCTCCCCCACGCCGAAGAGCTGTGCGCCCGGCTGACCGGGCAGTTCGGGGACATCGCCACCATCCTGCTCAATGTCAACAGCAAGAACACCAACGTCATCCTCGGTGCCGAGACCCGTACCCTGTACGGCCCGGGCTTTATTGAGGACACCCTGTGCGGCGTACCGGTGCAGCTGGGGCCGCTGTCCTTCTATCAGGTCAACACCGCTGCCGCCGAGCGGCTTTACGGCGTTGCCGCAGACTATGCCCGGCTCACCCCGGACGACCTGCTGCTGGACCTCTACTGCGGCATGGGAACCATCGGCCTGTCCATGGCCGACCGCTGCCGGGAGCTGGTGGGCGTGGAGATCGTGCCCGAAGCCATCGACAGCGCCAAGGCCAATGCCGCCCGCATGGGCAAAACTGTGGCCGCAAAGAGCCGCTTTTTCTGCGCCGATGCCGGGCAGGCGGCCACCCGCCTTGCCGCCGAGGGTCTGCACCCGGACGTGGTGATGCTGGACCCGCCCCGCAAGGGCTGCGATGAAGCCACCCTCTCCGCCGTGGTGCGCATGGCCCCCCGCCGGGTGGTCTACGTCAGCTGCAACCCCGCCACCGCCGCAAGAGACGCGGCTTGGCTGGAGCAGAACGGCTATCACGCCGAGAAAGTGCAGCCGGTGGATCTGTTCCCGAGGACACGGCATGTGGAGTGCGTCATCCTTCTGGAACAAAAATTTTTGTAACGAGCAATTCAGTTGTTGCAAAATTTGCAACGACTGCCGTCGCATCGTTCCACATTCTCTCAAAACAACCGCCGCCAGCGTATCGTATCATACGCTGGCGGCGGTCTTATTTTACAAAGTATCCGTTTCCCGGCGCTTCTTTTTCAGGTAGTACCCGATGCCGATGGCATCCGCCAGCGCCCAGCCGATGGGCACGCTGAGCCAGATGCCGGTGACGCCCAGCGGCGTGGCCGAGAGCAGGTAGGCCAGCGCCACGCGGGTGCCCAGCGATGCGATGGTGAGCACCACCGACATCTGGGGCTGGTTGACTGCGCGGTAGTAGCCGTAGAGCAGAAACAGGATGCCGATGCCGATGTAGCATGCGCCTTCGATGCGCAGATAGTGCACGCCTGCGGCGATGATGGCGCTTTCGCCCGGGTCGATGAAAATGCCCATGAGCGGAGCCGCAAAGATACACACCAGCACGCTGATGCACACACAGAACACCGCGCTGCAAAGGCCGGCGCTGCGGATGCCCTTGCGGATGCGGTCGGTCTGGCCCGCACCGTAGTTCTGGGCCACATAGGTGGAAAAGGCGTTGCCGAAGTCCTGCACCGGCATGTAGGCGAAGGAATCGATCTTCACCGCCGCCGCAAAGGCCGCCATGATCACCGTGCCGAAGCTGTTGACCAGACCCTGCACCATCAGGATACCAAAGTTCATGATGGACTGCTGCACGCTGGTCATGACCGACAGGTTGAGGATGGTGTCGAGGTTGGCCTTATCCCAGCGGCAGTCGGACTTTTCCGGGCGCAGCTGCGGGAATTTTTTCAGAGTGTACAGTCCGATGCCGATGCCGGAAACGAACTGGGAAAAGGTGGTGGCCGCCGCAGCGCCCCGCACGCCCCAGTGCAGCACCAGCACGCACACGAGGTCCAGCAGGACGTTCAGCACCGCCGACACCGCCAGAAACAGCAGCGGTACCACCGAGTTGCCGATGGCCCGCAGCAGATTGGCAAAATAGTTATACAAAAAGGTAGCCGTGATGCCCAGAAAGATGATGACAAGGTATTCCTTCATCAGGGGTCTCAGCTCCCCGGGCACCCGCAGCACCCAGAGGATGCCGTCCAGCCCGAGGTACACCAGCACGTTCAGCACCAGCGAGATGCCCGCGATGAGGGTGAACGAAAGGAACACGCTCTGCCGCATTTTCTGATGTTCCCCGCTGCCGTACTGTATGGAGATGGCCGCGCCGCTGCCCATGCACAGCCCCAGCAGGATCGAGGTGAGAAAGGTCATGAGGGTGTAGGACGAGCCGACCGCCGCGAGGGCGTCCGGGCCGAGGAACCGCCCCACCACCCAGGTGTCCGCAATATTGTACATCTGCTGCAACAGGTTGCCCAGCATCAACGGCAGGGCAAACAGCAAAATCCCCTTCGTGATGGGGCCGCTGGTCAGAGAGCGCTGCATTTTGTCTGATTTCTCCTTTTTCATTCTTCCCTCGCAAAGCGGCGGCGGTACTCCTTCGGGGTGCAGTTTTTCATCTCCCGGAAGGTCTTTGTAAAATAGCTGGTGTCCGCAAAGCCGCACTCCACGCCCACCTCGCCGGTCTTCATGCTGGTGGAAAGCAACAGCTCGGCTGCCTTTTCAATGCGGTACTGCTTGACGTACTGGATGGGCGTGGTGCCCAACAGCTGGCGGAAGCTGCGCAGACAGGCGCTTTCGCTGAGGGCCACGCTGTCGGCGATGCGCTCCACCGTCAGCTCTTCGGGGTAGTGCTCCTCCACAAAGTGCAGCATCCGGCGCATCCGCTCCGCCGCCACCTGTTCCTGCTGGGAGGTGCGGCATTCCCCTGCCGGGCAGTGCGCCGTCAGCGTGTGCAGCGCTGCCGAGAGCAGATAGCGCACCCGGTTCTCGTAGTCGTCCGGTTCTTCGCTCACCAGCTGCCACACCTCCCGCAGCCGGGCCAGCATCTGCGCCTGCCACGGCTCGCTGTCCTGCAACAGGAAGTACCCCGGCGCTCCGGCGGCCAGCAGCGGCCGGATGAGCTTTTGCCAGAAGACGGTGTCCCTGCCGCCCGTGAGCCGCGGGTGGAACACCCCGCTGCGCAGCACCGAGGGACCGGTCTCGGCAAACTTCACCGCATGGAACACCCCCGAATTGATGAAGATGCCCTGCCCCTCGGTCAGGCAGATGCGCTTTTTGTCCACACCCACCACCACGGTGCCCTCGTGGGCATAGATGTACTCGAAATCCTCGTGCCAGTGCCACGGCACCGAATAGCAGGTGAGCCGTTCCTCATAGCACGCGATCGGGAACAGAGCGCTGCCGTGCTGCACCAGCTCTCGCCCCTGCTCGGTGGCCGGGATGCCGCAGTTCTGCGCCAGAGCCATTTCCGTTTCCTCCTTCCGGCGCTTGCCGGTTTTCCACATCCGGCTGGGCAGCGTGACGGTTTTGTCCCAGAAAACGGGCGTTTTTCTTCTACAGTTCCGGCTATGGATGTGGTATTCTTATATCGCAGACCAGTATAGCATTCTTTCCGGAGGAACTCAAGCCTGTACGGCCAGCTGGTGCACAGACCCAGCCACTGACAATGCCATTTTCTCCTTCATATATCCAGCAAAAGGGCCTGCCGTACAAAATGCGGCAGGCCCTTGCTGTTTCCTTTATAAAATGCACCGGCTGATGGCATTGGCCACGGCGAACAATTCCTCCTGACCGATGAAGCCGAACTTTGCCTCGTGGCCATCGGCAAAGCAGACCGTCAGCTGCGAAGCCTGGATCGGGTCGCCGAAACCCGCCGTCTGGATGCCAAAGTGCAGCACCTTGCGGTAGGGCAGCACAAAGATCTGCTGCCTTGTGCCGGTAACGCCCTGCATGTCTACCATAATGATGCGGTGGGTGGTAAAGATCACCTGATCCCGTACCGTCTTGTAGGCGCCCACCACCTGCTCGCCGTCCAGCAGCAGGGCGCGGGCATTTTTGCAGATGTCCTTTTCCTGAATGCGGATGAGGTTTTCCATTGGTTTATCCCGAAATTCCATGGTTTTCTGTTCCCCTTTCCTGCGGTTCGTCTGCCCCTATTGTAGCATCCCGCAGCACGGTTTACAAGATGCTCTCTCGCCTTTTGCGCAGGACTGTGCTATACTGTACCCTGACAAGATTTTGTACGAATTGAGGTTTTGCACCCATGGAGATCATCATTCATCAGGCCATCCTGCATGTGCTGGACACCACACTGGACGCCCCCGTGCTCAGCGGCAGCGGCATGGAGCTGACCGCCGAAAAGACTGCCTACTTCCAGTACCACATCGAAAAGCTTTTTGCCAGCGACGACATCCGCCAGTGCCGCCCCCTGCCGGACTCGGCTTTTCGGTATGAGCTGGAGAACAACAAGGATTTTGTGGACCTGTCCTGCCGCATCGCCGGTGTGCTGTTCGACTATATGCACGCCCACGTCACCATTCCCGGTGCCGACCTTGCCGTAGTGGATTTTACCCGCGACGGCGAGCCGTGGCTGGGCATCCTGAAGCTGAACTACAAAAACGGCTACACCCACTACACCGAGACGGTGCAGGGTGCTCCGCTGAACTCCCTCATCCAGCAGCGGGCCTGCCTGCCCAGCCAGAGCGGCAAGGTGGAGGAAGGCGCGCTGGTCAACCTGACCGATTTTTCCATGCGGCTGCTGGAAAAGAAATACGACATCGACGGCCACAAGGAATTTTATCTGTCCACAGTGGTGTTCCAGTACACCACCGCCCAACCGGAAAAGAAAAAGCTGCAGGCCATTCAGGAAGCCGCCGTGCAGGCCGTGCAGGAAAACTACGCCGACCAGCCCCATGTGGAAGCGCAGGTGGCCATGATGATCGCCAGTCAGGCAGCAGACAACGACAATCAGGTGTCGGTGCAACAGGTGCGCCAGCAGCTGGAAGAGGAATATCCCCTTGCCGCCGTGCCCTTTGACGACTATGTGGAAAAGAGCGATGTCATCGAGCACGCCGAGCAGCCCGTCACTGTCACACCGGCCCGCATCCGCCGCATGGAGAGCCGCAGCATCCACACCGCCAACGGCATCGAGGTGAAGATCCCCACCGAGCTGCTCAGCTCGGACAACGAGGTGGAGTTCCTCCACGCCGACGACGGCAGCATTTCGCTGCTCATTAAAAATGTGATCCTTTAAGGGTTGCCTTCCCCCTTGGGGGAAGGCTTTTTTCGTGAAGAAGAGATAAAACAAAAAAGCCATCGTTTTTGCATTTCTGCATCAACGATGGCTTCGTGTTGGAGCGGCCGACGAGGCTCGAACTCGCTACCTCCACCTTGGCAAGGTCGCGCTCTACCAGATGAGCTACGCCCGCAAACGCAAGGTTGATTATAGCGTATAAGCGCCGGTTTGTCAACCCTGCATTTTCTGTTTTTTCGTTTTCCGCGGATGTTGTCCGCTCAGTGTACCAGCAGGATCTCCACCAGACCCACACTGTCCCGATTCGGATAGAAGCGCACCAGCCAGTCCGCTCCGCCTGCGGAGCTCTCCACCTCACGGATCAGCCGCTCGATGTCGGCGGCAGAGCTGTCGGTGCTGCTGAACTGCACCACCAGCTCCGCCAGACCCTCGTCCTGCGCCTGAGCCAGCAGGTCCCGCAGGGCCGAGGTATTGGTGACGTGGGCGATGCTTGCCATCTGCTGGGCAGTGCAGCGGTAGCTGATGGTGACGGTGATCTCACTGTAATTGCGGGCAGAGTCGTCCAGCGTGTATTGCAGGTACTCCACAGCGTAAGAGCCCAGGGGCGTGTCATGCTCCACCTCGCGGCAGGCCATCTCCGCCGCGTCCGTGGCGTCCAGGCCCTCCCCTCCATAGTACAGGCGGATGGTGCCCTCCTCCGTGTGGTTGCCCACCAGAAGGAGAATGTCGTTTACCAGATCCTGATAGGTGTCGGCCTGCAGCACGCCGCGGCCGCTGCCCTCGTAATAGGAGGAGCTGTGGTCCTTGACCTCGTACCACTCCCGCTGGAGAAAGCTGCCGCAGCCCGTCAGGCACAGCAGCACCGCCAGCAGCAGCGGCAGCGCTCTTTTCTTCATGGGATGTCCTCCTTTCCGGCGTTTTACAGCAGCTCCAGCTGCTTTTCCTCGCTGTCCTCCGGCCGCAGCAGGGCGCCGGCGGCGGGGATGGTGCGGGTACGGTAGCGGGCCTGGTTGGTGATGCCGGTGTCGGCCACATTGGCCAGCCGCTCCAGATGGTATTTGGGCTTGATGTTCATGACTTGCACACCCTGGGTGCCGCGGGTGGTCTTGGGCGCCAGCAGCGCCGTGTGCACCAGCAGGGCCCGGGGCTCATTGGTCAGCAGCGCCAGCTCGCGGTCCTCCGCCAGGGGCAGGATCTGCACCAGCGGGAACTTTTCGCAGTAGGCGCCGGTGAGCTTGCGGCGGTTGGAGGTGGTGGCGTAGGCGCTGAGGCTGACGCGGGCCACGCGGCCGTTCTCAAAGGCGAACAGCAGGCTGCCGCTGTAATCCCCGGGCAGGCACAGGAAGATCACATTTTCCCCTGCATCCAGCCCCAGCTTGGCGGGCAGATAGTCGCCCAGCAGCGAGGCTTTCGTCTCGCCGAACTCGCTGGCGCGGGTCTTGTAGACCTGCTGCCTGTCGGTGAAGAACATCAGCTCCGTGTTGTTGGTGGCCTCGAAGTACTGGCTGGGGCCGTCGCCCTCCTTGTACTTCTGGTCGCCAGACATCCGCAGGGACTGGGGCGTGATTTTCTTGAAATAGCCCTCGCGGCTGAGGAACAGGTGGACGGGGTAGTCCTCCGGCGCGTCCTCCGCCGGCTCCTCCGGCAGCTCGTGGCTGTATACGATCTCGGTGCGGCGGGGCACGGCGTACTTCTTCCGCACCTCTGTCAGTTCGTCGATGATGATGCGGCGGATGCGCCCGGGCTTGGCCAGCGTGTCCTCCAGATCGTCGATCTCATCGGCCAGCGCCGCCGTCTCCTGCACCCGCTTGAGGATGTACTCCTTATTGATATTGCGGAGCTTGATCTCCGCCACGTACTCCGCCTGCACCTGGTCGATGCCGAAGCCGATCATCAGGTTGGGGATGACCTCGGATTCTTCCTCTGTCTCGCGGATGATCCGGATGGCCTTGTCGATGTCCAGCAGGATGCGCTTCAGGCCCTGCAGCAGGTGGAGCTTTTCCTTCTTTTTGCTGAGGATATAGTACACGCGGCGCTTGACGCAGTCGGTGCGCCACGCTGTCCACTCGGTGAGGATCTCCCCCACCCCCATGACCCGGGGCATACCGGCGATGAGGATGTTGAAGTTGCAGCTTACCGTGTCCTGCAAGGGCGTCAGGCGGAACAGCTTGGCCATCAGCTTGTCCGGGTCCACGCCCCGCTTCAGGTCGATGGCCAGCTTCAGGCCGCTGAGGTCCGTCTCGTCCCGCATGTCACTGATCTCCTTGACCTTGCCGGCCTTCACCAGCTCCGCCACCTTGTCCAGAATGACCTCGATGGTGGTGGAATAAGG
>ENA-ORCP01001634-ORCP01001634.1-human-gut-metagenome-genome-assembly--contig:-NODE-1634-length-19050-cov-9.905076_pt1 | contig 19050 bp, 9 predicted proteins | sample MGYA00242990_ERZ507991 | MGnify/ENA primary metagenome ERZ507991 (study PRJEB26167, sample SAMN06115496) | human gut metagenome | host: Homo sapiens | place: China:Henan | collected 2015-05-07 | study... | reverse complement strand
TTTATGCCTCTATTTTATCATAAATATGTAAACTATGTCCTTGCACATTCTGTAAACTATGTTATCACACTATACAGGCTTGCCCCTCCCGTTGCACCGAACCTCTCCGCCCTTACAACCATTGCAAAATAACGATAACCCCTCGCTCGCACCAACCCCTTTCAAAACCGCACTATCCCTCAAAAATTGCCACCACCCTTGCCTTTAAATGAACGCTCCGGAAGTGCTATCTTGCAAAAAAGAACTATCGGTAGCCTGCTATCATAGTCTAAGCTGAACTATATAACACAAGCACATAAAATATAAGACTTTTTCTAGAAGCTGAAACCACCGTTGCATACACGCAACGGTGGTTTTTCATCCTCTTATACGTTTTTGAAAATCAACCTTTTCGTCTGCGGAACACTCATCAATACAACCGCTCCGATAACAGTAAACACTATCTCCGGCAGCATATACGCCCCGTTATAAAGCAGACTGTAAAGGCAAGGCTCGTTTACGGTAAAGCCGTTCCACAACTCTCCGAATGAGCCGAATATCAGCACTCCGCTTATATAATGGCACACAAGGCGCAGACCCATAGCCATAACGCTTCCGCCAATCACTCCGGGCATTCCGTATTTTCTGAAAATTCCCGCAAGCCCCAGCACCGTAAATGCAAAAATATAGTCGATGAATATGCACGCCACAAGCGCCACAGGAGTAAGCCCCCAGCCGAACAGCCCGTCCGCACAGCCTTGAATGAACTGTATCAGAGCAAACACAAACGATGCCGCAAGACCGTTTGCCACACCTCTTTTGATGCTGAAGACAATTATCGGTAGCATCGACAGCAGAGTGATCGATCCGCCCCACGGCAGATGAACGATCTTGACAAAGCTAAGCACGGTCGCAAGCGCAACCATCACCGCTCCCTCAACAAGTGTAAGTACCTTTTCGTTTTTCATTTGAAAAACCTCCGTTAAATAAATTTAACCGAATACCTGCTTTAACGTAAAAATTCCCCGGCTGAATACAGTCGGGGATAATACAAGCTATAGAAATATCGTGAAATTCCTACGGCGGCATTATCCGCATCAGGTCAAGGGTCGAAGTCGAACTTCCTCTCAGCAAAAAGCTCCCCTATTCAGTCGTTTAATATTTTACCACTGTCTTTCAAAAAAGTCAAGCGTCATCCTGCCACGTTTTTTCAAGGTACTTCACAGGCACGTTTTCCGTCAACCATACGCCGTTTTCAGACAGATAAAACACATATCCGTCCCTTGCCATCTCTCCGCTCCTTACACGGTATATAAACGGCTTGCCGTGTCGCATACCAACCTGCGTTGCGGTTTCGGTATCCTTTGACAGATGAACGTAAAGCCTTGTTTTGCGGATAATCCCGCCTCTGTCGATAGATTCAACAAATCTTGTCGCAGTGCCGTGATAAAGATATTCCGGCGGCACAGCAGCCTTCAGCCCTACGTCAACATTGACCGAATGGCCCTGATTCGCTCTGATGCGGCTTTTATCCTCGCTCAACGAATATCTCTGCTTGCTGTCGTTTTTCACGATTTCGCACAACCGCTCAAAACTCACCGGCTCCATATTTTCGCTTATACATTTCAGAAGCATATCAACGTCCGCCCAGCCCTGTTTGTCAAGTACAAGTCCTGCTATTTCGGGCTTATGCCTTAAGAGCAGTGCCATATATCTGCTGATTTCTGTATCTGTCATGATTCCACCTCCGTTTAAGTTGTTACTATAATTATACTATAAAATCAAGTCGGTGTAAACCGATACGGCAGTACGCCGTATTTTGCCGTCAGACAAAAGATTTAATCGTTTCTTCCTGTCAAGAAAAGCAAAACGGCCGGCATCTGCCGACCGTTCCTTTATATTCCGTTATAATTACTTGCTTATAACTACGTTCAGACCCTCTGCGCTTTCAACTGTGAAGTGCTTGTCTGTAGCTGTATGTGTAACAGTGATTGTATCACCGTTTCTCTCAGCCATAACAGTAAGCTCGAGCTTAGCGTCCTTATCGTAGATCTTGCACTGAGTGTTCTTGCCGTCCTCAAGCTGATAGATAACAAGCTTAGCACCCTCTACATAGTCATATGCGAAGTTACGCTCAAAGTTACCGTAAGCGATTATGCTGTTGGGCTTAGCATACATACCCATTGAGAAGTAGTCATACTTCTTGTCGTACCAGTTACCGCCCTCAAGAACTTCTCCTGTCTGAATATCGGTCCACTTGCCCTTGGGCAGATAGAACTGAGCAGTACCCTCCTCGTTGAATACGGGAGCGATAAGCAGGTTATCACCGAACATATACTGTCTGTCAAGAGGTAAGCAGGCAGGATCGTCGCTGTATTCCATAACCATAGCTCTCATCATGGGAACGCCCTTTTCGTGAGCCTTTACTGCGTTAGCGAACAGATACGGCATCAGGCGGCCCTTGAGCTTTGTGAAGTGACGCAGAACGTCGCACGCTTCTTCGTCAAAGTTCCACGGTACTCTGTATGAGCTGTTGCCGTGAAGTCTTGAGTGTGAAGACATAAGGCCGAATGCAGACCATCTCTTGTATAAGTCGGGTGAGCCTGTAGCCTCAAAGCCCGAAATATCGTGGCTGAAGTAGCCAAAGCCTGATAAGCAGAGTGAAAGTCCTCCACGGAGCGTTTCAGCCATTGATTCGTACTGGCTGAAGCAGTCGCCGCCCCAGTGTACAGGGAACTGCTGACCGCCGACCGTAGCAGAACGTGCGAACAGACAAGCCTTATCCTTGCCGTAGAATTCCTCAAGCACCTCAAATACACACTTGTTGTAGAGATATGTGTAGTAGTTATGCATTCTGTAAGGATCGGAGCCGTCGCTGTATACAACATCGGCTGTGGGTATTCTCTCACCGAAGTCCGTCTTGAATGCGTCAACGCCCATCTCGCACAGTGTTCTCAGCTTTGCCTTGTACCACTTGCAAGCCTCAGGATTCGTAAAGTCAACGATAGCCATACCGGGCTGCCACATATCGCACTGGAATACGCCGCCGTCCGTCTTCTTGATGAAGTAGCCGTTCTTTACGCCCTCGTCAAATAAGGATGACTGCTGAGCGATATAGGGGTTAATCCATACGCAGATTTCAATTTTCTTTTCCTTAAGACGTGCGAGCATAGCCTTAGGATCGGGGAACATTCTCTTATCCCAGGTGAAGTCGCACCAGTTGAATTCCTTCATCCAGAAGCAGTCGAAGTGGAATACCTCCAGAGGAATATCACGTCTTGCCATTTCGTCTATGAAGAACGAAACTGTTTCCTCGTCATAGTTTGTAGTGAATGATGTTGTCAGCCACAGACCGAATGTATATGCAGGAGGAAGTGCAGGCTTACCTGTCAGCGTTGTGTAAACGCCGAGTACGTCTGCGATTGTCTTACCGCCCATTACGAAGTATTCCATTCTCTCGCCCTGAACGGAGAAAGCAACCTTTGAAACCGTTTCGCTTGCTACTTCAAATGTAACGTTCTCGGGGTGATTTACAAATACACCGTAGTTTCTTGATGATACATAGAAGGGGATTGACTTGTATGTCTGCTCGGAGCAGGTACCGCCGTCGTTGTTCCATACTTCTACCGTCTGACCGTTCTTTACGAATGTAGAGAACTTCTCACCGAAGCCGTAGATGTTCTCGCCTACGGAGATGTTGAGCATCTCTCTGATTCTTGCAGGCTCGTCTGTAGATGCGTGTCCGTAGAAACGCTCCGCCTTTGTGCCTTCCATACGGTAGTCTGTGAGCCAGGGCTGTTCTTCGATATAAGAAGTTGTTCTCCAGCCTTCCTTTGTGAGCAGCTTTCCGTCATAGAAGTATTTTATATCCCATGCTCCGCCTGCCTTGCCGATTCTTACCGAAGTCTTGTTCGAAACAAGCTCCCAGTACTCGTCCTTCTCGTTTATAACAGGCTTGAAGTTTGCATCCTCATATAACGTGAAGTCCGGACCCTTCTTTACAGCACCCTTGTAATGCTCGATCGTAACCTTGATTGAATCGGCAAGCGTAGATGTAAAGGTGATCTCAAGAACAGGACCGCCAAGCGTCATTCCTCTGTTACCGATCCACTGGTTAGTGGCATATACGGTTATCGAGTTGTCTGTAGCCTTTACCTCATAGATCTGAGTTGCATAGTTTACGTCGTAGCCCGACTTGTTCATCCAGAAACCGTCTGAATACTTCATAGATTATACCTTTCCTTTCAAAACGGCGGTCACACTTCCGCCAAAATTTACTTTCCATACGGGTATTCCCCCGCTGCTTCTTGCTAAACGACCCTCCGCTCACGGCGCTTTGCGCACCGCACCGCTTCACAAACAGTTATTGCATAATTTGTAACTTGATATGTTTTTTGCAACCCGTCACAGCCTTCACAGCTCATCGCAACCCGTCATAACCTACCTTGATTTATCACAGCTTTTCACGACCCATTTCAGCCTGCCTTGATTTATCACAGCTTATCATAACTTATCACAATCCGCAACGTTTTCTCGCCGTTCGTGTAATCGTTTACCCGTTGCTTATTCTAACATATAAATTTACAAAAATCAAGGGGTTTTCGAAAAAATTTTTGAAATTATCAAAAGCCGCCGTTCTGACCCTCCCAAACCGCATAATAAAGCACTTTTTATCATATACAAAGCCCACCGCCACAGAAAATCCCGTAGCGGTGGGCTGTGATATTTAAAACTTACTCAACCGTTTTAACCTTAACGCTTGCATACTCACTGAACTCGGTCGTACTTCCCGTCTTTCTGAACGATTTTATTCTGAAAGAATAAGCAGTACCCTTTGCAAGTCCCTTGACAGTAAACGTAAGCGTGGTGTTGTTCTTTGTGGTAGCAATTGCCGTCCACTTACCGCCCTTATACTGCTCGATAACATAAGCTGTAGCCTTGTCATTCTTGCTCCAGTCAAGCTTCACAGCACTTGCAGAAACCGCAGAACCTGTGAACTTTGCAACATTCGGTATCCTCGTCTTGCCTGCGATTCTCACATAATCGCTGTAAGCTGTAACACCGCCGACAGTCTTATATGCCCTTATTCTGAACGAATAGGTGGTATCATTCTTAAGTCCCTTAACAGTAAACTTAAGCGTTGCGTTGTTTTTCGTGGTAGCGATTACCGTCCACTTACCGCCCTTGTACTGCTCGATAGAATAGCCTGTAGCCTTGTCATTCTTAGCCCACTCAAGAGTTATCCACGTTTCTGTTACCGATGTGACCTTGGCGTTCTTTACAGCGCCTAAAAGCGTTGACGCTTTGACAGTCACATAGTCGCTGTAATTTGTCTTGCCGCCGTCATTCTTATACGCTTTTACACGGAATGAATACGGCGTGCATTCTGCAAGACCCTTGACAGTAAAGGTGAGAGTGTAATTGTTTTTGGTAACTGCAATCTGCGTCCACTTTCCACCCTTGTACTGCTCGATTATGTAGCCCGTAGCACCTGCATTTCTTGCCCAGTCCAGCTTTACCGCCGTAGCCGTAACTCCCTGCGCCTTAAGCCCCGTAACACCTGCAAGTTTTGTCTTTACCGCAAGTCTTGTGTAGTCGCTGTAGGCCGTTCCCGCAAAGGCTCTTATCCTCAGGCTGTAGGTCGAATTGCCCTTGAGAGAACCTACAGTACAGCTTGTAACACTGCTGTCGGAAGTCCTGAATACCTCGTTCCACTTTCCGCCCGTGTACAGTTCGACCGCATATCCGTCCGCACCGGAAACCTTATCCCATTTCAGCGTAGCAGAACCGCTCGTAACCTTATCTGCGTCAAAACCCGTCACAGCGTCAATCGTTGTAACCGAAACCGTTTCACAGATAAAGCCGTTGTCATTTGCGTATTTTTCGCCCGCACTGTTCTTATAGCAGTATACCTTGAAACCGGCGGTCTTCGTATAACTCTCATTATATCCGAAAGCATGACTGCCTATGGCTGTAACGCTCTTAGGTATCTTTACGCTAAGCAGAGCCGTGCAGCCACAAAACGCCTCTTCGCCGATGGTTGTAACACCCTCCGGTATTGCTACGTCAGTAAGCGTTTTACAGCCGTAAAAAGCACTCTCGTCGATTACCGTCACACTTTTCGGTATTATCACTTTTGTGAGTGCTTCACAACCCATAAACGCACATCTGTCTATGCTCGTAACGCCGTCCGGTATGCTTATATCCGTAAGCCCTTTGCAGAATCTGAAAGTATAACTGTTTATCTTCCCAAGATTCTTCGGCAGCTTGACGCTTGTCAGATTACTGCACCAATAGAATGCGTCATCTCCGATGCTCGTAACGCTGTCCGCTATCGTTATACTCTTCAGCAAATAACAGCTTGCAAATGCACTCTTGCCTATGCTCGTAACACCGTCGGATATCGTCACGTTTAAAAGCCCGGTACAATTGCTGAATGCGCCTTCCCCGACAGTTTTCACATTTCCGGGTATAGTGACATCAGTCAGCTTTTTACATAAGCTGAACGCACCAAGTCCGATGCTTGTTATGTTTTCCGGAATAGTCAGGCTTTCGAGAGAACTGCAGGAGAGAAACGCTCTCATTTCGATTGTTTTAATACCCTTCGGTATATGCACGCTCTTAAGCAAACTACAGCTTCTGAATGCGTATTCTCCCAAACATGTAACTGTGTCCGGTATTTTTACGTTCACAATAGCGTCACAATCCGAAAACGCCCAATCTCCTATGCTCGTCACGCTGTCCGGTATGGTTACATCGGTGAGCGTTGTACAGCTTGCAAATGCCATTCTTCCTATACCGGTCACCTTTTTTCCGTCAATTTCAGACGGTATGACCAACGCACTTGCACTGCCCTTATATTTTGTTATTTCGGCTGTATCGCCCGAAACGCTGTACTCAAAATCTCCGTATACCTCTGCCCCCGCATTGACAGCAACGCTCTCCCTTATGACAGGAAGCGCCTCTCCGAACGGCGTAGCGAAAACGCCGACCGCCATTGCCGCCGCCACAAATCCGCTTGCTAATTTTCTGTATTTCATATCAAAACCCTCCTTGAATTGTAAAGAATAACGAAAGCTGCCGCACCCCTGCACTACACTTTTCCTATATAATAGAATATAACTCTTTCGGCAAAGTTACAATACCCAAAAGGGTAAAATTTAGCCCACCGCCACAGAAAATCCCGTAGCGGTGGGCTTTGATATTTAAAACTTACTCAGCCGTATTGACCTTAACGCTTGCATACTCACTGCTCTTGTCCGCACCGTCAACCGTTTTGACAGATTTGATGCGGAACGTATATGCCGTACCCTTTGCAAGCCCCTCAATCGTGATTTCGGTAATATCATTATCCACAGCCTTGATTTCAGTCCACTTTCCACCCTTGTACTGCTCGATAACGTAGCCTGTAGCCTTGTCATTCTTGCTCCAGCTGAGCTTTACCTCACTTGCAGAAACCGCAGAACCAGTAAACTTTGCAACATTCGGTATATCAGTTGTTCCTACTATTCTTACATAACTTCCGTAAGTTGTTGTATCTCCGACCGTTTTATACGCTTTTATTCTGAACGAATATGTGGTATCGTTTCTCAGCCCCTTTACCGTAAAGGAAAGCGTGGTGTTGTTTTTGGTGACTGCAATTTCAGTCCACCGTCCACCCTTATACTGTTCAAGGACATAACCCGTAGCACCGGTATTTCTGTCCCAGCCGAGCGTAATCCATGTACCCGTGGTCGATGTGACCTTGGCGTTCTTCACCGTACCTAAAAGCGTTGACGCTTTGACAGTCACATAGTCGCTGTAATTTGTCTTGCCGCCGTCATTCTTATACGCTTTTACACGGAATGAATACGGCGTGCATTCTGCAAGACCCTTGACAGTAAAGGTGAGAGTGTAATTGTTTTTGGTAACTGCAATCTGCGTCCACTTTCCACCCTTGTACTGCTCGATTATGTAGCCCGTAGCACCTGCATTTCTTGCCCAGTCCAGCTTTACCGCCGTAGCCGTAACGCCCTGCGCCTTAAGCCCTGCGACATTTGCGAGCTTAGTCTTTACCGCAAGTCTTGTGTAGTCGCTATAGACAGTACCGTCATCGGTATCTTTGAATGCCCTTATCCTGAGCGTATAGATTGAATCCGCCTTGAGAGAACCTACAGTACAGCTTGTAACACTGCTGTCGGAAGTCCTGAACACCTCGTTCCACTTTCCGCCCGTGTACAGTTCGACCGCATATCCGTCCGCACCGGAAACCTTATCCCAGCCGAGTACCGCCGATGATTTTGTTTGCGAGCCGGAAGCAAAACCCGTAACCGCAGGAACTATAAGCTGTTCCTCATAATTATCCTTATAGCTGTAACCGCACACCGAACATTCGTACAATGTATACCCTCTGTTGCTGTAGCTTGGTTCAACCACGGTTTCAACATATTTATGCCCAGTAGCCGCTATTTTTTCCTGTGCCTTGATAACCGCATTACAAACCGAGCAGTGCTTGCCCTCGGTATATCCGTCCGCAGTACACGTTGCCGCTACCGCCTTGTCGACAACCTCCGTATGACCCTTTGCCTCAATTACAGTAACATCGGTCTTTGCATCGCATCTTGAGCAATGCCTTGACTTCGAGCCGTCATTAACGCAGTCGGCTTCTTCATCGACCGTCCACTGTTCAGAATAATCATGTCCGAGTGCATCAATCGTCTTGGTTTCCTCCGCTCCGCATACCGAGCAGCTGCGTATCATTTCACCGTCCTCAGTACAGGTGGGATTAACCGTGGTTCGCCATTCGCCAAACACATGGCAGGTACTTACCTCAAGTATTTTACATTCGCTGTAGCCTGTTTCACTGCCGTAATTTTTAAATGCTCTTATTCTGAACTCGTATTTTGTTGATTCCGTAAGTCCGCTGACAGCATATTTGCCTACAGAACCGTCATTCAGAGTTGCTATCTCTTTCCACTCGTCACCGACAAGCTGTTCAATGAAAACTCCGCATTTTTGCGATATGCCGTCCCATTTCAATGTCAGACCGTTCTTATTTATATCCGTTGCCGAAAAATCGTCGAACTTCTCGTCAAACGTGAGCGAGATCCACTGTGTAGACGTATTGTTGTAGTCATAATATTCGTCATTGTCGCTGATAACGGTAACCGTAATCTCATCGCTGAATTTGCCCTCCGGCACAAGCTCCGATTCATCAAGCTCGGCAATCTTGGATTCGTTGAACGAAATATCGTCAAAGTGTCTGCTGAGTATCTCCTTACCCGTGCTGTCAGATACCTTCAGCGTTCCGCCTGTTACAACATCGGTGTTGTTGAGAACGGTAAATATAAGCGAATGGCTTTCACCAAACTTATACTCTTCCGTTTTCACCTCAAGGTCAGATTTAGTAAAGTCAAGACCGTATCTGTTGTTTTCGGGAGTTCTGTCGTTTTTAAGATAAGCGTCAAGCGCCTCATCTGTAAGCACCGATGGATCGGAAGGCTCTGCTACCGTAACATATATCCTCTTGCCGATACAGTTGTCATCGGGCTGAATAAGCAGGGTGCATTCCGACGTTTCACCGGGCTCTATATTAAGGTTGTCCAGTGTATAGGTGTTTATCGTGTTCATCTGCTCATCGGATATTCTGAACGCTGCCGTCTGCACCGTTTCCGAGCCGTTGTTAGTAAGCGATACATCTATCGGTATCTGTGAGGAATTGACAAGATATGCCGGATCAAAATCAATATAGTTGACCTGTATATCGCTGACCGTTTTTATCTTTACCGAGTACAGCTTTCTCTGACCGCTGTACGTTTCATCGTCACAGGTGCTGTAGAATACATTATAACCGTCAGAACCTGCATAGACAACATTACCGTCTGTTGAAGAATAAAGATATGGCATAGTCCAGTCTGTGCCGTTATAATTCATCACATATAAACCGCTCTCTGACTGATTTGCACTGTTGAAATAGTATATCGTATTGTCATCAAGCACTCCGAAGCAGTTACCGATAATCTTATCGGTACTGATTACAGAATCCGTATTCTCTGAATTGAGATAACTCAGCTTTCCGCCATCGCTCCACAGCAACATATTATATTGTTTATTGCTGAATGCAATACTGTCTATATCACCCTGCGCAACAAGATTTGTTTTACTGCCGTCGGAAGAAGTGATATAAAGCTGTATATCGTCTGTGGTCGTCAGATCGCCGTCCTTATCGACAGTATAGGCTATATAACTGTTGCCTGCCAGTGTACCGACATCAGCCGAAAGAACGTTGCCGATTTCCGTTTTTAGTTCTGTTACATTCTCTCCGTCATAAATAACAATGCTGTTATTATCGGTGTTGCCGAACGGATTACCGTCCCCGTTATTTACCCATACCGCAAGATTTCCGTCAGTTTTCGGAGCAAAGCTGTATCCCTCTTTGCTGTATATCATATTCGTGTTTTCAAACTTCATCGTGTCGGGATTGAATTTTGAAACTGCGATACCGATATTATCCGTTATTTCACTGTTGGCGGCATCATCGGTAAACTCCTTTGTCGCCTGCTGATATATAAGGAATATATCGTCACCGCTCTTATACAGCTTCGGTGCAAGTTCGCTGTACACGCTGTCATTTATTCTTTCAGGTGTACTCCATTTGCCGTCCTTATAGACAGACGTTACAATATAGCTCTGATTGTTTATACCACGGCTTTCATCGGTATTGACCGTTGCAAGTATCGTCATATCTCCCGAGGTCAGAATATCCGATGAAGAAAACTGCGACATATTTCCGGCGATAAGACCGCTATTGCTGTTTGTAAATTCCGCAGAAGCACTCTCTTTTACAATATCGTAATTGTCTATATCAAATATTTCTTCTATCGGCTCTCGCTGGCTTTGCGCCGCATAAGCGATACTGTTCAGCACATCAATACGTTGCTCTATTGTAGCCGTCATCATACTTTGCGGTTTTGTATAAAGATTTCTTGAGCCCTTGAATATGGTGTAGTTATATGTAAACCACAGCACATTTGCCCTGAGCCCCGCCTCGCCTTTTATATCTACCGAGTTGACGCCCTTTGCGTTTTTATCAGGGCTCATAAACGTGATTTTAATCGGCATAGCAAGACTGCCGTACACACCTACATTTGCGACCTTGTCAATGCCTATTCCGGCATAAGGCTTGAAATACGGCTCTACAGTAAGCTCCAGAACAGTATTGTTTGCAAATCCGCTACTGTTGCCGTTCTTTACCCAGCTCATATCAAAGTTTCCCTCGACAGAAGCTCCGGCTTTGATATTTACAGTTACAGGAATTACACCTACAAAAAACTGATGTGAAAGTGTTACCGAATAATCTGCGGTTACTATTACGTTTATACCGAGCGTATAGGTGTCCTGTCCGGGCTGTATCTTCGCATAACCGCAACCGACTATTGTCAGATCGAATCCGTCCTTTAATCCCGGCAGCTTTGTTTTTCCGTTGCTTTTGATATACTTGCTTTTCAGCTCAGCTAAGGTTTTTGCTTTCAGCAAAGGACTTGCGCTCTTCCTTGAATCCTTCAGCTTATCAAAAGAATCCTTATAATCAAAGAATTTGCTGTCAGAATCAAGTACATCCTTAGTTATGCCTACACCTATCCTGATTTCATCGCCAGTGCATTTAGCATATAATGGGAATGACGGGACATCAATATTCCACGAGCCAAGCCACGAAAGGTCATCGCTCGGTGCTATCGACACGCTTCCTGTTGAAAGCTCAAAGCTGTTTTCACTCACCTTATTGTCAACCGCTTTAAGATTGACTCCGTAGTGGTTTCTTGAGCCGTCCGAAAACTTTTCAACTATCCATAGAGAAGAGCTTTCATTAAGCATAGATGTACTGAGCTTGATTTTCTTTGTGCTTGATGTTGTCAGGCGCTTATTTCCGTCATACACCTCGTATGTAGCATTTTCATTACTGTCGGAAGCACAGTACAGATAAAAGTCATAATTTTTTATAACCCCATATTCTTTTCTTACAAGATCTATGGTTTTCGCACCTGTCAGCACCTCTGTAGCCTGAAAATTGCTTACATAATTATTGATTTTTCCGCTTGTGTATACCGTGTCTATATCGGATTTTTCGCTGTAATAAACCTTATCGGCATAACATTTCTGTGCAGTGCCGACAGGGTACATGATTATCGTATTGACATCAGCCGTCAGTTCATTTGCCGAAATATATTTGTCAACATATTTGTCGGCTGATACTTTCCATATTCTTTCAGCAGACGGAAAAGAAATACTTGCAAATCCCCCTGTAGCTTTATGGCTTATTGTACCGCAAGAAACAGTCGCATTCTTTATCGGATTACCATTGTTATCAACTATTTTAATATTGTATGAGCTTTTGGTGCTTATAGCGGGTTTGCTGTAACCGACAGAAACAAATTTATAGCCTTTGTTTTTAGCAAATCTCTCAGCTTCTGAATTGGCGTTACCCCTTATGACAAGTGATGAATTACAGCCTAAAAAAGCACAGTAACCTATGCTTGTTACACTGTAAGGTATTGTCACACTTGACAGATTATCACAATATTCAAAAGTACCGGTGCCTATATTTGTCACACTGTTTGGTATCGTAATATCTGTCAGGCTGGAACAAGCATAAAAAGCAGAGTCACCTATACTCGTCACACTATTTGGTATTGTTATGCTCGTAAGACTTGAACACCTATAAAAAGCATAATCACTTATACATGTCACACTGTCAGGTAGCGTTATGCTTTTAAGGCGTAAACAGCACCAGAAAGCATGCATGCCTATGCTCGTCACACCATCTGGTATCGTTATACTTGTAAGGCTTAAACAATTACAGAAAGCCCTATCGCCTATCCACGTCACACTGTCCGGTATCGTTATACTTGTAAGGCTTGAACACATTTCGAAAGCACTATCGCCTATACTTGTCACACCGTCCGGTAGCGTTATGTTTGTAAGACTTGAACACCCATAGAAAGCACTATCGCCTATACTTGTCACACTGTCAGGTATATTATAACTTTCATCAACTTTGCTTGGAGGATAACATATCAGCTCTGTTTTATCCTTGTTGAAAAGAACCCCGTCTACAGATGAATAAAATTTATTAGCTTCAGCGACATATATTGTTGTAAGAGCTGAACACCAACAGAAAGCCTTTTCGCCAATACTTGTCACACTCTCCGGTAGCATTATACTTGCAAGACTTGAACACCAAGCGAAAGCCTCTTCGCCTATCCACGTCACACCATCCGGTATTGTTATACTTGCAAGACTTGTGCAACCATAGAAAGCATAATCGCCTATACTTGTAACGCTGTCAGGTATGGTCACGTTTGTAAGACTTGTGCATCTTGCAAAAGCCATATCACCTATACTTGCCACGTTGTCCGGTATCATTATGCTTGTAAGACTTTTACACCTTTCGAAAGCATTATTACCTATACTCGTCACACTGTTTGGTATCGTTACGCTTGTAAGGTTTGAGCAATTACAGAAAGCATAATCTCCTATACTCGTCACACTGTCCAGTATTGTTATGCTTGTAAGGCTTGTACAACTGCTGAAAGCACTAACGCCTATCTCCGTCACACTGTCCGGTATCGTTATACTTGTAAGGCTTGAGCAACCGTTGAAAGCGCTATCTCCTATACTTGTCACGCCGTCAGGCAGCGTTATGCTTGTAAGGTTTGAACAATTAAAGAAAGCCAAAATACCTATACTTGTTACGCTGTCAGGTATCGTTATACTTGTAAGACTTGTACAGCCCCAAAAAGCTTCACTACCTATACTTGTTACTTTCCTGCCATAAATTGTATTAGGTATATTAACTGCGCTTGCCGTCCCTTTGTACTCTGTAATTTCAACAGTCCCATCGTCAAGCACCTTGTATGTATAATTCCCATAACTCTCCGCCCCTGCCGTTGTCGCCACGCTCTCCCTTACAAACGGAAAAATATCCCCCAAAGGCGTACCCAGAACGGCAAATGCCATCACCGCCGCAACAAACCCTGCCGCAAATCTTTTAAGTTTCATAATACACTCTCCTCGTCATATTGCAAAAGCAAGTATAATGCTTATAAGTATTCATTTTAATGATACCACTATTTGCCGAAATGTCAATATTTTCGACAAAATTAACACGCAAAACAGCAAATTGTGTTGAAAATAATAAATATATTAATATCATTATATTTAGAAAACAATATGTTAAAATGCAGCAGCACTCCCCCGCTTTCCCCTCAATTCTCAAATTCATCACAATTCATCAACCTGTGCATATTCTGTCTATTCTGCCAAAACCCCTTGGTAATGCGGAAAAGCGCAGTTTTTTATTATAGTCGAATCATCACCTTGATATTTCCATTCACGGAAATTATTTTCAAAGCATATACTACTCTTGTATCAACCATAATATACCATAAATTTACATAATGAGGTGATTTTTAATGTGTGGAATAGCAGGTTGGATAGATTGCCGCAGGCTGTGCGACAGCGCCGCAATAATGCGTAGAATGGCTCAGACAATAGTTCCGAGAGGTCCCGACAGCGGCGGCTTCTACACCGATGATAACTGTGCCCTCGCCCACCGCCGCCTTAGCGTCATAGACCCCGCCCGAAGCGCCCAGCCTATGACCCGTAAAACCGCCCTCGACAGCTACACTATCGTCTATAACGGCGAGCTTTACAACACCGCCGAAATCCGCTCTGAGCTTGAATCTACGGGCATTGCGTTCACCTCCTCAGGCGACACGGAGGTACTGCTCTGGGCATACATCACCTGGGGCGAGGCGTGCCTCGACAAGCTCAACGGAATATACGCCTTTGCCGTGTGGCAGGAAAAGGAAAAACAGCTCTTCCTAGCCCGTGACAGAATCGGCGTGAAGCCGCTGTTTTACTACGAATACGCAGGCGGCCTTATCTTTGCGTCCGAGATAAAAACGCTCCTCGCCCATCCTATGATAGAGCCGGTAATCGACCGTGACGGCATCGCTCAGATAATGCTCTTAGGTCCTGCCCGAAAGCCGGGAAGCGGCATCTTCAAAGGGATCAGGGAGCTTCGCCCCGCCGAGTGCGCCATGTACTGCCGATGCGGCCTCAGAAAGCGCACCTACTGGTCGCTCCACGCCCTTCCACATAAGGAAACCGTAGAGGAGACCGAGCAGCACATAGCCTACCTTCTGACCGATGCCATAAAGCGTCAGCTTGTCAGCGATGTTCCGCTTTGCACCATGCTTTCTGGCGGTCTTGACAGCAGTATCATAAGCGCCGTTGCCGCCCGTGAGTTTGAGCAAAGCGGCAGGCAGCTTACCACCTATTCTATCGACTACAAGGACAACGACAAGAACTTCCACAGCAGTAAATTCCAGCCCGACATGGACGCACCGTGGATACGGAAAATGTCAGCGTTCATCGGCTCTAAGCACATAAATGTCGAGGTCGATACGCCCGCTCTGACCGACGCTCTGGAGCTGTCGACCTATGCCCGTGACCTGCCCGGAATGGCTGACGTAGACAGCTCTCTGTACCTGTTCTGCAAGGCTATCAAGGGCAACTTCACTGTTGCTCTCAGCGGTGAGTGCGCCGATGAAATCTTCGGCGGCTATCCGTGGTATCACAACGAGGAAATTCTCTACAAACCGGGCTTCCCGTGGGCTTGCTCGACCGCATCCCGTGCGGGTCTGCTCTGCGAGGGGATACTGGGTGACATCGACCCGAATGATTACGTCAACTTCTGCTGTAACGAAACGCTTAAGAACACCGAATATCTCGACACCGACAGCCGCAAGGACAGACGTATGCGTGAGATGTTCATGCTGAACTTCTATTGGTTTATGCAATGCCTGCTTGACCGCAAGGACAGAATGAGTATGGCTCACGGACTGGAGGTCAGAGTGCCGTTCTGCGACCACAGGATTGCCCGTTACGCTTTCAATATTCCGTGGGAGATAAAGGCGGCAGGCGGCAGGGAAAAAGGCATTGTCCGTCGTGCGATGAAAGGCATACTGCCCGACGATGTGCTTTGGCGCAAGAAATCGCCGTATCCCAAGACCCACAACCCGACCTATCTCGCCGAGGTTATCCGCAGGATGAGGGCGGTGCTTGCCGACAAGGATTGCCGCCTTACCGAGATCGTCAGCCGTGAAAAGCTGTTACGGCTGTGCGACGATCCGACACTGTTTGAGGGCAACTGGTACGGTCAGCTTATGACATCGCCGCAGATTTTTGCCTACCTCTTGCAAATAGAATATTGGCTCAGGCAGTATGATGTGAGGATTGACAGGCAATAAATACGCAAAACGGGTATCGGAAATTTACCGGTACCCGTTTCAGCTTATAGGAAAAGTCTGTTTTTTCAAAAATGCTGGTTCTCTATCCCTACAAGAATGCTTTGTTGGCTTTGCGGCCACAATCGCAGGGAAGCAAAACAAACAGAGCGTTCATTTAAAGGCAAGGGTGATAGTGCGAGGCAAGGCGGTTGATGTGCTTTTTGAGAGGGTTGTGGGAATGGAGAGGTTGGTGGGTGTAAAGCAATCCCTCCGTCTTGACGGCAAAAAAGTTTGCAACATAAAAATGGTTGGCATATTGCAAGCAGAAAGCAATAATATCAAGGCTTGTGCCTTGCCGTCAATCCACCTCCCTTTGACAAGGGAGGCAAGTGTGATGGTGCAAAGCAAGGGATAGTGCGGTTTTGGGAGGGTTGGTGCGGGGCGAGGGATTATTGTCCTTTTACAATGGTTGTGAGAAGGGCTATATTCGGTGCGACGATCCGACACTGTTTGAGGGCAACTGGTACGGTCAGCTTATGACCTCGCCGCAGATCTTTGCATATCTCTTGCAGATAGAATATTGGCTCAGGCGGTATGATGTGAGGATTGACAGGCAATAAGCATAGAAAACGGGTATCGGCATTTTACCGATACCCGTTATATTTTACTTCTTTGTTCGGACTGTCAACAATATCTGCCGATTTTCTCAAGAACGGCAATAAACCGCTTATCATCACGGATAGCGTTATATCTGTCCGCCTGCATTTTATCGTACAATTCCTTGCAGTCCGTGAAATCGTAATTCTTGATAGTATTGAACGGACCATATTCGAGATTATTTACAAGCAGAGATGTGTGCCGTGCATTTTCGGGTAGCGTATCTGACATTACAGCAAATTGAGCCGCTTTTTCAAGACTTGATAACGCGAGCTCATAATCGCCCTCAGACATAGCCAGATCAGCAATATACCTATGCGTAATTGACACTGTACCGCTGTAATTAAGATAATCGCCGTCATCAAATACAAGTTCAAGAATCGCAAGCGCCTTTTTCATTATTTCTATTCTTTCCGCATCGGACATAGTTTCATTCCTGTATCCGAGGTCAGCCAGATTTATTAACGCACACCAAAATATACTTGTATACCACTTTATTGCACGTTTCAGATGTGTTTTCTGCTGTTCTCCCTCATATAAATCCCCGAGAACTACTGTATCGGTACATCCTATATTGGGAAGCTTCTTAGCGTATTCAATCGCCTTTTCCTTTTCTCCGAGACTTGAATAGATATAGCAAAGCTGCTGAGTTGTTTGGTTAATAATCGCACCGTCTGTGCAATGTGATAAAATACGATTTCCTATTTCGGCAGCCTCACGATTGAAGCTGATTTTTTCTTCTTCGGACAATCCCCGACCGTCTTTGTATTCACAGAATGCCAGTTGATTGACAAGCCTGAATTGAAGCTCATAATTTGTAGGATAGGTTTTTACCGCATCACGCAGTAGCAGAATATTCTCATAGATCAAGCCCTTTGAGCCATTCTCTTCAAGCTGTCCGAGCAATTCTTTTAGCTGTTCCTCGCTCCTCCAACTCTCCATTCCCATAAGCTCGTCAAGAGTAATTTCAAAGTAGCTCGCAATAGTCGGCAATAGCGTTATATCGGGATAAGTCGTTCCGTTCTCCCAGCGGCTCACTGCCTGTGCCGACACACTTAGAACATCAGCAAGCTGTTCCTGTGTAAGCTCACGCTGTAATCGGAATTTCTTTAGGTTTTCGCCAAGTTTAAGCCCTAGATTTAGCATAGTGTTTTCCTCCGTACTGTTCATTTGGAGCTCCTGCTATAATAATATTCGATTTCAGCAGATTTGTCTATAGCTCGTTTGTTGAGAAGAATTCAACTATAGTGAGAGTGATTGCCGGATGCTTACCGAACTTTGTTGATATATTATGAAGTCTAAAGTGCTTTTAATTTATACACATATAAGCTGAACCTAAGTCATATGGAATAAACCGTTCCGCAAATTCTATTACCGACTTTATTTGATTATATCTCCGGTTATCCTCTCCGTTTGTTCCCTCGATTATATCAATGATTCTTTCGTTTTGCATAAAAGTCAGTTTCCAGTGGTATCCGTCAATAAGTGCTTTACCGTGATTATCGGAATCATAGCAAAACAATTCAGAAGCCGCCGGGTTAATAATATGACCTGCCATTTCTTTATTTATCCGAAACAGAATGTCATCATTGCTATGGAGAGGTTGGTGGGTGTAAAGCAATCCCTCCGTCTTGACGGCAAAAAAGTTTGCAACATAAAAATGATTGGCATATCGCAAGCAGAAAGCAATAATATCAAGACTTGTGCCTTGCCGTCAATCCACCTCCCTTTGACAAGGGAGGCAAGGGTGATGGTGCAAAGCAAGGGATAGTGTGGTTTTGGAAAGGCTGGACGGAGCGTAAGATATTGAAATTGATAGAAGTGCTATCATAAAAGCTTCTAAGGCATTAACAATCCCCACCGTCACGGCTCGGAATAGTTTCAGAATCGTAAAAGCAGGACTATCTGAATACTGTACAGCAAGTCGAAAAACCTCTACAGCCGTGCCACCTCCCCTTTTTCGAGGGGAGGCAAGTGTGATAGTGCAAAGCAAGGGATAGTGCGGTTTTGGAAGGGTTGGTGTGGGGCAAAGGGCGGAGGTGAGGCAATCCCTCCGTCTTGACGGCAAAAAGTTTGCAACATAAAAATGATTGGCATATCGCAAGCAGAAAGCAATAATATCAAGACTTGTGCCTTGCCGTCA